>OOCH01000552.1_pt1 | contig 37899 bp, 36 predicted proteins | sample 1671641 | NCBI WGS metagenome assembly OOCH01 (sample SAMN06348177, study PRJEB24527) | human gut metagenome | biome: human gut; feature: ankylosing spondylitis patient; material: feces | host: Homo sapiens | place: China | collected 2015-10
GCAAATTATACATACTTGTTCGGAAGAAGATTTAATTTTAATATCATGTAATTATGCAGGTCTTTTAGCTTATGATAAAAGATATAAGGAAGCATTAAATATAATGGAAAAAATAGAATACAACGAAGAAACGGATAGGTATTATTTATATTATTTTTTACTAAATTATTCAATAACACTATACTTGAATAAAGAACGAGAAAAGGCTTTACAAATATTATCCGATGCAGAAAAGTACATTAATTTTGTATCGGTTAATATTACAAAATATTACCAAAAGCATTATGAAATATTGCATACAATTTTTATTAAGGATGATCATATGGAGCTATCAGAAATGCAACATAGGTTTGAAATTATGCAGCCTTCATATCTAAGCTCGATTTGGAAAAAATTTAAAAAGGTTTATTTATTCTCAGATTTACAAATCTGGACTGAAATATGAGTGTCGAATTGATATATGCCTTTGTATAGGCAAAGGCATATCATTTCTGTATAGCTTAAGCCTGCAAATTGGGCAGATTTTGCACATGAATGAAACTGGGTAAGATGGGGTGAGTTATTATAGTCGGTAATGTAGCATTTCCCATCTTTAGTAATTCTAAAGTCTACTCTTACCGTTCCACGAAGAGACAACAAGATAAAAGAACGTCGGGCAATATTTTTTAGTTCTTTGGCTTTATCTGGTTCTTTTAGAGAATAATTATAGAAGCTATACCTATCTTCGGAAACTAGTTCATAAGTTAATATTTCGTCTTTGAAGTATTCTTTTTGGTCAATCAAAACTCCAACAGGTTCTAAAATTGTTGGATATCCTAAATCAAAAATTGGGACTTCAACTTCCCAACCTTGTATGAATTCTTGAACAATAATTGGTTGTTCCAACTCCCGTGATAAATGAATAATCATCTTCTCAAAACTATCAGTGAAGTATGAAATATTTTTTTCGTTTATTCCTAAACTGGCACATCCGTATGCAGGTTTAGCTATTAGTTTCAATTCTTTTATAGGCTTATCAATAAGCCATCCATTAATATTATCATATATCCAAAATTTTGGGGTAGTAAATTGACTACTTAATAATGAGAAACTCTCAGCCTTGTGTTCCAATAACGATGATGAGAATATATCAGAAGAAGCATAATTCAACCCGTATAGTTCACAGATTGCGGGTACTATCGCAGATTTAGATCGTCCTTTAGTTCCTCCTGTTGTATTATAAACAATTTTATATTTGAATTTTTGAGATTGTATATGTCCAGATATAACTTTCCTTGCAAAATCCTTTTCTCCATATGAAACTTCATGATATATATTTAAATCTTCTAAGGCATTTATCAGTTCACCTAATTCTTCTTCTGAAAAGAATTCAGTTTGTTCATCATATATATTATATGATAAGAATTGGTCTGTTTTAAGATTCACAACTAGGTAGACAGCTATATCAAAAGTATTTTTAGAAATAAAATCTACTGCATATTTAGCTCGTTTAATATCATCCATAATTTTAAGTTATCAGTTATTCATTCTATGTTTTTAGCTGAAATCATGCTTGAATAAATCTTGGTATTTCTTTCCTTTGTGTAACATTAATGATATTTGATTATGAAAGGACAAAAAGGAAATGCAACAATTGAAGAAGTAATAAATGATTTTTTATTTCATTGCGTGTGTGAAAAAAGACTGAGTGAGAAAACAGTAAAAGCTTATAAGTTAGATTGCTTTCAATTAAAAAGTTTTGTTCATTCAGATTTTAATATAGTACATTTTGAATGTATTACAAAAGATGTATTGAGAAAGTACATTCAGGTTCTATCTTCTTTTAAGCCTAAAACTGCCAAAAGAAAAATTGCATCTATGAAAGCTTTATTCTCATATTATGAATATGAAAATGATTCGTTTGTAAATCCGGTGCGTAAAATTAAAATTCAAATAAAGGAGCCAAAGGTTCTTCCAGTTGTGATGCAAAATAATGAAGTTGAGCAAATTCTAAAGTATTTTTATGAAATAAGAAAGCAGAATGCAACGATCAATAATTATACTTATTGGGCAAGAACTCGTGATATATGTATCATAGAACTATTGTTTGCAACAGGGATACGTGTTGCTGAATTATGCGGTTTATTGTGTAGTGATATTGATCTTGAAAATGGGAATATAAAAGTAAATGGCAAAGGAAGTAAGGAACGTATTATACAGATATGCTCCTCAGATGTTCTTGGTATCATGAAGGAATATAATGCTTATGCTGAACCTCAGACATTTTTTTTTATTAATCGCTTTGGTAATAAATTTTCAGAGCAATCCGTAAGATTGCTTATAAAAAAATGCATAAGGGAACTACGACTGACAAAAAAAATAACACCGCATACCTTCAGACATACATTTGCTACTTTGTTACTAGAGAGGGGAGTTGACATTAAATATATTCAGACTTTATTAGGGCACAGTAGCATTATTACAACACAGATTTATACGCATGTAAACTTGAACATGCAAAAAGTAATATTACTCAATAAACATCCAAGAAATGAATTGAGAATTGTTCAGAATAACAAGTTATGACATCTAAAGAATATAAATTCTATGTCAGAGTTGCTTGACTTTACCATTGAGAGGCTTCTATTGGAAAGAAATAGAAGATGAGTAATACTTCGCAGTGTCTCGTATGTTATGTAAAACGGAAACGAAATTACTCATTTAGTAAGTAATCTCGTTTCCGGGTTTATTAGTTAGCCAGTGACACATCTATACCTTCCAGCTCGTTATTATAGTTTTTTGTATTCAGAATCTGTACGTCTGAAGTAAGCCATGTCAAGCGTTTTCTCAGTTCATATCTTCGAGTGTTTATATTGACGTTTGCTCGTTTTAGGAGATTTGTTGTTGATACATCCAGTTCCACCCAGGCTATGACTTTTAAGGGTTTTTCCTTATTCAGGTGATCCACATATTTTTTCCATTTGTCAGGAAGGTTGGTTGAATGTCTTGCACCACCTAATATGGTTGCCAGTGAATCCCTGACCTTTTGGGCTACTTCGACTGTTATATCATCATTTTCACCAGTCAGACGTTGTATATTTGTACGGTTTCCGTGCCCTCTGAAACTTTTTACTTCTACAAAAAGCAAAATATTCCTTGTAGCATTAAATCCGATAAAGTCTATGCATTTTGTCTCAGGAACCTGTTTGCTAATCTTTTCTCGATAGTCAGCTTCCTTGTCTAATTGATACACTTCCCATTGATCGCTGAATCTAAACAAGAGTCCGCTTTCGTTATACTCTTTCATTATTATGTCTGTTCATATATTCGTTTTCCAAATCAAAAAAAGCAGAATATTCTTCCAATATTGGATTATGATTTACATCAATCAACTTATCAGCTACCTCTGCTTCAACTTGATGTCCATTTTTGTAAAGGCTGAAGAAGCGCATTTCAGGACTTTCTTCAGGAGCATATTCTGCCATCATTGATAGCTTGTGTGACAACAGATAATCATGTGTGGATACAAATACCTGTACTTTATATTTTTTTGCAAGTTCCACAAGGAGATCTACAATGATTAAAATCAAGGTAGGATTCATGTTTGACTCAGGTTCATCCCAAAATAAGATACTTTCTGGCTTCAACTCTCCATTGATACATAAATACAATATGGTAGCCATCTTTCGTAGCCCTTCTGCTACCAAATGTGCTTCGTATTCTTTGCCATCGTCAATTATATAAAAGCGGTTTCCTTTTCTTACTACACTTATATTCCACTTTTTCAGTACAGGTGCAAGCATGTTCTGTACTTCTTTTAGAGCCTCATTCTTTAATGGTGCTATATCCATAGCTTTTGCAAGATCAAGATAGGTTTCATCGAATGAAATTTCTCTTTTTTCATATAAGCTAATGAACCCCTCAAATAGCGAAAACATTTCTCTGGGAGGAATGTATATGAAATGCGGCTGATCTATATAAGTATTGTTGTCAGATTTTGCCAACAATGCTTTTTCACCAAAAGTATAGGCAAGTTCACCTGATTCTAGTACTATTTTTACAAATGCGGATCCAGATCCATATTTGTATACCAGATGACCTAGTGTGTCTGGCTTAAAATATCCACGCAGTTTTTCCGTGAACAGGTCTCCAAATTTATCCTTTGTCTTGGAGGTTGACTCTGCAAAAAGTGAGTTGGCTTTCATCGAGGCCGCAAGACATTTCATTATATGGGTTTTCCCAGTGCCGTTACGACCAATAAAGACGTTGATGCCTTTACAGAAAGCAAGATTACACTCTTCAAAGCATGTAAAGTTATTTATAGATAATTTTTTAATCATGATTACTACAGATTAATCCCAGTGGAATATAATTTGCAAATTTAAGAAATTCTTTGTATCTGCCCAATTCCTTTTCACTTTTTATGACGTCACTTATAGCTTCCGCTTCCCTTCGCAGTAATCTCTCATGTATTTATTAAGATCTACAGGTTTATATTTGTCAAAGTAAATCAGATGAATTATTTCTCTGGCAATTTCCGTTATGCTCTTATTTGAGGTGTCAATGATGGATATTTCTTGTTTCTCAAATAATCTCTTAAATTTATTTAGTTTCTTTTCACACCATTCTTTGCTATAAGTACTTGGATTTCTTTTGTTTAATCTTTTATATACAATGTCTATGTCGGCTGTAAAAAGTATGACATGTCCTGAAACTAAATTCAAGTCCCTTTTTGTTTTTTTGTAGACTTTGTTTAGATCCAAGGCTTTTTCTTTTGTATCAGATGCATAGGTTATGGGATCTAATGGTGAACGGTCAATAAGTTGAATACCAAAGCTGGTCTGGTCTAATATTCTGTTTCTCAATCTGAATTGCTTGGCAATCCAGGAGTCCAGATCATCTTTTTCTTTATCTGATAATTGGAGTTCTTCTTTATAAAGTAATTCATTTGCTTCATCAAACTCTGTATAGACTTTGAAACTTTTTATTATGTCAAGCACGCTGGTTTTACCTGTACCGGGGGCTCCTGTAATATAATAATTACAAACAGTGTCCTGCTCAGTATCATTTATCAACTCTTCAAAGTTCCATTTATTAATATTTAAACATTTTCCTAGACTTTGCAAATCCGAATTATCCATGAAAAGCACAATCAAATTATATGTATCAAAATAGCTTTCCTGAATTGATTTCATATCTTTTTCTGTTAAGCAGAAATTATCGTCTTTGAAGTATATATAATAATGGAAATGTCCAGGGTTGATGACAGCATTTTGTCTTAATAGATGTCTCAATGTTGGATCTGTCATAGAAAGGCCAATAAAAAGAGTTGTATATCTCGAAAAGAAATATAAAATTGGATTATAATAGCCCATTATGCTTTCTATTAGTTGATCCTGAAATGATTTTTCAGAAAATATCAGATGTTCACTGGAACTTTCGGCAGGTGATTCTGAAATACATCCGTTAGGATGAATTATTACTCCTGTTGATTTTTTGAAATTCACAGATGGACGGTCAACTATTTCATAATTATTTCCCCATTTTTTACCATTTTGATTTAGATGGATAAGTTGTTCAGTTAGATTATCAAAATTGTAATTTATTGTAACAGGAGATTCTTCTATTATTTTAATAAATTCGTTTAAGTAGGGATGTTGTAAATCTCCAGATTTATGTTCTCCATATAATTCATAACGGATTATCTCTATCCATTTAAAACGAATATGGTCTTCTAACAATAAATCTTCTGAGTTTCCATAAGTTTCTTGTTGCTCTTTTTTGAACTTTTCGAATAATGCTTGAATTTTAGATGTCAATGACATGCTAGATTTACTAATTATCTCTCCATTAACTTTTTTATTCTTAGCAATTTTCTCTACTAGCTCATTCCAATTAGGAATTCCCCAAGGTTTACTTACACCTGCACCAAAACAAAGAATTAATTCTTTGTTCTCAACTTTTTGGCGCATGTCTATGATGGCTTTATGATACTCCTTAACTATCTTGAATATATTGTCTGTTTCATTCATTTTGTTGTTATTTTAGTGATGGTTTCGGTGAGTTTGTCTAAAGTCGTGATTTTTATACATGATTTGAAAATCATTAAATTTAGAGGCATGAATTCACGATACATTCTTACATCAGTGCGTATGCCTATTATAGTTTTTTTTAAAGAAAAAGCATAACCTATTTCCCAGGCTGTACCTGAGTCCACATCTACGCCATCAAGATTAGCAACAATAATATCTGAATTTTTTAGGTTATTTAAATCACTATTAAAAGCTGCTTCCAAATTGTTGTCGGTAACAATACCGACATCTCGTTGAGCCATAAATGTTTGATAGCCCATTTCTCTGCAAATAGAATCTATTCGCAGATTATAATTTCTTTCTCCTTCAGAGAAAATTGGACCTGCAATAAAAATTTTTTTCATAAAATTATATTATTAATTCATTTATGTTAGAAAAAATCTATTTACAAATATACAGATTTATTTTGGTTGTTCATGACAATTTAGATATAAGATGATTTAATTGAGCTTTTTTGTTATTCATTTGTGTCATTTTGAAGTATTTAAAGATACATTTCTTTCCAGTTATATGATTACATTTCAGATTCATTCTTTTCCTAAGCTACACTGTCAGTCGGGATGATTTTACATTGCAAAGGTACAGTATAGTCTGGATAACATGTACTGCGCTGCTAATTGACGCTATATTTTTTCGGCAACTTTCCACAAATTGAAAATTTGGGTATTCCCTAAAAATATACCTTCATTTACATGTTTAACCATCCTCTTTTTGTTGTAATCTTTGGCATGTAAAATTAATTCCTTGACAGTGAAGTTTTAGTAGCTTCAAAAAGAGGGAAAAAGATGTTTAACAATTAAAAACTTGGAATTATGCCAAATTGGTGCAGTAGCAGTTATGTCTTGGTAGGCAGCGCAGATGAAGTGAAAGAACTTTATGGAATAATGAAAAAGCTGGAACAGAGAAAAAAAGCATCCATTGAAAACGGTTTCGGAATAACTTGGCTTGGCTGTCTTGTTGATGCATTGGGAGAAGACTGGAAAAAAGTGTCTTGCCGTGGGGAATGGAATTCAGTCAGCAAAAGAGGAAATACATTGAGGTTTACGACAGAAACGGCATGGGGACCTTGTAATCAGGTTTTTGACCTTGTTTGCAGAAAATATCCTTCAATCAGATATTATTTTCAGAGTGAAGAACCGGGAATGGTTGAATACCTTACCAATGATAAGGAGGGAAAATATTTCAAGGATAAGTATTGTGTCGATGTTTATACTCCGGAAAAAGAATTTAAGCATAGGCATTTTTTAGATGAACAAAGTCTGTATAAATGGCTTGGAGATATACTTGGTACTATCGTCACTTCTGCTGATGATATTGAAAAACAGAATAAACGATGGTATGATACTGACAGTTCGGCTTTTTGCCACATTTATGAGTTCAGGAAAATTTGAATATATTGTGAGTGGAACAGGAATGACATTATCCTGTTCCACTTTTCTGTAATCTTATGGGGATAAGATACTTTTATATACCATCGTGTCCTGCCTTTTCTAAAAAAATAGTCTTTTTATTTTGGTAGCATATACCCTTGTCTCACCATTTATCCTTGCCGTCTTGATTTTACCATGCAAAGGTAAAGCGTACGGAAGGATTCCAAGTACCGTTTTCACTATCAGTTATCTGATTTTACCGGCAGCCTTCCACAAATCAAAGATTTGGGTATTCCAATAAAATCATTACTGCTTACTTGGCTTACCATCCTTTCACGCTTTTGTTTTCGGCATGAAAATTCATTCCCGACAATGAAATGGAGCGAAAAGCTTCAAGTAAAGGGGAAATAAGATGTTTAACAATTAAAAAACTTGGAATTATGCCAAATTGGTGCAGCAGTTCGTATGTCATTGAAGGTGACAAGAATGAGGTTAAGAAACTTTATGGTATCATGTCTGAACTCGAAAAAATGGAAACACCAGCCGTTGAAAACGGATTCGGGACAGCGTGGTTAGGATGTCTGGTAAATGCTCTTGGAGCTGATTGGAATAAAGTCTATTGCAGAGGAGACTGGAGCAGTCTTGAAATGGAGCGAGACACTTTGAAATTTTCGACAGAAACAGCATGGGGGCCTTGTAATGAAGTCTTTGACCTGATACAGCAAAAGTTCCCTTCATTGAGTTATTATTATCTGAGCGAAGAGCCAGGTATGGGAGTATTTCAGACAAATGATAAGGATGGCAAGTATTTTACGGATAAATTTCGTGCCGATATTTGTACTCCAGAAGAAGAGTACCAGTGCGAATATTTTGAAGATAAGCCAAGTATGTTCAAATGGTTGGAAGAGATATTCGGTCAGCCAGTCACTTCTGATGAAGATATTGAAAAATTAACTGATGAATGGGAGAATGCCAATGAGAATGCGTTTTGCAACATTGATGAATTTGTAGTGATAGAATAGAAATTGGTGAAGCAGGGTTATGGACACTAACATGACTCTGCTTTTTGTTCTTGGCAACATAGCTTTTATACCCTTTTTATTACTGGCCTGTACGGATTTTCTTTTCCCCTCTTTTATTTACCGCTTATAAGTATTCTTAACTTTTATATTGTTATGCTTTTACGCAGTCATCGGCCGATCCTTGCTGCTGAATTTTATGATGCAAATTTACAGCATCGGGACGGACATCAAGTACCGCTCTGCTAATTTGCTTCTGAATTTGTCGGCAGCCTTCCGCAAATCACAGATTGGGGTATTCCGTCAAATTCGTCTGCCATTTACTTGCCTTTACCATCCATTGAATGCTGTCGGTTGCATATAAAATTTCCTTCTGCAAGGAAGCCGGAAAAGCTTCTACAGGAAGGGAAAAATGAAGTTTAACAATTTATTTTTTTTGTATTATGCACAGTAAGATTTTTCAAATTACCCAGAAACGTGTGGACAAGGACTGTTACTTGAATGAGGATACTCTTATGCAGGGGGCAGGTAGTTTTTTTGACTATTGCGGAGAAATTGATGAGGAGGAACGTCAGTTACATATTGAAAATTTGGTGAATGGAGTATTGCCAAAAGGGATGTTTGAGTTTGTGTCCAAAGATACCATACGATACTTGGGGGGTGCAGATGAATGGAAACAAAACTTTGCCAAAGCAGTTCGCTTAAAGGCAGAAGACGTAATACCTGAGAAAGTACAAGAGTGGATTGGCCCGGTCTATCAGCTTGAGAAATTCCTTAAAAATCCTTTGGATACTGGCTATTGGTTTTACATGGATGAGAATGGCGTGCAGTCTTATGCAGAGCAATCCTACGAGTTCTTGCGTGAAGTTTGTGGTCTTGAGCCTGGTACATTGCTTTATATAGGTGGGGTTATTGATTATCATTTCTGATTTTATGTCATGTAGGTGGCTTGCTGGTATTCATTACCGGCAGGCTGCGTCTTAATTAGAGCAAGTACACTTTTATAGTTGCTTCCCCTTTTTATCTTTTTCATACTCTTCTTCCTTTTCTACATCTTTAGGAGAATCTCCGTATTTTGCAATAAACTCGCATCATTTTGTTTTTTACTTAGCAAATGTACAGCGGACGGATGGCTGCCCAAGTACCGCTGTCGCTACATCGTCAAATTTTTCCGAAACTTTCCGGAATCACAGATTACGGTTTTTCATAAAATTTCATCCTCTGTTCCTTGTTTTCATCCTTCTTTCCGCCGTGATGTTCGCACGTAAAAAATCAACCTTGCGGCGAGTCTAAAGGCTCAAAATAAGGGAAATAAATAAACTTAATAAATATTTGATTATGGGAAAATATGATTTTATCAAGGAAGGAAATGTCTTGTTTTGGCACGACCCTGACAATGGACTCTCTGACGGTGTGTATCAAGTAGTTTCTGTGCCGGAAGTTATAGAGGACGATAGTATTATTCTTATTGCAGCATCAGGTTCTGAAGCGGAGGTTTATCCGACGGAGCTTTCTCCTATAAATTCAGGCAGAAGTTACAAGAATGCATTTTTACGTTGGAAAGCTGAGCGTGAAGCTGATGGAAAGGTATTTTATGATAAGCTTTCGGAGGTAATGGATACGGACTGCGAAATGAAAGTTGGCGATATGGTTATTTACACAAATGATGCCGGTCTTGTGTTTGGTCCTTATGAGGTATTGGCATTTGAGAAACCGGAAAGTGACAAAGACAGATGTATATATATTGACCATGATAGCTATTGGTGTTCGGAACGTCCCGAAAATTTGCTGCTTGTTCAAAAAAAGAAGTATGTGATGACAAAGGAAGACAATTATCTTAGTAGGCTTTGCAAAAACATTATTGCTGGACGTTTTGATTGGCGTAAGTATTGTAGGCAACAGAGTTATTTCGGTCGTGAAATCTGTGTGACGCCATTGTTGTGCTCTTATGGGCAGGTAGGCTATACGGTGTACTTCCCATATTCCAGTATGCCGGATGTGGAATATGATTGGGAAATGAGAGAACTCACAATCGACGAAATGGATTATCAGAAATATTTTGAACAGGAATAAGAATATAAGAGTGGAGAAGGATGGTGAGTAATCGTCAAGTATTTATATAAGATGGTTTCTTTGGTATATTCTACTATTATATTACTTCATATTGGCAATATGTCTTGATAGTATTATAGTGGAGTATACTGATTTTTTAACGCGAATAATAAAACACCTCTCTTTTGTATCTGATACTGACAGAGAGGTGTTTATTTGTCTTTAATATGGATTCAAATCTAAATAGTGCCAAATATAGAGGAAAGGTTTTAATGTATTACATAGAAGCATGATGTGCAAAAGAAATTTCTTATATATGGAATTTTTTCTATAACAGGAGGCATCTTTCTTGGCTTTAAATTGAATTTCTGTTTGTAGTGAGGGTTTATAAACCATAGGCATCTATCTACTATACCTAAATTAAGACCTTTAATTATAGATTCAAAGAATTCAATAGAAACTTTGTCTTTCTTTATATTTAATAATTCATTAATACAATTTTCACTTTCATTGCAAGCCTTTAAGATGTGCTTGTATAGATATGTTGGAAGCAAATGTATGAAAGGAATATGCGATATGATTTTATTCCTACAAATTTGTTGATGTCCTCCAAAAGGCATTTGCCAAGCAGGAAAGCCAAAAAAAATTATTCCGTTTGTTTTTAGTAATAATTTGGCTTTTAATATAAAAGATCTTTTCTGTGAAGGATTTATATGTTCAATTACATCATGAATTAAAATTATGTCAAAATGTCCTTGAATCATTTCTTCTAAGAAATCACCACAAATAAATGTGCCTAATTGATTCTTCTTTTTGAAGAAACTTTTAGCTTCTTCTATCCGGTTATAACAAATATCAATTCCCATAACTGAACATCCTTTTTGGGCGAAAGGTAGAAGGTTTCCTCCTTCTCCACATCCTATTTCTAATACGTTTATTTTCGGAGTTATAGAGATAAACATCCCAAGATAACTTAGATAGAAATCTTGGGATGTCTTGGCCAACTCACAAAAATAGGTATATCTATCCAAATGCCTATTTTGCATGACGATTATTTTTTATCTACTAGCTTTTAAAGTTTCGACCTCTGCTTTCAGTTCTTTAATAGCCTGGATCATAACAGGTATAATTGCAGTATAATTAATAAGTTTGTTGCCATCAGGGTCTGTTAATACAACATTAGGAAGTACCTGTTCTACTTCTTGTGCTAATAAACCTATTTCTTTTCCATTTCCACCAGTCCTAAAAACGTTAGCTGTAGCAGGATCGGCATCTTTAAAATCATAAGTTACTGCATTAAGTTTTCCAATTGTGTTCAAACCGAAATTTAATTTAGTAACATTGACTTTAGCTCTTGCGTCCGAATAATTGTAAACATTCTTAACCTGAATACTATTGAATCTGCTTAATTTTGTATTATAAAAAACAACCTGATCATAGTGGCTAGCAAGACGGGTAGCAGCAGGGGTAACATCAACTTGGAAGAAATTGCTCGTTTTCGATTTTAGATATATACCACCTCCATAAGTAGTAATGCCATAAAATTGTTCCGGTTCAGTGTTGCCTATTGTAAGTGAACCATCAGAACGATATTTGATTTGGGCATTAGAAACAGTTGCTAATAACAAAAAGGCAATAGCAAATACAGAACGGAAAATAACATTTAATTTCATAAGATAGCGTTTTTAGGTTATACAATATAATTATTTTATCACTTGTCCTTCAAGAGTTATTGTCACAGCTTGTCCCTGTTCAATATCTATTGTTCCAGGTTGTGCCTGCCACACTATTTGTGTGGCTTTTACAGCTCTTGTTATTGGCTCGGGAGAGGAATCTATCTCTTCCAAATCACTACTACATCCGCAGAGCGATGTAGTGGCTAACACAGATAGTATAAAAATTATTTTCATTTTAAAATTAATTAAATTGTTTACTTTGATTGATTGTACTAGTACGATGCAAATATACAATCTATATTTTATATAGCAAATAAAATCATCGATTTTGTGCCGTTAAATATATAATTATTATATTTGCAATACAACGAACATTTTATAATATATGGAAAAGAAATTTTATTCATTAAAAGACTTTGAATTATCCTATGAAAAGAATGCTATTGAAAGAGCCAATGACTTTCAAATGTACATTAACCAACTTGATGGCTTTGGATGTAAAAGCTATTGGATTGCATCTTATACAGGTGTTGGCGCGACCATGAGTATTGAGGGATATAATGACCCTATTATAAGTTTTATTGCCAATGATTATTTAGGTATGTCACAAAGAGAAGAAACCAAACAGGCCGGTATAGATGCTATAAGAAAGTATGGGACAGGGGCTTGTGCTGCACAAGTGATTGGCGGCTATCTTGATATACACAAACAATTGGAAATGGAGATTGCTTCCTTTGTAGGACAAGAAGATGCCATATTGTTTTCATCTGGATTTGGCGCAAATGCTGGAGTTCTAAGAGCATTGTTAGGGAAGAATGATATAGCACTGACAGATCCGTTTATTCATACAAGCACATTAGCTGGATTACACGAAACTAATATAAAACGGATAGGACATAATGATTTGGAATATCTTGAGATGGTTCTCAAAGATGTAAAAGACAAGTACAAGACCAAGTTGGTTATTATCGATGGAGTGTATTCACAAGATGGGGATTTGTCTCTACTTCCAGAAATTATAGCTTTATGTAAAGCGCATGATGCAATGTTGATGGTTGATGATGCACATGGAATAGGGGTGATGGGGCCCAACGGAAGGGGGACAGTTGAGTATTTCAATTGTTTAGGACAAGTTGATATTATAACAGGTACGTTCAGTAAATCATTTGGTTGTGTAGGTGGTTTTGTTGCTGCATCAAAAAAGATTATACAATATCTTCGTTTTTATACAGATAGTAATGTTTTCTCTGCGGCTCTCACTCCCCAAGTAACAGCATCTGTATTGAAAGCATTGGAATTAATCAAGGCAAAGCCTGAAATTAGGAAAAAGTTATGGAATAACACTAATTATCTCAGAAAAGAGTTGGACAAAAGAGGATTTGATATTGGGAAATCGGTTACTCCTATTTTTCCTATTATGATACGAGATAATAAAAAAGTTTATCAAATTGCGAAAATGTTGCAAGAAAAAGGTATATTTACCATCGCAATTGTATATCCAGCAGTACGGACTAAGGAAGCGAGATTGAGAGTGAGTATTCTTTCTACTCATAAGAAAGAACATCTTGATTCCCTTGTTAGTGCATTGGAGGAAATAAATAAGATAATACCTATAAAAAAACATGGAACAAAGGAGAAAAAGAAGGAATAGCAAAGATATAGAAAAAGCAATTCTTGATGCGGCAACTATTTTAATAAGAGAAGGAGGATTTGGAAATCTTACTGCAACTGGGATAATGCAAAAAGCTGAAATTGAGCCAATTCAATTTTATAAGCGGTATAAAGATCTTAATATTTTTATTAGTGAATATGTAAAGATTTTCGACTTTTGGTTTAGTGATATTATTAAAGAATCCAGCTTGGATAATAATATCAATATTCAATATGAAAATATTTTGTGTAATCTTTTTTGTTCTTTGTGGGATAATAAGATTATGCAAGAGTTGTTAAGGTGGGAAATTGCAACGAAAAATGAAAGTAGTTTTAGAACAGCTAAATTAAGGGAATTACATACCCTCCCATTGTGTAAAAAATTTTCTGACGCATTTTCAGGGACTGAAATAGATATTGTTGCCATATCAGCCTTGATTGTTGGAGGAGTTTACTATATGATTCTTCATTGTGAATTATCGGAGTTTAGTGGAATCAATTTAAATAATGAACAAGATAGGGAAAGAATTATAAAAGCTATCAAATATCTTTCTGATATTTTGTTTCAAACTCCTTCTTCTGGATATTCTACTATTAAAATTGCATCAAATATGAAAAAAGATGATGTACCTTTAGAAAAGATAGCAGAATATACAAATCTTCCAATTCAAATAATTAAAGGCCTTTGATAAAGACACCTTTCTTGTTCAATACGCAAGAGAGGTGTCTTATTCTATTTTCGTAGGCAGATTATCTGTGATAACTTCCATTTCGTTCCATTTCACTGTATTCTTCCATACTTTCCAGCTTTTCATTCACTTCCGTCAGGTTGTCATCCAGTGCCTTATCATGGTTATACTCGAAACTGTGCTGTACCACCAGTCCCGCATTGGTTGCAGAACCTGCGTCCAATGTGTCTTTTTCTCTGTTATAGTTGATATACAGCACTTCGCCATTGGGCATCTCAAAGGCCGGAATATTCTTTTGTGATATTTCCGCAAATTGTTCTGCTACCATAGCTTTTGCCACCTCCTTTACGTCATTGCTGGCTCTGCCTATTCCATATCTGCGGATATGGTCACGTACTTCTTCTTCCGTGTATTTCAGCATAATGTCATAGGTTCCACCTACACTCCCGTTATACACCACGGCGAAGTTTTGGTCTTCAATCAGAAGGTCATCGCCACGGTTCTGTAATGGTGATGAGTAAGTGTACTGTTCATCCATGCCGTTACCGTCATAATATTCTTTGGCAAGGGTTAGCAGACCGTTATAGTCCCCCTTGTCCTTCAGTTCTTCCAATTGCCTGGTATCATCCGCCATTTGCAGATAGGCTACAGATGCGTAATACATCTTTTCTTTTGGTGCTTCTGTCTGTTCCTGCTTTTCTGCCTTTTCTATTTCTATATCTTTGGCAATCTGGTCTATTTTCTGCGTAATCATGGATGATGCTTTCTTTACATCCATTAGCACAGTCTTAATGTACTGGGGGGACTCCTTCAGGTTATCCAGCCACGATTTCAGGTACGGACAGCTGTCTTCCTTGATATGCTTTGTAATGCCGTATCGTTGGGCTGTCAGTGCTCCGCATAACTCAGCCACAAGTTCCTCGTCGCTGTACTCCTTTGATCCGAATGCGGTCGGCTTAAAACGGTCTAGTACGCCTTCCGCGCCTGTCGAATGTCCCATTTCATGGAATAGGGTTCCATAAAATGATTCTCCGCTCTTGAACTGCACTTTCTCCGGAACGGTGATTTCGTTCTTGCTTATTGAATAGTAAGCATCATCCTGATGTCTTACATTGATGGGGCAGATCCACAGGTTGTCACGTATCATTCTGTCAGCCGGTTCAAAGCTGAACATTTCGCCTTCATGAACAAATGGGCGTCCGTTTTCCTGTTCCAGCTTTTCCCACAGTTCTGGACGAGCTTCTTTCAGATTTGTCTGAGCGACGTTAAACACGCGGAAAACCTGCATTTTGGGGTACACGTTATACTGTTCCTTCTCATCATTTGACAGACTCTTGTACTCATCATACTTGATCTTTTCCTTGGTTTCCTTGTGGATGCAGGTGAAGGTGGTCAGCATGACGGGAAACGATTTCTCGCCTTTCTGTACCGAAACCCGCGGCAATTCTTCACCGTCCTTGCCCGGTTTGTTCAGTCGCTGTACACAATCAAAGGTGCAGAATCTCGGTATATTGTATCCCTCTTTTTCGCAGTGAAACATGAGCATCAACGCATTCATGCCGTTGTATTCGCGTCCGGCCAGATTACGGGGCCACAGGAGTGCTCCCTCTGTAAACCAAGGCTTTTTCCAGTCCTTACCGATGGTCTCCAGCTTTTCTATCATCATCTCAGCGAACAGGTCAAGAGCCTTGTCTTCGCTGTTCGGTCCGTCCGCATTGCGTTTCCTGTAACTTGCCATATCGTCAGTTGTCGTTAGATGCCGGAACGTACTGGTTTATCTCCTGACAACGGCATGTAATGTCAACTTTACCGTTATACAAGGAGAAATCGATTTCACCTTTTGCCTCTATTTTGGTAGCAGGCTGCAACCAGGATTCACGTTGTTTGTCGAAACAAAAGAATCTTACCCACAGGTATTCGAAATTCTCATTTACCTTTTCTGCGCTAAAGGCCGAAAAGCTGAAGAACGGTTTGCCGTTTTTGTCCGTTCGTTCATCTACAGTTTTTCCAACTTTGCCGCGGAATGTGAGTTCCCCCTGCAGGCTGTCTGTGTCGCCTGTTCCGGCTGGTACGATACTTTCTGCCGACAGGTTGAAGTAAGTCTTGTCGCCCCTGTGTTTCGGTATCAGTACGCCTGTCACCTTTACACGCATACCGCTTCGCAGACGTGCTGCTTCTTCCTGTGTACCGTCCATGCTGACGCTGATTTCCACTGTCCCGCTCTGGCCGTCCTTTCCTTGGATGGCGGTCTGTACGGTCATACTGACGAACTGTTTCCCTTCTTTCCCGTTTCTGATGATGGCATCACGGCTGATTAAGCCGCATACCGTTACATTACATTTGATCATAAAGTGTCTTGTTTATTAGTGTTACATGCCCACAGACCATGTATGTGCTGAATATTGATGTTGAATGCTGATATGATTCTGTCTAATCGGGTGCACGGATTTTTATATAGACCATCCATGCGGCGATGGCTACCTGTACGGTTACGACGACTGCCGTACCTTTCCAGCCGACCAGCCGGTGGCATATCAGGATATGCATTGCCAGTGTGGATAGTCCGAGTACACATTTGCTTATTGTTATCACCACGCGTTTTGTCATGTCTTTTATGTGTTTGTTATGTCTATCTTTTCATGGTTTCCGTCTGTGTCTGCTGTTGCGACATGCCTTGTTCGAAATTACGGGAGGCGGCTTCCGAAAGAATTACGGTATTCAGCAGTCCGGTCACCCGCATCCGTTTGGCTTCTTCTGAAAGCTCGTTGTTGTTTAATACGGCAGACAGTCGGCTCAACTCGGCCGATGTCAGCTCGCGTGATATTTTCAGTTCGCCGTTATCTGCTTTCAGGATAGCCTTCCCGTTTTCTTCAATGCTCAGTTCACAAGTTCTCATGCCCGGCATCAGGGATGTCAGGTCAAGCCTGTGCCTGTCCATTGCAGCCGAGATTGCGGCATTCTGCTCTTCTTCGCTTTTCGCATCTATCTGCGTAGCTAATAGCATCAGTGATGTGAAAGCGGTCATCGCCATTTCTACGATGGGGTCATTGCATCCCGATATGCCGACACCGCTATCCTCCGAGGAAAGCAGTTTCTTCATCCAGGCATCAGGATTCATGGTCTTATCTATGTTTATGTTCTCGTTATCCCTGTACTTGGCTAGAAGGTCACTTCCGTTGTACATCACCTGCTGTTTTATATTTCCTTTTTGGGCGATCTCTGCCAGATAGGCCGCCGGATCCACCTCACGTTTCGTTCCGTCGCTGTATATGTTTGTCACACCGAAATGCAGATGCTCACCGGTTGTTCTGGTTCCCGTGTTTCCGGAGGTTCCGAGCCGTTGTCCTGCATTTACGCTGTCACCGGCTTTTACGGCGATGTCGCTCAGATGCATGTAGGTGCATTGTACCTTGTTCCCGTCCGGCCTGCTGTATTCTACTGTTATCGTCTTGCCTCCGCCAGAGTTCACATTATTGTTCACCGACACGACCTTTCCTCCGTTTTCCGTAGCCAGCACCGCGTCTCCCTTGCATCGTATGTCAAGTCCCTTGTGCATCTGCTGCTTCTCCTTGTTCATCGGATCCTGGCGCATACCGAAGGCCGACGTTACAAAGAGGAATTCCTTGCGTTCCACCGGAAATGAATATTTTTCTGCCGTTCCTGCCTTTTCTTCTCCGTGCAAAGGATTCTGCTCAATACCGAAATTTTTTCCCTGCACGGCCATTTCCTGCATGACCTGACGGTCGTATTTGTCAAGACCGTTATTTTCGATGATTTTCTGTAGTGTAGCTGCATAGTTTCCTCCAGTTGCATATCCGGCTTTTGCTATTCCTTCTGTCCATCCCTTATAGTCATCCGCACGGAGCTTGAAGCACTCGGCATAGCGGCTGTTCTCTTTCAAGAATCTGGAATGATGTTCGAATGATTCGCCCACATTGTCATAGCTGCAGAATTTTTCGTTCGGCTTGTCATCCGTGTATAGTCCGTATCGGCCACCCTGCGCAATCCAGTCGGGAGTAGCCTTGATCCCGAAGTGGTTATTCTCGTTCTGTGCCAGACGGCTCTGCCCGTTGCTGCTTTCCAGAATGCCTTGGGCAAGTGTCACGGATGCCGGTATGCCGTAGCGGCGCATCTGCTCCATGGCATACTCTGCATACTTGTCTGCATATTCTTTATTTTTACCTGCCATATCCTTATCTTCTTAATGTTGTACGTTGTTCCTCTGATTCTTTGCTCCCGTCTTGTCCGGGCACTTGGCCTGTATCTCTGGTTGTGCCTTCGGATTGCCTCCCACCCGACATGCCTTCAGACTGTTGCGCGGCTTTGCCTCTTGCTTTCTCCAGTTCCGGAGCATCACAGATGACTACACGTTCACCGCCTCTGATCAGTTTGGGCAGGTACTCGTCCAGTTTATGATAAGGAAACTCTGCCGATTGTGCAAAGCCCCGTTCACTTCCTCCCGAAAGCTTTTTTACGATAATTCCCAGTATGCTGGCACCCTTTTCTGCATCTTCATTGTACATACGGTAAAAGTCACCCTTCCGTACCAATTGCAGGGCATCAGGATGTTTTGCCTTTATCCTGTCCCAGGATTCCCGCTGTGCAGACGTTTCATTCTGTATCGTCTTTTCAGCACTGTCTTTTGCGGTTTCAGTTGTCTGTTGTCTTTCGGCATCCTTTTCCTGTTTTTCTCCGGCGTGTTCTTCCTGCGTCTGCCCCTGTTGCAGTACGTCTGCAAACAGCGTTGCAGCCAGGTTGCGTTTATACTCATTCTTGTCCTCTGCCAGCCACATGCGTTGCCACTGCTGGGGAGTCATGCTTCTCGGTTGCATACGGTTGCCGTCTATGGTAGCCGCACACTGGATACCGTCTTTCTTCGTCTTGAATACGCAGACCTTCTGTATGCGGTTCAGGTCTATATCCCTGGTGTCGGAACTGAACAGGTCCACCTTCAGGTCTGGTTTTATCTCTGCCAGTGCATAATACTTGTGTGCCAGTTCCATGCGTACCTTGTCGATGTCATCCATTGCCTGTTTCAGCGTGGTGAAGAAACGGTTTACGTCCTCCTTGTCCGGATAAACGCTGTATCCCGGTTCGTTCTCCGGTTTCAGATACAGGGCCCAGCGGTTCTTGTCGTCCTGCACCATCTGTATCTTGTCAAAGCATTTTTCATTGGCTTGTTTTACGGCTGGAGTAACGTCCAGCGTAGAGAGTACTTCCATTGTCCAGTTTTTCAGACGGGCCAGCGACACCTGTTTTTCTGCGAAATACGTATCATCGGGTCGGTAGCCCAAGGCACCGTCCGGATTGAAGAAACGTACGTTTTCTATACCTTCCAGTCGCAAGGCACGTTCGATACGTGCTTTGTTCATGCCCGGGACCTCATTGTCCACCTCCGTAGAAGCGCCTGCAGGCAGTACCACGTCTGCCTTCTTGCCCTGACGGTCTATGACAAGCACGATGTTCTTGTCTTCCTTGTTCGGATATCTGCTGATTTCATCCGCTACAAAATAGTGCTTTGGAAGCTGGTCGCGCAGGTCAGTTGTCTTTTGCCGGTTACGCAAAGTGGCATATTCTATTCTTTCGCCTTTCTCCGCTTTGTGAATTACCTCAAGGGCGTTGTTCACGTCACTTTCCAATGCGTCTATCAGAATAGGGTTTTCTTTGAGTTCCCTGTTCCAGTAGTCTGCCATCTTCATGCTTTCTTCCGTCAGTCGTGCCGGCAGGCCAAGTTCCAGCATCTTGATTCCGGATGCTATTTCTACCACCAGCCTTTCCTGTTTCAATGCATCTTCCGAAGGTGGCATCCCGTTTTTCATCACCATACCTTCTCGTGCAAGTCGCTGCTGGTGGCCGGTGGCACTCACAATCTGACGGAGGGCTTCCTGTATATAGTCATGGTAATGTTTGAAATCTCGCTGTCGGGGCATATACACCGCGTCACGGTCTGTTTCATAGTGGGGCATACCGCTTCCGTCCGAACGTACAGGGACAAGATACTCGCGCATTTTCAGCAGGAAATCGTTGAATCGGATGTGCAGCTTGCGTTCGTCAGCCTCCGAATATCCTTTCTCCGTGATGCCGCCGTCGGTCTTCAGAGCAAGGTCGTAGCCCCTTTCGTCCACAGAGGGGAATGTCGTCTGATCGATGTTGAACAGGGTGCGTATCTCACGGTTGTGAATTCCTTTGTACTGTTCCTTTACTTCCGGTTCCAGCAGGAGATAATCCCTTCGGGTGATGATATCCTCCGGGTTGTTGCGGTTCACATAGCGGTTCCAGTTGTAGTAGAGGAACGGGACTCCCTGCTCATGTTCCCTTACTGATGTGCCGCGTGCCTTGGCATCGGTGTACAGGGTGAACAGATTTGTCTTGCACCCTTTGCTGTCCGAATGCAGGGCCATAAACAAGGCGTTGAACGGACTGGCCGATACTCCTTGCGGGTAGAGTCTCGGATAGTGCTTACCGGCTGCATTGAGCCAGTGGCCGTTGGCATCCGAAGCGCTACTCAATGCCGACGAAAGCAGTTCTACTTGCTTTTGTGCGGCATTCTTCTCTATTTGCGACTTTTCTTTCATATATTGGATGTGTTTGTGTTGTTGATTTTCTGCTAGTTTTACTGGATACCTCTGCTTCTGGCCGCTGATTCCTGTTGGCTGCTGTCGTAATTTTCCGCAGCCATCTGACGCAGTCTGTCACTTTGGGCCAGTATGGCGTTGGCCAGTGTGTTCAGAGGCACTGCGCCGCTGCGGTAGGCATCCGCTACTGTCGGACTGATTTGTATGGTGCAGGGCACACGATCTATCGTGGCAATTAGCGTGCAGCCCTGCAATACCGGATTTGCGATACGTGGATTCAAAGGTTCGTCCGCGTACCGCTTGTATTGCAGGTTTCCGCTTTCTTTACGGGAATATCCGTTATCCTCGTTCTGTTGGTTTGACAGGGCCTCCTTACCGGCCTTGTTTAGCAGATTTGCACCGCCAAGTCCCATGAGAAGTATTTTCAGCAGCGGGTTTCGGACAAACAGTCCGGCTACAATGCTGGCTATCGGCAGAAGGTTGTCTTTCAGTCCGAGGGATTTCGTTTTTCCGGTAAATAGTCCCAGCAGCATATCCGGCAGCATGGCTATGATATAGCCCAGATTACCGGCTACTTTTCCCATTCCGTCAAGACCGAAAGAGCGCAGAAGGCCGTCCCATCCGTTTATGTTGGTTTGTTCAGCTTGGCTTTCCGTCTTTTCCCAGGTTTCGATAGCTGTTTCGACATCCTCCGCATTTTGTCCGGTATATCCGTCGGTCTGTGTTTCAGTATTATTTTTTGTCTGTTCCCTTTCAGTTTCAGCTTTTTCCTTCAGCATTTCCTGTTCTTTCAGATAGGCATCCTCATATCCCGGGGCTACTACAAGGGGGACGTCTTTGTACTGATCTTTACGTTCTTTTCCCGGCATACTGTAGTTCTTCATCCATACCGGTTTTTCATTTTCTTTTTTGCTCCAATCCATAAAACCAAAATTGATGACAGGTATTTTGTTTCTCAGCTGTCCGTTGACTTGGGCAATCAGTGTATTTTCCTTGGCTGGAATCATGGTCGCTTCCTTACGGAAAATGTCGAACACATTGTTCTCCTTCCCGAATACGCCTTTGCTGATACATTCCTCTACGGATTCTTCCCGGGGAGTATCAGGCATAAGGCTGTCGGCAGCAGCAGTCAGTGCCACATCCATACCCACGAATCTGGCAAGCGAGGCCCACGAGCCGGCACCTCCCAGCATAATGGCGTCAGCTGAAGCGCCCAGTACATTTCCGGCACCCTTTTCCAGCGCACTTGGATGATAGGCAGCCTCACTGCGTGATTCTATCTCTTCGGCCAGCGGCGAACGTCCCAGTGTCTGGGCCAGTCCCAGCAGACTCGATTGTCCGGCTTTTCGGATAATGTATTCGGCCGATGACCTGGGTATCCGGTCGTTCACCAGCTTGTCCACCATCTGTTGGTCCATTCGGTAGTCCAGATAGGCATACGCCAGATCACATCCCAGTTTCTCAGAAAGGGCATCGTAACGCTTACGTCCGATTTCCGCCACTACGGTTTCACGCCACCGACCGGCCATACAAGCCAGGTCACGCTGGATGTCATCCGAGGCCAGAATGCGTTCCTTACACATTCCGATATACTCTTCCGTAGTCTTTGAGTTCCATTCTCCGGTCAGTTTGAGTGTCTGGTATGGATCTCCCAAAGGTTGTCCTGCAGTTGCCATCATACCGAGAATACCGCTGACCGAGGTAGAGTATTCCTTCATTTCCTCCACCTGCTTACGGTTAAGATAAGCCTGCGTTTCATTCATCACCGGTACCAGGTAACAGCGGAAATAACTGCTTGCAAGAGCCTCCATTTCCGCAAACCGTCTGCTATTGATTCCGTCCATATCTTGTTATTGTTTCTCTATACCATGTTAATCTGTTTGAGCAACTGCTCCTTGGTCTGCTCGATGGCGTGGTGATATACTTCCATCTGTCTTGGAAAATATTCTTCCAGCCATTTGTCCTTCTCTATGTTGTCCTGCAGGAAGCGTACTGCCTGGTCACGTTCAATTTCCACCGATGCTTCTCCTTCATCATGGTTGTTGAACCATGCCTTTGTCCACCAGCGGATACCGAACCGGTCAGGATATACAGAAACTATCCTCGGAATGTCGAAGCTCTGGATGTCTATATCCAGTCCCGCCAGCGGATCGATCACACCTCCGCTGGCTATTGCTTCGCTATGGAGTTTTTTTTTAATTCCTCATCAGTCGTATTCAGGAATATTTCGTGTCTGAGTGCCAGGTAGTTCAGAAAATCCCTGATAAGCAGGTTCTGTACCTTTCCGGCAAGTGGCAGGGCCCTGTGTCCGAGTCCCAGCGGATTGGCCATACTGGGCATTCTTTCATAGAAGTACTCCTTTACGGCTCCCATGGTGAACAGATGACGCAGGTTCTGTTCCGTATGTTCCGGAAGCGTATAAGCACCGGATCTCAGGTCGTCCATATAAAGGGGAAGGAAACGGAGCATCAGTTTTTCTATTTCCTCTCTGTCATTATCGTAGTCAGTTACTACGGTCATTCCTTCTTCGTCAAAGTCTGCTGCGCTGCCGGTTGCCTGTCTGGCTGCCCGGATATTTCCGTACAGCATGGTCAGAAATTCAAGCGGATTCAGTTCTTCTCCTTTAAAGCGGGTTTCCAGATGCAGCAGGTCACCGCTAAGTGCCACTGTCTGTCCGGCTTTTACACGCTGTCCGAACTGTGCAAATACGTTCGACAGATGCCCGTAGGTCACTTCGTAGCAGTCATATCGGATAGTCTGACAGATACCGTGCACCGGATTGTTTGACACGCCCGACACGATACCGTCCGCAAGGGCTGACAGCATCCGGCAGTGCACGTTGAAGTCAATGCCGTGATGAAAGAACTTTTCTCCAGTTGTCGGATGTACCTGTTCGCCATATCCCAGCGACATTTCCACATCTTTTCCACGTACTTCCTCAAACGGCATACAGTAGCCGCTTTTCGAGTGCAGTATCATTTCTTCTGTATATTTCATATATTGTATTGTTTTTAAGTCCTATCTTCTCATGCCTCCCGGTCGCACTTGCTCTTCTTCCGGGGCGGCTTGTGGTTGTGTCCTTACGGCATTTTCCTGTGTGGGTGTACGGGCAATACCCGAATTGTTGCCGATAAGCATCATTCCCAGCAGTGCACCGGCGATTTTGCCGAGCCATCCGAAACGGCCGAATACGAGGAATGCGGCCGCTACCAGTCCTGCGATGCTCAGGCCTGATACGTTTCCACGCCCCAGATTGCCGAAAAAGTTTCCTATCATCGTTCCGAGTCCTCCGCTTGTCGTTTCTTTCAGGAAGTTTGATACTCCGTCCAGTTTTCCGTCCAGCCCGGATACAGCTTCCGTTACTGTATCCATTGCCGCTCCGGCTTTTTCCTTCAGGGCTTTCATTCCATCGGTCGTACCGGCAAGGGTATCCGTAGCATTTTTGCCTACTACAGCTTCGCTCACAATCCTTGCCACGCTTTTGTCCGATGTCAGTTTTTCCCAGCCTACATAGCCCACAGCACCCGTTACCGTAGCTGCCTTTATAGCATGACCGGCTGTACGTAATGTTCTCGTAGGATGCAATATTGCACTTCCGGCCGTTTTTCCGGTCTCGGCAGCTGCTGCTCCTACACCTTTGGCAGCCTTGCCGCCATATTTTAATAAACTGCTCCAAAATCCCATATCTTTTCGTATATTAAGGTCTTACATTCTTTCCTGCCTGTTTCCACCGCCTTTTGGCCGCTTCTACAATGTCCCGCTTGTCTGTCACGGGCCGTGCGCCTTCGTCTATCTCCAGCCAGATGTCACCAAACGTGGTGTACTTTACGGCTTTGGTCAGCCGTTGCAGTTTCTGGTTCATCATCCTTAGTTTGGGACGGATGCCGAATACGATTTCCATCCGTTCCTTTTCGGTCATCTTGTTGTCAGATATACAGACGGACCGTATGTCATTCACAATTTCCACGCTATTCAGTATCAGTTCCCTGTATATGGTATTCCGCCTGGCGGAGAGGGCTACTGCTACGGCGTTCGGAGAATTCCGTGCCAGCTGCCGGCTGAAGTCACCCATATTGTCCGTCAGTTTGGATACTTCGTGGTAGAATCCGTATGTCTGCGCCGCATAGCTGACTATCGAGCGGAATGAGTCCAGATAATTGTTGAATTCCCGTTGCAGGTCGGTAGTGGCTTCCACCTCTTCCTTAGTCCAGATATGACCGGTTGTCTGCATCAGCATTACCTTCTCCTGGTTCTTCAGTTCCTTTTCCGCTTTCTCCGTGTACAGCAGGATCATACCTGCAAGTACCGGGTCGTTCTGTGCCCGGACTTTTGAAAGCCCCGTACACAGCAGAAGTGTCATTATTAATATTATCCTGTTCATTTTGCTTGTTTTATCGTGTCATGGCTGCAGCCCTCCGCCAGCGCGACATGGCTGTTCTGGCCACTTCTCCGTTATTTCGTTCTATCATCCCGGCTGTCACGTTGTTCCATACGTCATTCAGTGTATAATAGCGCACACTCAGATAGAGCAGATGCAGTTTGCGGCTGAAAGCCGACAGCTTGTCGTTCAGTGCCCACAGTGTCTTGCTGCGTTCTGCGCCTGTCAGCATGTTCTCTGTTCCTCCCTTGGCTACGGCATCGTTCAGCAGCGTAAAGACAGACACCAGTTCGGTGGCCGTCTCTATATACAGGTTGTTCATGCTCATTCCGGCTGCGATACCCTGTGGATTGTCACGCGCGGCCTTGCCAAGTTTTCCCAGTGTAAGAAAAATCCTCACTCCGTCGTTGTACAGATGGGTACAGGCTTTCAGCGACGATGCATAGCCGTTTACGGTCTTCAGATAGCTGTTGTACTGTTTCTCCCATTGGTGGATGCGGTTGAACTCTGCTGCAATGGTATTCTGTAGCAGTGCAGTCTGTGTCTGTCCCTTAATTTGCTTTTCTATCTGTCCGTTTATCAGGTCGTTGCCCTCGGCCAGCGCCATCCATTCCAGAGGATTCGAAGCTGCTACCTGTGCACGGAGCGCTTGTGGAACTATAATGGCAAGTGCCAGCAGTATGCTAATGATTGGTAATCTCATATATTCCCTTTTTTCGTTTGTTGTATTCCACGCGTTCGCGTATCAGAGTCACGATTCTGTCACTGCGTTTCATCCCCAGCAGATCAAGCCGGGGCGTGTTCCGGTCCATCGAGAGGATGCTTACTGTTTTCAGTCCGCATATCTGTTGTAGGATACTCTGTTTCTCCTGAAAATCCACGATGCGGTACAGTTCCATATAATCCACTTTTCTTAACAGAATACCGCGCTCGCATACTAGCTGTTCGGCAGTGATGTCATAGCGTATTCTGCGCAGGTAGATGTAGCGGTACAGCAATACAAGAAGTGTTAATGCAGATATTATGGTCGCCATGCTGCTGAGAGGCATATTTTCCATGCCTCCGTATATCAGTCCAGCAATACAGACCGACATCAGCGGCAGTTCATTGATGACAAACTGTGCCGGATGCGGTCGGAAGTTGATGATATTGTAATGTGTCATTTGCATAGGCAGACTCTGTTTATCGGTGAAACCGTGGTTGGTTCTCTTCTTTTATCTCTGGTAAGGAATCGGATATCTCTTTTTCCAGGCGGGATAGTTCTTCCCGGATTTTGTACATCTCTTGGAAACCTTTTTCTGGCATTCCCTGATCTTGGGTTTCAAAGGAGAATATTATCTTGTTCGCACGCTCAATTCTCTGTCGTACAGCCTTATAGTCCGCTTCGTTATACGTCCCGGTACGGATATGTTCCGGATTGACTTCCGGCAAAGCTGCCAAAGCACGGTTCAGAGTGGCTTTTCCGCTTATCTCCTGAAGTTCGTCCCTCTTTTCTTCTATTGGCCTCCCTTGGTCTAGCAGCTGGTCGTTCCAGTCCTTGTAGCCGTCAGCTGCCGGCTCATAGATAATACGGGATGTGGTGTTAGGGTCCAAGGAATCCGGCCTTCTTGCCGCTTCGTTTGTATTTACCGGCTCATCTCCCTGTTTCCCAAATGGTTGGATTATCTTGTCAAAGTCAAAGGGTTCCAGCTTTATTTCATGGCGTAGGTTTCCTTTTCCGTTTTCCTGAATGACAAGCAGGTCCGCTTCCGGGGTGAAGCTGGTAAATTCCATTCCGGCATGGGTGAGGGCAAAGGTTATTGCATAGATTTTTCCCGCACGGTCACGGTCAAAGCAAAGGTGGTGTGAAGCCTGTGGCGCTGCTTCAAGCATTCCTCTGAACTGCTGGCGGCTCGGTGAACCTCCGGTAGATACAAACACGGCCTTTCTCAAATCCCTGTTTGTTTTCTGGTGCAGCTGGTAATAGGCCATTGCGTCGTATGCGCTTTCAAACCAGTAGATATCTTTTGCGTCAGCCGGCTTGGTCTGTGCAGGACTGGCGCCCCAGACACCTTCATTCGAATTGCTTCCTTCTGCCTTTCCTTTATAGCTTCCGCTTCCGTCTGGTCGCGGACGACCCCTTTCCTCAAATCCCACAGTCTTGTCCGGCTCTTTTGGCAGAATCAGCGGAAACGACAAGTTGGTATAGGATCTCCCGTCTTCCAGATGTCTGGTTGCCAGACAGAAATTCCTGTGAAAAGCATATTGGGTGTACAGGTCTATACCTCTGCTCTTGAAATAAGGATAAAATCTTTTCTGTGTTTCCCGATCCTGCGGGTTGAATTTATGCAACTCGTAATGTTCAATGTCAAAAGGCCTGATATCCCGTTTGGGCTGTAGGATGCGGGCACTGCGCTCCTCTATGGGGTGGTTGAGCAGACGGCAGCATACAAGGTTCACCAGTCTGTCAGGTGAGACTCCGGTTTTGTATTCGGCAAAAAGCTGCGGATGCTCCTTGATGAACGATATTATATTGTAAAGTTTCTGTTGCGGTGGCTGGAAACAGCATTGTCCGTTGGCTGTCACTATGAACTTGTCGCCACGGATACGTCGTCCGTCGCTGTCCGTGCGGACATACGAAGGATAGCGCAGGCCGTCCCGCCTGTTCAGGCGGTAACCCGCATCAATCAGCACATCCTGAATGTTCAGTCTGCGCAGATAGTCGTCGTATGTAAGGTCTCCGTCTCTCATATTTACCTTCCTAATCTCATATCTGTTATTTCCTGGTTCATTTCTGCTTCGAAGTAGCGTATTGCCACATCCCTTGGAGTGTCAACTCCCGGTTTGTAATAGGGTCTCGGTCCGCAGTAATGCTCGCTGTACACCTCAGGGGCATGATGGCACCGCAGGTTGTGTGCCACTTCCGAGGCTACCACCGTACCTGCAGTCAGTGCGGCAAGTATCTTTACGCCCAGCCCCTGTCGGGCTTCCGGACGCATTTTCATGTCCACTTCGTCAAACACTTTCGAGAACAGTTTCATCCTGTGATAGTCATCAACTGCAAGAAACTTGTCATATTCCTTCTGACTTATCTCATGGCTCACAACCTGTCCGTTAATTACGGCACTCATCCGGTACTTTCCCTCGGATTCAGCAGGATGTACGGCTATTTCGCCCACTTCGACCTCACGTCCGTTTCTTTCTTCCCTGTACCAGCCCATCTTTTCGTTGATGGGTGTGAGGTCACGTCCGTCCACAGTAGCTGCTGCCTGTATGCCTGTTGTCATCCGTTGTTCCTGTACCTGCTGTTCCTGCAGGAAAGTGTTTTCCTGCAATTGGTTTTGCTGTTCTATTTCCTGACGTATTTCAGGATGCAGTCCGATGGCAATACGGCTGTTGCTGTTCAGCGTTTCCATGCTTACCTTGTCGGCAAAGTCCGGACTGATGATATCGTTTATCAGGCTGATGCGTTTTTCTGCCGGATGCTCTTCTATCGAGTTGGAGGTCAGTATGGCTGCCTCTTTATCCGATAGGTCATAGACCATGTCCACCGTTTCTTGTTCCGACTGTACAGTCATGGTTTTGGCTTCCTGATCAATGATTATTCCGTGCGATGACAGGCATTCCTGCCATTTCTCATTGGAAAAATATACCGGAGACGTTATCAGTTCGCGGTATGGAATTGCCGGTTCCGCACTTCTCGGTCGGCTTGTCATCGGAGTGATTACAGCCTGAAGGTCCTGCAGTACGTCCCGTTCTTGCTGTGGCTGGGGTTGCTTGTTCCCCTTGTAGTAGAAGCCGTAACCGCCTGACTGCAGTTCTCCGGGTTTCATCCGTCCGTCCCATCGTTCCGGCACAGCCGGTCCTCCCGGATAGAACAGGTCGCCTCCCACTCTGCGCAGATGGAATCCCCACTGGTTGCGTGGAGTCCATCCTAAAAACGGAGGCGGCATCCTGAGCCATGCAGTCCGTCCGTATTCTCCTATGCCTATCCTGTAGCCGTGTAGTCCCATGGCCACACGCCCGTTTGCGTTTCTTGCATGTACAAAGTTCTTGGGCAGATAAAAGTCACTGCCTATAATGCTGGTAAATACATTGTAGGCTTTCTTGTTTGCTGTGTTTGTTCCCCAGTCCGTAAGGGCCAGCATCTGGCGTTCGGTGATGGCGTAGGTCAGCAAAGGTGAGTCATGTCCCTGAACGACCAGCCTATATCCCGTGCCGTCAGACACCACATGAGCCTGCATCCCATTGCGCATCAGTATTTTTTGCATTTCGGGTTGCAGATCCATTTCCCGTGGATTGGTATTTTTTCGTATCGCCATAGTCCGTTGTGTAGTCTTTTGTTAGTTGTTTTTCTATGCTTCTCCGTTTTCCATGGCAGCTTCAAGTTCAGCATCCTTATGGCGGACAAACTCGGCTGCTGATTCGTTTCCGATGGAAAATCCGTTCTCTTCGCAATAGCGGCCGTACTCCTCCTGCCACTCAGCAGAATAATGGTTGATGTAGTCCAGCCAACCGTATTCGCCGCTTTCCATTTTTTCCACCAGAATATCTTCTGGATAATATTTTTGTTCTGACATCTTTTTTTATTTAATGATTTTATAATGCTGTCTTATTTATGAAGGGCTGCCGCACGGTTCCTTTCCCCGCTTTTCTTCTGCTCGTTCCAGATTTCTTCTGTGTATTCTTCTTCCGGCACATAATCCAGGTTACCGTCATCGTCCATTACCCAGCATCCGTAGCAACCGAAGTTGTATTTGTCCCATTCACGTTTGTCACGCTCTTTCCATTTCTGTCCGTCACCGGAGCAGAATCGGATTCCTGTCGGGGTTGTCAGGTCGATACCTACCGTAACCGTATCGTCATCTACCAGTAGGGTAAGCGGATCTCCGTGCTGCATACTCTTGATTTCCACTGCCCCCAGACGCAGTTCCTCGGCGAGAACCTGAAGGTTGCGTCCGATGATGGGTGTGGGTACCGACATTACCTGTTTCGTCCCCGGATCAATCTGTACGAAAGCCTTGCCGTGTCTGCCGTCGGTCTGTATTACATCTGCAATGATGGCTTTCCCGTCCAATAATTCTTTTTGTTGTTCAGGTTTGTATTGTTCCAGTGGCGATGATTTCAGTACCGGATAGAATACTACGTCTGTCGTTCCGTCATCCTTTCGGATACATACAAAGCGTGTACGGCTCTCTGCAGTCTGTCCGTTCTCATCAGTTACGCGTACAGGTAATACCGGTGAATGTCTTCCGTTGCATATTTCTTTCAGTACACGCATGGGAAGGTCTTCTATCATTTCTCTGCTAAGCCCAAATTTTGACAGTACCTGATAAGGTAACTCACTAAGATCGAAATTGCTATTTTTCATATTTTAATTCCATATTAAAATTATACTCTGCAAATATATCTTCAATATCTAATTGCTGTAAACTATCAGATATATAAAGAGTTATATTATATCTTTTTTATGATTTAAGTATGATTATACTCCAAAAATCATATTCTAATATTAAAATAATCATATTTTAATCACATAGTTTTGTGGAAATTCGTCCTGATATGTTGGTCCCATTATCTTTGCTCCATGAGAAAAAATATATTGATTGGTCTGATGGGTATTTCAATTTTTGCTGAGTCTGTTTATACACGAGCGTGTCCACTTGTGACAATGGATGATTCCTATAAATCAGACATATTGATTCTAACTGACAATAGTGGTGCTGTCAAATCGTTCGGGAGTGTTAATCCTGATAATTCCGAGATGTCGGGAAAAGCGGACGAAGCAAGAAAGTTTTGGACAGAAAGATATTTGAGTGTAAGTCTTCCGCTGAAAGCCCTGACGGTAACATCATCTTACGGTTATCGTACCGATCCTTTCACCGGAAAGAAAAAATTCCATGGAGGTCTTGATCTTCATGCCAGAAATGAAGCTGTTCTGGCTATGATGTCCGGAATAGTAGTTAAAGTCGGGCAGGATAATGCTTCTGGAAAATATGTTGTTCTACGTCATGGAAATTATCTGGTCAGTTATTGCCATCTTTCACGGATTCTGGTGGGTAAAGGAAAACAAGTAAACCCCGCAGAACCAGTCGGAATAACTGGTTCTACGGGGCGCAGTACGGGCGAGCATCTACACGTTACGTGCAAGCTAAACGGAAAAAGTATCGACCCGCAAATAATTCTAAATTATATTATTGATGTACAAAAAAAATGTGTGACAGAGTTAATAAATATGGAATTATAAACTATATAATTCTTTTATATCGTCGGATGGACTATGGATAAAACTTTATTCTTAAAATAAAGAATTAATGTAATTTAAGTATCTTGTAATCATTCTTCTCTTTTATGAATATGAATGGATTGAATTTGTTTTGCTCGTTCATAATACCATATCCTAAGTATTTTATGTTTGAATCAGTAACTGGTAAAAGATGTTCGTGTATTTTCCCTGAATTTCTATTTATAATGACAAATGAATATCTGTCATTATTGAAATTATCAGATCTTGGCTTACCATATTTTACTAAACAACAAATTTCTTTATCGTTCATTTTTACAGCAGTTATACATTTGCTAAAATTAGAATCATATAAACTGCCGTATTCAAGTTTATAAAATTTAGATGAATCAGGGACAGCAAACTGCGAAGAATTTACATCAAAAACCTCATAACATGTAGTCGTAGTATCAGTCTTACTATTCACATAAAGCTTTCCAGTATATCCATTGCCAAAAAGGAATTTATCTTTATAATGTGCAAATATATTATTCAAGAAATAATATCCAGTCCTGCTTTTTCTTTGACTTTCATCTAAATTTCCGTAATGACCATTACATTTACCACTATTTATATCAAAAGATGCTATAATTGGGTTAAAAGTATCATAAAATCGTTCATCAAATGGATTTATTTCAAAATTTCCTTCAATATCTTCTTTTTCAAATCCATCCATAGGCCATGTAAGTTTTTCACAACCAACCCATAACTTATCATTAAAAATATCAAATGAAAAATGCATATAGAAATAATCAGAATTACTTAATTTAAAATCCGGTGTTATCATCTCTTCTGATTGAAAATCTTCTATATTTCGGATTAGTATTGCTGGAGCATTATAAAAACTTAAATTGATAATGCCATCCACCTTTTCCTCAAGTATTTTAGGTAAAGAATAAGAGATTGCAAGATGCTTATCATCAATCATATTTGATGATAATGCTATGTTAAAGACTTGTCCTGCTGCAATTAAATTTTTATATTGTTGATCAGATACTGATACAAACCTCTTTTTCTCATTATCATTTACCTGAAAAATAGTTTTGTAAACATATTTATTATTTTTTAGCTTAAAAAGCATTACGCCATTATTCAACATATCTGTGAAAAACAGATTGCCATTTTCAATTTTTGGAATATCATAAATATTTGAAATAAAATAATCTTTATTTGTCTCTATGATATATTCTTCGGTTTTCCAAGGATAATATAGATTTTCTGTATTGTTCTCAAAAGCATAAATTCTATATTCCTTATCTGTATCACCTGGATATAAATGTGGAGAAAGTCTATTTTTATAAGCAACTAATTGATTAATAAATTCTTTTCCCAATAATGTATATTGACCACCTGTAAGGAGTATTCCTGTTTTAGGGCAAATCTTCATAATATAAAGCCCATACATGGCTACAGAATTGAAACTGAATATTTTTTTATAATCTAACTTAGTGTCATATAAATAATAATCAGATTTATACCCATTTTTTTTATTGTACATTTTCGCAGCAACCGAATCTGTATATGCTGATATTAGAAGCATTTTATTATTTAAGCTATTGGTCTTTAGTTTATTATAAAATGCAGGGATGGCAGCTTCACATCGATAACATTCGGCTGGAGTATACAAGATGGCATAGATTGTATCTTCCTCAATGCCTGTTGACCTTAAAAAATTAGACAGAAGCACTTCCGTAGAAGGCTTCTGTCTAATTTGAAGGTCATTATTTTCCATTTCCTTAATATAATCAACTTTTTGAGCAAAAGAAATTAAAGGAAACATCAAAAAAAATAATACCCATTTCATAATTTATTCCTCTATTTTATCATCAAATACTCCACCTAAACTTATAGTTTGTATTCTAATACTTTCTTTCACGTCTTTGAGTGGTTTTGCAACAAAATAATCAGAATTTGATATTAAAGCACCATCAGCATCTTTTATTTGTTGTACGACTAAAGTTTGTTCGGAATTAATAGAAACTAATTCCGATTCGATTTTTCCGCAAATTCGAATTGTCGCCCCTTTACAAGGATTATTAGCATTTGAAGAAGCCTTTGAACCGTAAAACGTAGATACAACCTTTTGCTCGTTTTGATTAATAGAATTTGAAAGTGTTTCTTCATTACCTAATGACTGAGAATACATTGTTCCGCCTATTAATGATACGAATAAGAAAAGTAATGTTTTTTTCATAGTTTAACTCCTTATTAATCTCTACAATACTAACGTGGCTTAGCCGAGATTTTAAACCGAGTCGCGTTTTTTATTATTGCAAATTTATAAATAAAAAATAATTTATGCAATCTTTTTGTAAATAATCTTGTTTAAAACAATCAATTTGATGATTAAATATAAATGTAGATTTAAGGTGGTTATGCAATATAAAAGATTTTTTCCACGTTTATTTATTTTTTCCAGTATTCTGGTAAGTAAAGGTAGGCAAGTACATCCCGTATGACTTGTCGGAATAACCGGTTCTATAGGGTGTAGTACGGGCGAGCATCTTTTTCCGTCACATCAAAAACATCGAGAACGAATGCGTAGGACTTTGAAAGACTTGTAACGGGATTTTAAGGTTGCATGCTTATGCCGCCGTTTCATCTTTTTTTCGTCACTTTCAGCTGTTTTTTGTCTGGATATACCAAACGTGCATTCTCAGTATGAACAGGGGCGGGACTTTCACCGTCTTTCCATAGAAGATGGCTGACGTTATCCGTCCGCCGCATCGTTCTATCTCTTTCTTGTACACTGATACGCTCTGCCCTGTGGTCATCACATCGTCCACGATGACTATGTTTTTTCCTTCTACCTCGCCGATGATGCTATAGTTCCGTTTGAGAATACGTTTTTTGCCGCCTTTCATCTTGTGCAGGCTTTCGCGTGTTCCGGTTATCACCACATCGTTCAGTCCCGAGGTCATCTGCGGGCAATGCATGGATATATATTCGTCCAGCCGTCTGAAGCGGCGGATGTATTTCTCACGGCTGCTGCACGGCATGAACATGATATGCAGGTTCCCTTCTTCAAGATGCAGGGCTTCCATGCAGGATTTGAAGAATCTCACTCCGCTGATTCCACCGTCCTTGAATCTGAATAGCGCATGGCAGAACATCCGCTGCCTGTCACTCAGCAGCTTTTCGTGGCGCATGGGGTAGTAGTAGCCGTAGAAGGCCATTTTCATCCCCTGGAAGCTGTACGGTTTCAGCGGTTGGCGGCTCTCGTATATGTCCGTATGTGAAAAGAAGAACATTCGGCAGGCGTTCCTGTTACCGGCCAGTACGGACAGTCGGCAATACCGCTCACGCTCTTTCTCGTCTATAGCGGCTCGTGCAGCAGCAAAGGCAGCATCGCCGGCTTTCCTTCGCCAGAATCCTATGACGTAAAACAGAATGCACACCAGCGTACATAGAAGCGTGAATACGGATTTCGCAAGCATACCTGTTTTATCGGGGGCTTTGGAATAGTTTTCTGATATCCATCGAGAGGAAATTTTCTACGCTGATGCCGCCGTCGCCGACAATGAACGAAGCCTGTGGTGCAAACAGTTCCCTGAATTTATCCAGACCGTCTGTCCTTTTCTCGGCATTGCTCTTTACCTCGATGGCTATTGTTCTGTCTTTCTTTCGGATTACAAAGTCCACTTCATCATTTCGTTCCCTCCAGTAGAACACTTCAAACCGGTGGCTGAACCCCTGACTTACAAGGTATGCTCCGATGCCGGATTCAAATATATGGCCCCATACCCGACGGTCAAGCAGGGCTTGTTCGAATGATACAGAGCTGTACACCGTCTTCAGCGCATTGTTGAACACCTGGAACTTCGGAATGCTGGCTTTTCTTCGGGCCGTATCAATGCTGTACTTCTGTAAGCCGCACAGCAGTCCGCTTTCTTCCAGCAGGTTGATGTAGCCGGCCAGTGTAGCCGTGTTCCCTGCATCCTGAAGGGAACCGAGCATCTTGTTCAGCGACAGCAGGTTGCCTGAGTATGCCGCTCCCAGTTCAAAGGTCTGTCGCAGCAATGCCGGCTTGCTGATGGGGGTGTCCATCAGGATGTCTTTGTTGATGGTCGCCTCGATAATGGCAGACTGTATATATTGCTGGAAACGGTCTTCGTCACCGATAAGTGAGGCCGCGCCGGGATAGCCTCCGTAATAGAGATATTGATCGATTGAGAAACCGAAACTGTCCCTCATCTCCGTATAGCTCCAGTGGCTCATGCGTATCTCTTCGAATCTTCCGGCAAGAGATTCCGAGAGCCCCTTTTCCAACAGCACGCGGCTGCTGCCCAACAGCAGCACCTTGATGTTGCGGTCATGAAATGTGTCATCGTCCCATTCCTTTTTTACTACCTCGCTCCAGTTGGATATCTTCTGTATTTCGTCTATTACCAGGACGGCCTCTTCCCATCCGTTGTTTTCTTTGAGGCTGCGCACTGCTGCCCAGCAGTTGGATATCCATGCACTGTTCGTAGCTGGTACGTTATCAGCGGAAAACAGCTGGTACGGAATGGATATATCCTTCAATACCTGTTTTACTACTGTCGATTTTCCTATCTGGCGTGCACCCATCACGACCTGAATGAATCTTCTTGGTTCTTCTATTCTGTTTTTAATTATCTGGTATTCAGCTCTTTTATACATAGTTTTACATTTTACGCAGTGAGGTGCGTATTTTTACGCAGTACAAATATAATAAATTTATCAGATTATATCAATTTATTGAAGTACAATATTTTGCACTTGTTTTTTGCCTTACTTTCTTGCTGTTGCACTTTGTTATACTGCAGGGGCTTGTGTACTTCACACTTTATTGATCGGCGAATATAGGACAAAGCGCATAATCGCCAAGCGACATTGTATTCGGATGGCGGAAACAGAACCTTTCGGCCGGTTTCCTGTCCGCACTTGGTTTATTATGCGGCTTGCTTTGTCCTTTCATGCCTCAAAAAGTAGTGAATACGGCCCTGCAACCCAAAACAGGGAAATAAGAAAAACGGATTTTCAAATCATTAAAGCTAAAAGAAATGAAAGAAGAAATCAGACAGGACGGCAGGACAATACTGTCAAGTGAAGACGGATTCAGTATCCGCATGTTTTTCAACAATCTTATTGGTAAAAATTTCTCCGGAAAGGAGTACATGGACTATGTCAGAAATATAGCTTTCGGGGAAATGGGGTTCAGACCTGGTACAATTGAACTCTATTGCGATGGGAAGAAAGTCAGGACAGGCGCACTTCCTGAACTTTGAAGCAAGGTCAGAACGGATATGCCGACCGCATATCCGTCTGTTTTTTTGAAGCCCCGTATCACTTTTATATTCTTCCATTGCCGGATTTTCCATTTTTACCCGAATGCAGTTCCTTTTCTACCGTCACATGTTCCGATTTATTTCCTGTTCCGCCTCACATACGGTACTCATCACCGGCATTGATTTTCTTCGCGAATCTACTGGCCGGTCCGAACCGGCAGGTACCGCTCTGCTAACCGGGTACGGATTTGACGGCAGCCTTCCGCAAATCAAAGATTTTGGTTTTCCGTGAAATCCGCAGCCGCTTTCCCTGCTTTTGTCGTCCGCTTTTCCAGTCTTCATTGCTCAAAAATTCCAATCCCGGCATGAGAGTCCGAAATGGCTCGAACTAAGGGAAATTAACAATTAAAAAATACAGGTATGGACACAACAACAGCAACAACAATGCATCCGGCAGAAGCCTATCTCCGTAACGAACAGAACCCACCGGTCTTGTATGTCAGGATTTATGGGGAACGCCGGAAATTGTTTATCAACCGTGGCGGGGAGAACGTCGTCGGTATCATTGCGAAAGGTAAACGCAAACATGGCTACATCTTTTCAGACTGGAACCGCATCGAAAAAATCTATTACCCGTCACAGGAAAAGGAGAACGAAAAGGATTTGGACCGGAAAATGATACTCAAATACCAGCGGCTGGCCGCTCTTGCCACGCATACCAACGACTGGCTCCGGAAGATTGCCGCAGCAGACCTTGAGAAGTCCCTGTACGAAAACCGTATTACCACAGGAACGGCTATTGACGGAAAGTGCATCCGCCTTTCCACGATTGAGAAGTATTGCGGAAGCTGGAACATGCAGCGGTTCCGCCAGGCCATGAAGAATAAGGAGAAATTCTCGACGCTTCG
>OOCH01000587.1_pt1 | contig 36579 bp, 30 predicted proteins | sample 1671641 | NCBI WGS metagenome assembly OOCH01 (sample SAMN06348177, study PRJEB24527) | human gut metagenome | biome: human gut; feature: ankylosing spondylitis patient; material: feces | host: Homo sapiens | place: China | collected 2015-10
GCAATCCGAAGAAGCTCCCATGAACTGGCAAAGACAATTCCAATCATTGCTATGACCGCCAATGCGTTTTCTGAGGATATCCAGCATTCTCTGGCAGCCGGTATGAATGCCCATATTTCAAAGCCGGTTGATATGAAGACGTTGGAAAAGACGATAAGAAGAATAAAAATCGGCGGGAGGGGCACCGAAACGCAGGTCATTGAACAGTGACAAATGGATATAAAAAGCAGAAAAACATATTTAACAGAAGCAGCCTGCCGGGTTTTATCTGAAAAGATGATTCCCAGGCAGGTTTTATTTTTTGTCCGGAAAGTTGAAAAAATCAATGTGCAAAATAGTTGAAATTTACAACCTTCATTCTATATGCTAAAATGAAAAACAATGAAAATTGGAAAGGAATCAGTGATACAGTTCAATATCAGAAATTCCTTTTTGAATGCAAAGCATGGAGCAGAATTCGAATGCCCATTTACTGTAAAAAAACAGATAAGGTGATCAGATGACAGACAGAAAAGTAAAACTGCAGAATGAGATAGATCAGTTATCGCCGGAAGAGCTTTAGAAAGAAATTGAAAATAATAAAAGAAAAGTTGCACGAAGCATTATATTTATAGCAGCTGCAGCTATTGCGTTTATCGCGATCTGCATTGCCTGGTTTGTCAGTAATAACCGGGTAAGCGGAACTTCTGGAACAGTCAGTGCAAAATATTCGGGGATAGAGATCGGCTCAGAGGGAAAAGCCGGTGTTCATGATGATTTGTTAGAGACAATAAAAGCTGGAATTATCAGCTATTTTCCTGAAAAGAAAGAAGCGTATGATACCTCTCAGGGTGGAAGCATAAACTGGATGCTGAGTGAAAACAGTAATATGAAAAACTATAAGGATGGACAAAGCTTCAAGGAGACCGGCGCGGTGTATAGAAAAGATTATGCCATGGAGCCGGGCACGAAAGGACAGCTGGATTTTTTTATTAAACCATATGAAGCAGAAGATTTATCATTGAACTTCTCTCTGGATATTTCTCCATTTCATATTGAGACAGATAAGCCGGTAACTGTAGGAAATAACACTGCGGAAGCAGGTCTGCTGAGCGGGCATATCCTGTATTTCCTGGGAGAAAAACAGTCTGATGAAAATACAATAAAATACACCTGGATCAAAGACGGAAAGTTTCAAATCAAGATACAGAATACAAAAAAAGATACAAAATACAACTATTCAATCTACTGGGTATGGCCACTGAATCTATCTACAATACTTTTGAATAATGGTGATGAATTCTTAAATGAAAGCGATGTGGAATTTGATGATAAAGACTCCACAGGAAAACTTAGGAATACTATTGTAACAGATATGACTGAACATCCGGAAAAGTATTTTTTCAGTTCACTGACGGGAAAACCACTTAATACAAATTATGATGAAGTGAAAGAAATTTCCAAAATTCATGAAAACAGCGGAAAGGCTGATGGTACATATGACAAACAGCTTTTTGTTGACCTGTCTTCCTATTATAATCAGGCTGACATGAAAATAGGAGCAGGGATTTCTTTTGTTACAGCAACTTTGAGATATATGGGAACAACAAACAAAACGACAGAGGCACAGAATGAGCGTTAATACAGATGATAAAAAAAAGAAACGAAAATTGATCTTGTCCGGTGCGGCACTGGTGATTTCAGCTCTGCTTCTGGCAATTTCCTATGTGTCGGATTATCTGATCTACACAAATGCGAAGTTTTATAACGGTATTATTTCTACAAGAGACTTTGACTCAAAAGGTAACTAACAGAAACGGAGTTTCAGCTTTTTCAAACATCTATACTCAAATCCCCGGTCAGAAGAAAGGTCAATCAGACAAAATCTTCCGGTCGGGGATTTTTTGGCGAAAAGAACAGGTTGAATTCAGTTGACGTATAGGATATCCTCTGTGAAGCTATCATCTTAACGAATAAAACAAATAAATTAACAGAAAATAATCGAAAATATAAACAAATAGTAAAATATAAAAACATAAAACAAATAATAAACAAAAATATTAATATAAAAATACAAAAATGTATTGACAAAACAACACAACAGTGTTATTATAAGACCATCAAAAAGAACAAGAGATAAAACAAAATCAAAAAAATAAGAAATTCATTCAATTCATAGCATAGATGCACATGAAAGGATGAAAAAAAGAAAGGAAAAGGTGATTCCAGTGGGAACATAAATAACCACATCCATCAATATGAGAGTGACAGGAACCGGATTTCCTGCAAGAAAGACCTGATACATATCACATAATGATATCCCTTAAGAAATACATCAGTTTCTCTTATAAGATATAAATAAGAACCTCTTAAATCTTACTTATATTTTAACATCAGTTAAAATGAGAGAAATCAGAAACATAAGGAATTCAGTATTTCAGGTATTATAGAATCGGTAACTCATATTGAACAACTGTCACACACCTGATACAAAGATTTCAGGAAATATGTAAAGAAATATTTCCCGAAAGAGTAAAACCCTCAACTCACCGGTTCGTTGGAAAGAAGAGATTCCAGGAACAGAAGTGAAGATGAGAACGATACTTTGAAATGCATATTAGCAACATCAGGATATGGATTGAAGCTTTGCATCAGAAGAATATCTGATAGGATATTAATAACAGAAGAAACGGGAAGGAACTTTTTTCAGGATACTTTAGAAGGGCTGCAGAGGAGAAAATCCCAATAGGTCGATTTGAATCAGCAGATTATAAAGTACAGAGATGACAAACGGTTTTGAATTTAAGAAGTTAAGTCCAGAATTGTTTAGGAAACAGAAAAAAGTGTAACCACCGCAATTCTTCAAAAAAAGAAATCGAACCTCGGACAAATCGATTTCAATCCTATAGAACTTTCTAAATAATCGAAAAGATATACTTACATATATCAATCGTTTATGAGCAGGAAATAAAAAAGAAGAGAGAACGTAGAAAAAGAAAAGTGTAAAAAATAGAATAAAGAGAATCGAAATTATTTTATAACCATATAAAATCAGAGATTTCGATTAACAAAAAATCATATAACCAGAAAACATTATTCAAAAACTAAGAGGAAGAAAAATTGAATAACGAAGAGTGTTGAGACGGTCATCATTTTTGGAAGCTGTTAAAGTAAAAAAAGTGATGGCCGTCTCATTGTGTGTTGATTTACCAGTTGCTATCCCAAATATCATCGGTTATACTTCTCTGAGAAAGGAAGAAAGTTGCGAAATTCCATATTCCACCGCATTACAAAAATATCCCGCGGAATATCACACAGGACAGCAACGAAAAAAATCTATGTGGAACAGTCAGATCGAAGAAAACATTTTATATGAAGATAAAGAAATTCTTGTATGCCGGAAACCATCCGGAATGCCGGTACAGGCAGCAGGAATCGGAACTATGGACCTGGAAAGCACCCTCAAAAATTACCTGGCGCAGAAAGCACCCGGAAAGATGCCATACCTGGCAGTGGTTCACCGTCTTGACCAGCCGGTAGAAGGTGTACTTGTATTTGCAAAAACTCCGGGAGCAGCCGGAAACTTAAGCAAACAGATGATGGCAGGCGGCGCCGGAAAGTATTATCTGGCAGTAACCGAAGGAGCACCGAAAGACCAGGAAGGAACCCTTATCAGTTATCTGAAAAAAAACGGAAGAGCGAACATGTCCCAGGCAGTACCGGAAAATACACCTGGTGCAAAAAAGGCAATTCTCCATTATAAAGTCCTTGACCAGAAAGAAATAAACGGAAAGAAACGCACGCTTCTGAGAATCAAGCTGGAAACAGGACGTCATCACCAGATCCGGGTACAGCTTTCTCAGGCAGGAATTCCTCTTATTGGAGACCGGAAATACAATCCTGCCGGTGAAAAAGGAACATCCCTTGGCCTTTGCTCCTGCAGCCTGGAATTCAGACATCCCAAAACAGGAAAGCCAATGAAATTCCAGACAGAGCCTCAGGGCAGCGCATTTCTGGATTTTGTGAAAAAACTGTAAAAACTCTGGACGGAAATACGAAAAAGTGTATAATGTAAAAAGCGAGTAACCAAATGTAAGATTTTTGTAAAGTATACGTTACTGTGGACGGATAAGAGAGGCCATGAAGAACAGTAACCAGCGAGGAAGAGGAGATTACAATGAAAAGAGTTGCAGTAATGTCAGTGGCCTTGTTGGCTGCGGCGACTCTGCTGACAGGCTGCCAGAAGGAAGAAGTAGAGAAGCTTGTTGCACCACTTGTAGCAGATGTCCAGGAAACCCCTGAAGCACAGGAAATGGAAGAAGAGAAGAATCCGGCAATTCCGGAAATTGATACAACTCTTTCCATAGAATCAGGAGCCAGGATCGCAGTTGTCAGTAAGAGTAAAAAAGGTGAATTCTGGGATAAAGTAAAAGAAGGAATGGAAGCTGCGGTAAAGGACGTAAACACAGCTTATGGATTCAAAAAAGAAGACCAGATCACAATGACTTTTGAGGGACCGGATAACGAGGAAGATGTGGAAAGCCAGATCAATACTCTCGATGCAGTAATCGCCGAGAACCCGTCAGTTGTCTGCCTTTCAGCCGGAGATATGGAATCCTGCCAGGCACAGCTGGAGGCAGCCAAGGAGAATGGAATCCCGGTCATTGCTTTTGATTCCAATGTCAGTGACACGAAACTGATCAGAGCTTTCCGTGGAACAGACAATACACAGATTGGTAAATATGCAGCCTATAAACTGGGAAGTGCAATTGGAAAAATGGGCAATGTAGCAGTTTTTTCCGCACAGGAGAAGACACAGAGCGCTCAGGAACGAGTGCAGGGATTTCTTGATAATATTGCCAACTATACGGATATTAAGGTGGTAGAAACCATCTATTCCGATCAGGTTGACGATATGAAGGAAGCCATGAAAGAAGTTCTCGACAAATATCCTGCACTGGATGGAGTTTTCTGCACCAATGCCGATGTTTCCGGGATGTTCCTGGAAGTAAACAAGGATAACGGTGAAAATAAAGTTGCCATGGTAGGTGTGGACGCCACCAGCAAACAGCAGGAAGCGATCAAAAACGGAGAAGAACTTGGAGTTCTTTCCCAGAATCCATATGCAATGGGATATCAGACCATGTGGGCAGCCATTCAGTCCACGGCACCGAAGAAAGAAACAAAAATAGAAAAACAGGTTCTGCTTGACCCGGCGTGGATCGATGCAGAGAATCTTGAAAGCGAAGACTACGCAAATTATATGTATAACTGACAGACAGCAACTGTAAATAAAAGCCATTTACCAGATGAAAACGTAAAAAGAGATTTCATCTGGCAGATGGCTTTTTTTGTTTTGTGGAACATTTTTTACGAATAAAAACAAAAAATATGAACAGAATAAACAAATAAAAAGTTTGCGAAAAAATGGTAAAAATATAACGAATTTGATGATTTTTTGACACAAAACAAATATATTTTTCGTTAAATTGCATAATAATCGTTGTTTTAACAACATGATTGTGATACAATTTGGATATGCAGAGAGGCGGTGATCAGATGATCCAGGAAACGATCAAGGCAGTGAAAGAGGCGGAGGCAAAAGCACAGCAGAAAATAAAAGACGCATCCGTCCGTGCACAGAATATCATCAGCGAAGCTGAAAAAGAGGCGGAGGAGATTATCAGAAAAGCGGAAACAACCGCAGGCGAACAGGCGGCATCTGATATGAAAGCAGCCGAGGAACGTGCACACAGTACAGAGAACACTGTCGTTGGACAGGTAGAGGAGGAGCTTGCAGCTTTGAAAAAGAAAGCGGAGTCGAAGCATGAGCAGGCCATCCAGGCAGTAATGGACAGTTTGTTCTGAGAGGGGGAATGCGAAAATGGCAGTATTGCAGATGCAGCGAATCAGTATCTGCGCAATGAAGAAGAACCGTAAGGCCATATTGGAAGAACTGCAGTCACTTGGAGTATTGGAGATCGATGCGGCGGAACTGGACCCGGAACTTAAGACCATGGATACCATGAATGCCAGACTGATCTTCGAAAAGAACGCATCCCTGTGCGATCAGGCAATCGAGATTCTGGATGAATTTTCGAAGGAGAAGGGATCTATGCTGGCATCCCTGGCAGGAAAGCCTCTGATCGGAAGGAAGCAGGAGGAAGAAGCCATCCGGGATCAGGAAGAGATCCTGAAATCAGCCAGAGAGATCCAGGAATATCGGAAAAAACTCACAGAGAACAGCGCAGCGGTAGTTAAGATCGAACAGCAGGAAGCAGCGCTTGCTCCATGGCTGGATCTGGATATCCCCATGAATTCGCAGGGAACAGCGAAAACTGCAGTACTTGTGGGAAGTATTGACGGGAATGTAACTCTGGACCAGGTATACAGTCAGCTGGCAGTGGACGCACCACAGCTTGAAGCTTTTGACATCCAGGAAATCTCAAATGATGCCGGTAAGCTGAGCCTGGTGGTTGTCTGTCTGAAGACACAGGCACAGGAGATGGAAGAAGCACTCCGTATGCAGGGATTTGCAAGACCGGCACAGCTGGTATCAGAGGTTCCGGCACAGGAACTGGAGAACCTTAAGAATGAAGTGGTGCGCATCCAGGAAGAATCCGAACAGATCCGGGAGCAGATCCGTGATCTTCATGACAGGAAGAATTCCCTTCAGCTTGTATCCGATTACTTCCGGATCCGTGCACAGAAATATGAAGTTTTAGGTCAGCTCCGCCAGTCAGAGAGCACTTTTTTTGTGACAGGATATCTTCCGAAGAAACAGGTTCCCGCAATAGAGAAACGGCTTACGGAGAAGTACGATATTGTTTTTGAAGCAGAAGATGCTGATGGAGAAAATGTTCCGGTTGCCCTTCAGAACAGCAGATTCGGAGCGGCAGGAGAAGGAGTTCTGGCAGCGTTTGGTCTTCCCGGAAAGGGAGAGATCGATCCGTCCACCATTATGACAGCCTGTTATGTATTCCTTTTCGGACTGATGTTATCAGATGCGGCCTACGGGCTGATCGTGTTTGCGGTCTGTCTGGGAGTGCTTCTGAAATTCCCCAGAATGGAAAGCGGAATGCAGAAATCCATCCGGCTGTTCATGTACTGTGGACTGTCCACTTTGTTCTGGGGCGTAATGTTTGGCGGATATTTCGGAGATTTTATCGATGTATTCTCAAGAGTATATCTGCATAAACCGGTCACTGTGAAGCCGGTATGGTTTGCACCGTTGAATGAGCCTATGAGACTTCTGGTGTTCTCCATGCTGTTTGGCCTGATCCATATGTTCCTTGGAATGGGACTTAAGGGCTACATGCTGATCCGTGACAAAAAATATCTCGACTTTTTCTGCGATGTAGTACTCTGGTTCATGCTCCTTATGGGACTGATCCTTATCTTTATCCCGAGCAGCATGTTCCGTTCTATTTCTCAGATGGACTTGAACCTTCCGCCCGCAGTGATACAGGTGGGCAAATGGATGGCCATCATCGGAGCAGTGGGAATTCTCTTCATGTCAGGAAGAGATAAGAAGAATCCGTTCCTCCGGCTGGCGCTTGGAGCTTACGACCTTTATAACATCACAGGATGGGTCAGTGATATCCTTTCCTATTCCAGACTTCTGGCCCTGGGACTTGCCACCGGTGTTATTGCGTCGGTTATGAACCAGATGGGCAGTATGCTGGGAGACAGTATTTTTGGATGGATCGTATTTATTCTTGTATTTGTGATTGGTCATACATTTAACCTTCTGATCAATCTTCTGGGTGCATACGTGCACACCTGCCGATTACAGTACGTAGAGTTCTTCGGCAAATTCTTTGAGGGCGGGGGAAAAGAGTTCCACCCATTCCGCGAAAATACAAAATATGTAGATATTAAGGAGGACTAATATTATGAGTGGTATCGTTTGGGCATTATTGGGAGCAGCAATTTCCGTGGCTCTTGCAGGTATAGGTTCTGCTATCGGTGTTGGTACAGCCGGCCGTGCAGCTGCTGGTGTTGTAACAGAAGATCCGGATAAATTCGCAAAAGTTCTTCTTCTGCAGCTTCTTCCTGGTACCCAGGGTATTTACGGACTGCTGGTAGCATTCCTTGCACTTTCCAAGGTCGGAATCCTGGGCGGCGGTGTTGCCGATATTTCTCTGGAAACCGGACTTATGATCTTTGTGGCATGTCTTCCGATCGCCATTGCAGGTCTTCTTTCCGCAATCCATCAGGGAAAAACTTCCGTAGCTTCCATCGGCATCGTAGCCAAGAAGCCGGAGCAGTTCGGTAAAGCCATGCTTTTCCCGGCAATGGTTGAGACATATGCGATTCTGGCTCTTCTGATCTCCATTCTTGCAGTCAGCGGAATTCAGGTTTGATTCATCAGGAGGGGCAGATCATGACAGGATTAGAGAAGATGGTAAGCCAGATTCTTGAAGAAGCCGATGCTTCTGCAGCCGTTATGATCAGTGACGCGGAGAAAAAAGCCGCGGAGATCCTCGGGGAAGCCGGAGAAAAAGCAGATAAGATCCGGCAGCAGAGGGAAGAACAGTCCAGGGCAAAGGTGAAAAGCTATGAAGAGCGGACAGCTTCCGCCGCAGATATGAAAAAACGTACCGCAGTTCTTGCAGCCAAGCAGGAGCTGATCGGAAAGGTAATTGCGGATGCCTGTGACCGTGTGAAGAATCTGGATGAAGGAAAATATTTTGAGATCCTTAAGAGTATGGCAGAGAAATATCTGCTTCCAAGGGAAGGAGAGATCTGTTTTTCAAAGAAGGATCTGGAACGTATGCCGGCAGGTTTCCGTGAGGAGATCAAAGGACTGGCACAGAAAAAAGGCGGCACACTGGAGGTTTCCGGTGAAGCCAGAAATATAGACGGAGGTTTTATCCTGGTATACGGCGGCATTGAGGAAAACTGTTCCATTGATGCCATGTTTGCAGAGAAACGGGATGAACTTCTGGATCAGGTAAGAAAGATTTTGTTTGCGTAAAACACCATCGCAAAAAGGAGGGCGTGAAATATGTTTGGTGAAGATTATGCCTATGCGGTGGCGCGGATACGTGTTCTGGAGACCGGACTTCTGAATCAGGCGGCGATCGAACAGCTTCTGGCATGTCAGGATGAGCAGCAGTGCATTCAGATCCTTACAGAGAAGGGCTGGGGAAACGGTGATCCTGCATCCGGTGCGGACGCCATTCTTTCCAGGGAGAGAGAAAAGATCTGGGAGATCATGGATTCGCTGGTAGCGGATCGATCTGTTTTTTCCGTTCTTTCTTATCAGGATCTTTTCCATAACCTGAAAGCGGCTGTGAAGGCCAGCATCCTGGATGGGACAACGCCGAATATTTTTTTCAGCGACTGTGCCATTGACGGGGAGGATATGGTGAAATTCCTGAAGGATAAAGAATACGACCGTTTTCCGGAAGATATGCGGGAAGCGGCAAGAGAAGCCTATGAGACCTTTTTGCACACAAGAGACGGGCAGCTTGCGGATATTATCGTAGACCGGGCAGCACTGGATGCCATAAAAAAAGCCGGAGAACGGTCAAAAGAAGAGATCGTCCGGCAGTATGCGGAATCCACAGTTGCAGTAGCAGATATCCGGATCGCAGTTCGTGCCTGCAAAACAGGAAAAAGCTCGGACTTCATGAAAAAAGCCATGGCAGAATGTGACACACTGGATAAGGAAAGACTGATCCACGCTACAGTCAGCGGAATGGATCAGATCATGAGTTATCTGGCAGAAACGAAATACGGGGACGGAGCTCTGGCGCTGGCGGAATCGGCTTCCGCTTTTGAGAGATGGTGTGACAACCAGATCATGGAGACCATCCGCCCTCAGCTGTACAATTCATTTTCACTGGGACCGCTGGTAGCCTATGTGCTCGCCCGTGAGAATGAGATCAAGACGGTGCGGATCATTCTCACCGGAAAGCGCAGCGGCCTTCCGGAAGAGTTTATCCGGGAAAGGGCAAGGGAAATGTATGTATAAGATCGCGGTTTTGGGTGATTATAACAGCATTTACGGGTTTGCGGCGCTTGGACTTGATACCTTTCCGGTGGAGGATCCCACAGAGGGAAAAGAGAAGCTAAACCGTCTGGCAGCCGGTGAATATGCGGTTATTTATATTACGGAACAGCTGGCAGCCCAGCTTTCCGCTGAGATCAGTAAATACAGTGAAGCGCTGATGCCGGCAATCATTCAGATACCAGGAATTGCCGGAAATACAGGCTCAGGAATTGAAAATGTAAAGAAATCTGTGGAGACGGCAGTTGGCTCCGATATTCTTTTCAGCAATGAGTGACAAGAAAGCAGGTGATTGGTTCAGATGAGCAGAGGGACCATTAAGAAGGTAGCAGGACCGCTGGTAATTGCCAAAGGTATGCGAGATGCGAATATGTATGACGTGGTTCGTGTAAGCAGCCAGCGTCTGATCGGTGAGATTATTGAGATGCATGAAGATGAGGCTTCCATACAGGTATATGAGGAGACTTCAGGACTTCGCCCGGGAGAACCGGTAGAGTCTATGGAAGTTCCCCTTTCTGTGGAACTGGGACCTGGCCTTATCACAAGTATTTACGATGGAATCCAGCGTCCGCTGGACGACATCATGAAAGTAGCAGGCAGCAACAACCTAAAACGAGGTGTTGAGGTACCTGCGCTGAAGCGGGACAAAAAATGGAATTTCGTCCCGGTTGCGAAAGTGGGAGATGAGCTGGAAGGTGGCGATGTTCTCGGAACTGTTCAGGAGACTATCGTTGTTACACAGAAGATCATGGTACCACCCAATATGAAGGGTACTCTGAAAGAGATCAGATCCGGTGAGTTCACCGTGGACGAGACCGTTGCAGTTCTTTCCACAGCAGATGGAGATAAAGAACTGACACTGATGCAGCACTGGCCGGTACGACGTGGTCGTCCATATAAGAAAAAACTTCCGCCGGCCAAACCTCTGGTAACCGGTCAGCGTGTTATTGACACCATGTTCCCAATCGCCAAGGGTGGTGTGGCAGCAGTTCCTGGCCCGTTCGGAAGCGGCAAGACCGTTATCCAGCATCAGCTTGCAAAATGGGCAGAGGCAGATATCGTAGTTTATATCGGCTGCGGTGAGCGTGGAAATGAGATGACAGACGTTCTGAACGAGTTCCCGGAGCTGAAAGACCCGAAAACAGGCCAGTCTCTGATGGAGCGTACTGTTCTGATCGCAAACACCTCAGACATGCCGGTTGCGGCACGTGAGGCTTCTATTTACACAGGTATCACCATTGCGGAGTATTTCCGTGACATGGGTTATTCCGTAGCGCTGATGGCGGATTCCACTTCCAGATGGGCCGAGGCTCTCCGTGAGATGTCCGGACGACTGGAGGAGATGCCAGGTGAGGAAGGTTACCCGGCGTATCTGGGTTCCCGTCTTGCACAGTTCTATGAGCGTGCCGGACACGTGATCTGTAATGGAAAAGACGGAAGAGAAGGAGCCCTGACAGCTATCGGTGCCGTATCTCCTCCTGGTGGTGATATTTCCGAGCCGGTTTCCCAGGCAACACTTCGAATCGTGAAGGTATTCTGGGGACTGGATGCAAACCTTGCATACAAACGTCATTTCCCGGCAATCAACTGGCTGACCAGTTATTCCCTGTATCTGGACAGTGTAGGCGGATGGTTTGACGAGAATGTGGCCAATGACTGGATGGAGCTCCGCCAGAGAATGATGACCCTTCTTCAGGAAGAGGCAGAGCTGGAAGAGATCGTAAAGATGGTTGGTATGGATGCACTTTCCCCGGGCGACCGCCTGAAAATGGAAGCAGCCCGTTCCATCCGTGAGGACTTCCTTCACCAGAACTCTTTCCACGAGATCGATACCTACACATCTCTGGAAAAACAGCACAACATGATGCGTCTGGTACTTGCATTCTATGATGCAGGCCTGGATGCATTGAAACAGGGCGCGGATATCAATGATATCGTAAAACTGCCGGTACGTGAGCAGATCGGCCGTTACAAATATACAAAAGAAGATCAGCTGGCAGCGGAATATGAGAAAGTAACCCGCCAGCTTGCAGCAGAGACTGCGGAACTTCTGGGAAAGGAGGGCCTGTAAAATGCCAAAAGAATATAGGACCATACAGGAAGTTGCCGGCCCTTTGATGCTGGTACGAGGCGTTGAAGATGTGGCATTTGACGAGCTGGGCGAGATTGAACTTGCCGATGGCGAAACAAGAAGATGCCGTGTTCTGGAGATTGATGGAAGCAATGCGCTGGTACAGCTCTTTGAGAGTTCCACAGGTATCAACCTTTCCAACAGTAAAGTACGTTTTCTGGGACGAAGCATGGAGCTTGGTGTATCCGGCGATATGCTGGGCCGTGTCTTTGACGGACTGGGCCGTCCCATTGATGACGGTCCGGAGATCCTTCCGGAAGAGAGAAGAGATATCAACGGCCTGCCGATGAATCCGGCAGCCAGAAGTTATCCGGAGGAGTTTATCCAGACCGGTGTATCCGCTATTGACGGACTGAACACCCTGGTACGTGGACAGAAACTTCCGATCTTCTCCGCATCCGGTCTTCCTCATGCACAGCTTGCGGCACAGATCGCGAGACAGGCGAAGGTTCGCGGAAAAGACGAGCAGTTCGCCGTTGTATTTGCTGCCATGGGTATCACTTTCGAGGAGTCAAACTTCTTCGTAGAGAGCTTTAAGGAAACCGGAGCTATAGACCGTACTGTTCTTTTTGTAAACCTGGCAAATGACCCGGCTGTTGAGCGTATCGCTACTCCGCGAATGGCACTGACAGCAGCAGAATATCTTGCCTTCGAAAAAGATATGCACGTACTGGTAATCCTTACAGATATCACAAACTATGCGGATGCTCTCCGTGAGGTTTCCGCAGCGCGTAAAGAGGTTCCGGGCCGTCGTGGATATCCCGGATACATGTATACAGACCTTGCTTCTCTCTACGAGCGTGCAGGCCGTCAGAAAGGAAAAGCAGGAAGTATCACCATGGTTCCGATCCTGACCATGCCTGAGGATGACAAGACCCATCCGATCCCTGACCTTACCGGTTATATCACAGAGGGACAGATCATTCTGAGCCGTGAGCTTTACCGTAAAGGAATCACACCGCCCATTGATGTTCTTCCGTCTCTGTCACGACTGAAAGATAAAGGTATCGGTGAGGGCAAGACAAGAGCAGACCATGCCAACACCATGAACCAGCTGTTTGCCGCATATGCCCGTGGTAAAGAGGCCAAAGAGCTGATGACCATTCTTGGTGAGGCTGCCCTCTCTGACATTGACCTGATCTATGCGAAATTTGCGGATGCTTTTGAGAAGGAATATGTTTCCCAGGGCTATCAGGCAAACCGTGATATCGAGGAAACCCTGGCCATCGGCTGGAAGCTGCTTTCCATTCTTCCGAGAAGCGAGCTGAAACGTATCGATGACAAATTCCTTGACCAGTATTATGGAAAAGTATAAAGGGGGGATGATTTGTGGCATCAACACAGGTGAATCCTACCCGTATGGAGCTTACGAAGCAGAAAAAGAAGCTGGTGACAGCAGTCCGTGGCCATAAGCTTCTGAAGGATAAACGGGACGAGCTGATGCGACAGTTCCTGGATCTGGTGCGCGAGAACATGGAGCTGCGTAAAAAAGTAGAGGCTGGTATCCGAAGTGCCAACACTAATTTTGTCATTGCAAAAGCCGGAATGTCGGAGGAGACTCTGAACACCGCCCTGATGGCTCCCAAGCAGGAAGTCTATCTGGAAACCGGCAAAAAGAATGTCATGAGTGTGGATATTCCTGTTTTTGAATACAAAACAAGAACACCGGACGCCAACGATATCTATTCCTATGGTTTTGCTTTTACCTCTAGTGATCTGGACGGAGCGGTGAAATCCCTGGCGGATATCCTTCCGGACATGCTCCGCCTGGCAGAAGTGGAAAAAGCCTGTCAGATGATGGCTTCTGAGATCGAAAAAACAAGGCGCCGTGTAAACGCCCTGGAGCATGTTATCATACCGGAAGCACAGGCAAACATCAAATACATCACCATGAAGCTGGATGAGAACGAGAGAAGTACCCAGATCCGACTGATGAAGGTGAAAGATATGATGCTGGAGGAAGCACATCATTACAAGGAGCGGGAAGCCGAGCGCGGTGCGTAAAGCATAAAACACAAAGCGCAGACATCTTGTAAGAAAAAGAAAAATTGATATAGAAAGTTTTACGTAACGGGAAGGAGACGCCTCTGTGCTGTGCGATGTTTTGGACAGTGTAGGGGCGTTTTGTTTATAAAATATTTAGTTTTCGTCCGCAGAAAATCAAGAGATGTACGGTATAATAATCAACAGTAAAGAATGCGCGGCGGAAGATGAGTCCTGATATTTTATCTGTCTGTCGCAGCAGAAAGAGAAGGGAATACATATGAATACTTTTTTACAGTCAGTACAGAATCTGGACGGAGAAATCCTGCTCCAGATCCAGCAGCATTTAAGAACAGATATGCTGACACCATTTATGAAGATCGTTACATTTCTGGGAAACGGAGGATGGTTCTGGATCCTCTGTGCGGTTGTTCTACTTGCCATTCCAAAGACAAGAAAAACAGGCTATGCAGCAGTTTTCTCCCTGATTTTCGGAGCAATCGTTACCAACCTGCTTCTCAAAAACATAGTGGCAAGGCCAAGACCTTTTGCGGAAATCGAAGCCCTGATCCCGCTGATCGCCAAACCGACGGATTTCTCTTTTCCTTCAGGCCACACCACAGCATCCTTTGCCGTTGCCCTGGTAATGCTTCGGATGCTCCCCAAGAAAATCGGAATCCCGGCAGTAGTCCTGGCAGCACTGGTAGCATTTTCCAGATTATACTTGGGTGTACATTATCCGACAGATGTCCTGGTTGGGTTCGTGGTCGCACTGGTGGGAAGTTTGCTGGCTGTGTGGATTGTGAGGATGAAGCTGGGAAATATAAAAAGATAAAATGTGAACAAAGATAATCCCTGGTAATGGCAGTACCTTTCCGGGGATTTTTTTGGTATGGACACTTTAATTTGATAAAGTATTGACACGTCAGACAGAAACGGGGTACAATTATAAACAAGATTGTCAGAAAACAGTGAAAATGATGACGCAGAAATAAGGAGAGAACACGAAATGATATCAGAAAAAATGAAACCCTACGTAAAAAACAATTCTGCCATCCGTATGATGTTTGAGGAAGGAAACCGTCTCCGTGCAAAATACGGTGCAGATAAGGTCTTTGACTTCAGTCTTGGAAATCCGAGTGTACCGGCACCGGACAGTGTTCGTGAAGCAATTATTGAGCTTGTAAACAATACCGATCCGACTGTTCTTCACGGATATATGAGCAATGCAGGTTTTGAGGATGTACGCCAGACGATTGCAGAGTCCTTAAACAGACGTTTCGATACAAAATTTTCTGCAAAAAACCTGATCATGACGGTGGGTGCTGCAAGCGGCCTGAACGTAATTCTGAAGACAGTCCTGAACCCGGGAGAAGAAGTAATCGTTTTTGCACCATATTTCCTGGAATACGGTGCATATGTCCGCAATTATGACGGTGTCCTTGTGGAAATCTCTCCGGATACCACAACTTTCCAGCCAAACCTTGCCGAGTTTGAGCAAAAGATCACAGCGAAAACAAAAGCAGTGATTGTAAACACTCCACATAATCCTACCGGAGTAGTATATTCAGAAGAAACAATCAAAAAACTTTCCGCAATTCTGGAAGCAAAGCAGAAAGAGTTTGGAACCGTGATTTACCTGATCTCTGACGAGCCATACCGTGAACTGGCTTACGATGGCGTGGAAGTTCCGTACCTGACGAAATATTATGACAATACAGTTGTGGGATATTCCTACAGCAAATCTCTTTCCCTTCCTGGAGAACGTATCGGATATCTGGTAATTCCGGATGAGGCAGACGGAAGTGAAGAGCTGATTTCAGCGGCAACCATCGCAAACCGTACACTTGGATGTGTAAATGCACCGTCCCTGATCCAGAAAGTAGTTGCAAAATGTGTAGATGCAAAGACAGATCTTGCAGCTTATGATAAGAACCGCCAGGCACTTTACAATGGCCTGAAAGAGTGCGGATTTGAGTGCATCAAACCACAGGGTGCATTTTATCTCTTCGTAAAATCTCCGGTTGAAGACGAAAAAGCCTTCTGCGAGGCCGGCAAGAAATATAACATCCTCATGGTACCGGGAAGCTCCTTCGCATGCCCTGGTTACGTGAGACTGGCATACTGCGTATCTTATGATACCATTGTAAATTCTCTTCCGGAGTTTAAGAAACTTGCGGCAGAGTATGGTCTGAAATAAATGAACGAAAATAAACGATAATCACAAAGCGGTTACATAAGAGATCCCCGGTACAGCCTGTTCATACAGAACTGTATCGGGGATCTTTGGTAAGAGGGAAATAAGCAGAGGAACGCAGCCGGGAGTGAATAAACTCCCGGCTGTGTTCCCTTAGAAGGGTGTTCCACATTTATTTGGCTTTTTTCTCTTCTTTCTTTGGCATTTCTCCATAGTATGCTTTCAGATAGATATCTTTCAGCTCGGATACAAGTGGATATCTTGGGTTAGCGCCGGTGCACTGGTCATTGAAGGCCTGCTCGGACATCTCATCCAGAGTCTCCAGGAAATGTTTCTCATCTACGCCGTAGTCACGGATTGTCGGCATAATCTCAATAGTTCTCATCAGGTCATCCAGTTTAGCGAGAAGTTTTTCAAATACTTCTGCATCGTTCTTGCCTGTAAGACCTACAGAACGGCCGATCTCAGCGTAGCGGGCAAGTGTCTTCGGATACTGATACTGTGGGAAGGTACCCATCTTGGTCGGAACCTCAGCACTGTTGTAACGCATAACATCCAGAAGAACAACTGCGTTTGCGATACCGTGTGGCAGATGATGGAAAGCACCAAGTTTGTGAGCGAGAGAGTGGTTCACGCCGAGGAATGCATTGGCGAATGCAAGACCTGCCATGCAGGAAGCGTTAGCCATATGATCTCTTGCCTCTACATCGTTGCCATCTTTGTATGCACGTGGCAGATACTCAAATACCAGTTTGATTGCTTTCAGTGCAAGACCGTCTGTGTAATCGGAAGCCATCATAGAAACATAAGCCTCGATTGCATGTGTCATAACGTCGATACCGGAAGCGCGGGTCAGTCCCTTCGGTGCGCTCATCATGTTGTTGGTATCTACAATCGCCATATCCGGAAGGAGCTCGTAGTCAGCCAGTGGCCATTTAACGCCGGTATCCTGATCTGTGATGATAGCGAAAGGTGTAACCTCAGAACCTGTACCGGAAGATGTCGGGATTGCCACGAAGTAAGCTTTTTTACCCATCTTCGGGAAGGTGTAAACTCTCTTACGAATATCCAGGAAGTCCATGGACATATCGGAGAAGTCAGCGTCCGGATTCTCATAAAGCATCCACATAACCTTGCCGGCATCCATTGCGGAACCACCACCAAGAGCGATGATGCAGTCAGGCTCAAATGCTGTCATAGCCTTGGCACCTGCTTTTGCGGAAGCGAGAGATGGATCTGGTGCTACATCAGAGAAGCATGTATGAACGATGCCCATCTGATCCAGTTTATCTTCGATCGGTTTGGTGTAACCGTTCTTGTAGAGGAAGGAGTCTGTTACGATGAAGCAGCGTTTCTTGCCCATAACAGTACCGAGCTCGTCAAGAGCAACCGGCATACAGCCTTTCTTAAAGTAAACCTTTTCCGGTGTTCTCATCCAGAGCATATTCTCTCTCCTTTCAGCAACAGTCTTGGTATTGAGAAGGTGTTTAACACCAACGTTCTCGGATACGGAGTTACCGCCCCAGGAACCGCAGCCAAGAGTGAGGGATGGAGCAAGTTTGAAGTTGTAAAGGTCACCGATACCACCCTGGGAAGAAGGAGTATTGATAAGGATACGGCAGGTCTTCATAGCTGCCTCGAATTTATCCATCTTCTCTGTCTCATTTACGTTGATGTAGAGGGAAGATGTATGGCCATAGCCGCCGTCTGCAACAAGACGCTCAGCTTTTGCGATAGCATCGTCAAAATTCTTAGCCTTATACATAGCAAGTACAGGGGAAAGTTTCTCATGTGCGAATTCCTCGCTGATATCAACGGACTCAACCTCACCGATGAGGATCTTGGTCTCAGCCGGTACAGTAACGCCTGCCATCTCAGCGATGGTAGCAGCTTTCTGTCCTACGATCTTGGCATTCAGCGCACCGTTGATGAGGATTGTCTTTCTGACTTTCTCGATCTCGTCTTTCTTAAGGAAGTAGCATCCTCTGTAAAGGAACTCTTCTTTAACTTCTTTATAAATGCTCTCCAGAACAGTTACGGACTGCTCGGAAGCGCAGATCATACCATTGTCAAATGTCTTGGAGTGGATAATGGAGTTAACTGCAAGACGGATATCTGCACTGTCATCAATGATGGCAGGTGTATTTCCAGGTCCAACACCAACAGCCGGTTTACCAGAGGAGTAAGCTGCCTTAACCATTCCAGGACCACCAGTTGCAAGGATGATATCAGCGTTCTGCATTACCATGTTGGTAAGATCAAGGCTCGGGATATCGATCCATCCGATGATTCCTTCCGGTGCACCTGCAGCAACAGCAGCTTCCAGAACAACTTTCGCTGCTTCGATCGTAGATTTCTTAGCTCGCGGATGCGGGCTGATGATGATCGCGTTACGTGTTTTCAGGGAAATAAGAGATTTATAGATTGCTGTGGAAGTCGGGTTGGTTGTCGGGATAACTGCGGCAATCAGTCCTACAGGCTCCAGGATCTTCTTGATTCCGTATGCCTTGTCTTCTTCTACAACACCACATGTCTGTGTGTTCTTGTATGCGTTGTAAACATACTCTGCTGCGTAATGGTTCTTGATAACCTTGTCTTCCATGATACCCATGCCTGTTTCCTCAACAGCCATTTTGGCAAGTGGGATACGCATTTTGTCAGCGGCAGTAGCAGCTGCCTTAAAGATCTTGTCAACCTGCTCCTGTGTGTAGGTAGCGAAGATCTTCTGTGCTTCTTTCATTGCAGCCATTTTCGCGGTCAGGGCTTCTGGAGTGTCGATGATGGTAGGGATAGTTTCTTTCTTTGCCATGTGGAATCCTCCTGTTTTCATATGATAATGATCTGTGGTTCTGCGGGCCTGTTTTTTTCGCCGGCAGATGCTGCAGAGTTTTTGTAAGTCCCCGCGCTGCGTTTCTTTGTTGATTCAATCTGATTGAATTTTCTGTTTCAATGATTATATAGTATCAAAATTCAGAAAAAAACGCAAATTCTGAATTTTGCCGCTATGTGCAAAATGACGAACAGAAAATCAGGGGAAAATACTGTAAATTTCACTCCGCAGAACGCTGAATTATTGAAAAATCCTTTCAAAAAAATCTTTAAATTCAGCACTGTGCACAAAAAACATGTTAAATATTTGTCAGCACTGACAAAAAACATGCACACATATGAGGGGCGGGCAAAAGATAAAACGTATCATGCAGTTAAAACATTAACGTTAAACTTTTGTCAATCGATCATGAACACATTATAATTTAACAGATTCCAGACGTCAATAGCGAATATGATAAATAATTAACGAAAATAACGAAGAATTTTGATAAATAATTCACAAAAATATCATATCGCGGTAAAGTGCCAAACCATAAGAAATAAAAAAACTTGGAATTATTTGAGTTTTCAGAATAATTTAGAACAATTTTTTCGCTCAGACCGTGGAGAAAAGGGCAGATAGCTGTCAGAAAACTGCAATCCGGGACAACCAGGAGATTTTTTACATAAAAAAATGCCATACGGGAACGAAAGTCCCATATGGCAGCGAAATAAAACGTGTTAAAGATATATCTGGATTCTTTTCAACTGTGAAACATTGTCAGATTCCAGTAAAAAATCAATAACTGGTCAAAAATGATCAGCTCTTGCGGAATGCAGCACGTTTTCTGTCTCTGGAATCCAGAATACGTTTACGGATACGAAGGCTTGTCGGTGTTACCTCAAGAAGCTCATCCTGGTCTATGAACTCGATGGCCTGCTCAAGACTTAAGATTCTTGGCGGAACAAGCTTCAGTGCGTCATCTGCAGAAGAGGAACGGGTATTGGTGAGGTGTTTGGTCTTGCAGACATTCAGCTCGATATCCTCAGCTTTTCCGTTCTGTCCGATAACCATACCGCTGTAAACCTTCTCACCAGGTCCGACGAAGAGAGTACCACGCTCCTGAGCGGAGAAAAGACCGTAAGTTACAGTCTCGCCTGCCTCGAAAGCGATGAGGGAACCCTGTTTACGGTACGGGAAGTCTCCCTTGTATGGTGCGTATCCGTCAAACATGGTGTTCAGGATACCGGTGCCCTTGGTGGAGGTAAGGAATTCGTTACGGAATCCGATCAGTCCACGGGAAGGGATGGAGAACTCAAGACGTACAGTTCCGTCGCTTGCTGTGCTCATACCCTGAAGCTCACCTTTACGCTCGCTGAGTTTCTGGATGATAGTACCGGAAAATTCTTCCGGAACGTCAACATATGCGATCTCAATCGGCTCCAGTTTACGTCCGCGCTCGTCTGTGTGATAGAGAACCTCCGGTTTGCTGACTGCAAACTCGTATCCCTCACGGCGCATGTTCTCAATAAGAACGGAAAGGTGAAGCTCACCACGGCCGGAAACCTTGAAGCACTCAGTTGTATCTGTGTCTTCCACACGAAGGCTGACGTCTGTGTTCAGCTCACGGTAGAGACGGTCACGAAGGTGACGGGAAGTGATGTATTTACCTTCCTGTCCTGCAAGAGGGCTGTCGTTTACAAGGAAGTTCATGGAGATTGTAGGCTCGGAAATCTTCTGGAACGGAATGGACTCCGGGTTGTCTCCTGCACAGAGGGTATCTCCAATGTGGATATCCGCGATACCGGAGATTGCAACAATAGCTCCGATGGTAGCGCTCTTAACTTCAACTTTGTTCAGTCCGTCAAATTCGTAGAGTTTGCTGATCTTTACGCGCTCGTGTTTGTCAGGGTCATGATGGTTCAGAAGCATCAGCTCCTGGTTCACGGAAATGGTTCCGCGCTCAACCTTACCGACACCGATACGGCCTACATACTCATTGTAGTCGATGGTGCTGATAAGAACCTGTGTATCTCCGTCCGGATCTCCTTCCGGAGCAGGAATTGCATCAAGGATGGTTTCAAAAAGCGGAGCCATATTCTCAGGTTTGTCCTCAAGGTTACGAACTGCATAGCCGGCTTTTGCGGAGGCATACAGAAACGGGCAGTCCAGCTGCTCGTCGGATGCATCCAGATCCATGAGAAGTTCCAGAACTTCGTCCACAACTTCTTCCGGACGTGCTTCCGGACGGTCGATCTTGTTGATGCAGACAATAACATGCAGGTTCAGTTCGAGAGCTTTACGAAGTACAAACTTAGTCTGAGGCATGGCACCCTCGAAGGCGTCCACAAGAAGAATAACGCCGTCTACCATCTTCAGCACACGCTCTACCTCGCCGCCGAAGTCCGCATGGCCTGGAGTGTCGATGATATTGATTTTTACACCCTTGTAATGAACTGCGGTGTTTTTGGAGAGAATCGTAATGCCGCGCTCACGCTCAATATCGTTGGAGTCCATGACACGTTCCTGGACTTCCTGGTTCTCACGGAAAACACCGCTCTGTTTCAAAAGCTCGTCAACAAGTGTTGTTTTACCGTGATCGACATGGGCGATAATGGCCACGTTACGAACATCTTCACGCTTGGTCTTCATATAATCCAAATCCTTTCTTTCCATATATAAGTAATCTTTTTGTTAAAAATGATGTCCAAATTTATAGTCTATCACATTTTTGGAAGATTACAAGACATAAAAAAATATTTTTGGTTTTTCAGTTTTCAGGCATATTATAGCGCATCTGTACATAGATTGATATAGACGAAATACACGAAGAGGAAGGAGAGCTACTTATTATGGCAGATAAAATTATTGAAAACAATCAGGTATCGGTTATGGGGCGCATTGCCACCGGATTTACCTTCAGCCATCAGGTTTTTGGAGAAGGTTTTTATATGATGGATATTCTGGTAAAACGTCTCAGCGATTCGGAGGACAGGATTCCGGTGATGGTGTCCGAGCGGCTGATCGATATCACGCAGGACTATGTGGGAGAGTATATCGAGATCCATGGACAGTTCCGGTCCTATAACCGTCATGAGGAAAAGAGAAACAGACTTGTGCTTTCGGTGTTTGCCAGGGAAGTGAAATTTGTGGAAGAGGGAGAGGAATCCATACCGGTCAATCAGATTTTTCTGGACGGATATATCTGCAAACCGCCTGTATACAGAAAAACTCCGCTGGGAAGAGAAATTGCGGATCTTCTGATGGCAGTCAACCGTCCTTACGGAAAATCCGACTACATACCATGTATATGCTGGGGAAGAAATGCCAGATATGCTTCGGCTTTTGAAGTAGGCGGACATGTGTTGATCTGGGGCAGAATTCAGAGCAGGGAATATATGAAGAGAATCAGCGAAAATGAGACAGAAAAAAGGATCGCCTATGAAGTTTCGGTGAGCAAATTGGAATATGTTGAGTAATATTGATAATCTTCTGGAATATTAGTGAGAACATTAAGCTAATACTTGCATTTCCATCCAATCTGCGGTAATATAAGAAAAATTAAAAAAATGGGGAATTACCGGTTTCACTAACAGTAAGAGGAAGAATCATGGAAAGAGAAATAACAGAGGTTTATTGCGGGAACGGGAAAGGAAAGACGACATTGGCTGTCGGCCAGGCTTTGCGTTTTGCCGCACAGGGAAAAAGTGTGATTATCATACAGTTTCTCAAGGGCAGGGAACGCAGAGAACTGGATTTTCTTGAGGATCTGGATAATCTTGATTTCAAGATTTTCCGTTTCGAAAAAATGGACACCTGCTATAATGACCTGAGTGAGCAGGAAAAGGCAGAAGAGAGAACCAATATCCTCAACGGCCTTAATTTTGCACGGAAGGTAATTGCTACCGGAGAGTGTGATTTTCTGCTGCTGGATGAAATCCTCGGGCTTATGGATAAAGGAATCGCTCCAGTTGAGACGATCATCGATATGCTTAAGCAGAAGGATGAAAGTATGCACATAGTTATGACCGGACGCTGGCTTCCGGAAGCACTGAAGCCATATGTGGACAGTGTTACCACAATGACAACAGAGCTGACCGGACAGGAACGGAAATAAGCAACAGTTCACAGAAGAAAGAAGGAGGAAGACAAATGGCAATTTTTAAAGGAACAGGCGTTGCAATCGTAACACCTATGCACGAAGACGGTAAGGTAAATTATGAGAAACTTGAGGAGATCCTTGAGGATCAGATCGCGAACAGCACAGACGCCATCGTTATCTGCGGAACAACAGGAGAATCTTCTACTCTGACACACGGAGAGCACCTTCAGACAATCAAGTTCACAATTGACAAAGTTAACAAACGTGTGCCTGTAATCGCAGGAACAGGTTCCAATTGTACAGAGACAGCAATCATGATGTCCAAGGAAGCAGCTTCCTATGGTGCAGACGCTCTTCTTATTGTAACACCTTATTATAACAAGGCTACACAGAAGGGACTTATCGCTCATTACACAGCAATTGCCAATGCAGTTCCGGAAACTCCGCTCATCATGTACAATGTACCGAGCCGTACAGGCTGCAACATCCAGCCGGCTACAGCAGCTTACCTTGCAAAGAATGTAAAGAACATTGTCGGAATCAAGGAAGCAACCGGAGATCTTTCCCAGATCGCCAAAATGATGTCTCTGGCAGACGGACAGCTTGAGCTTTACTCCGGAAACGATGATCAGGTACTTCCGATTCTTTCTCTTGGCGGACTTGGTGTTATTTCCGTACTTTCCAATGTTGCACCGAAGTTTACACATGACATGGTCATGAAATATTTCGACGGTGATACCAAGGGAGCAACAGAGGATCAGCTGAAAGCTCTTCCGCTGATCAACGCACTGTTCAGCGAAGTAAACCCGATTCCTGTTAAGACAGCTATGAACCTTATGGGAATGAACGTAGGACCGCTTCGTATGCCACTTTGCGAGATGGAAGAAGACACAAAGGCAGCTCTTGCAAAAGAGATCGAGAAATTCGGCCTTAAGCTTGCAAAATAATCAGACTGTAAGCGGAAGGTAAAGGAGAATATACTATGGTAAAAATCATCATGCATGGCTGCAACGGACATATGGGTCAGGTGATCAGTGGCATTGTGGAGAAAGATCCGGATGCAGAGATCGTGGCAGGCATCGACATTGCAGATCAGGGAAAAAACAGCTATCCGGTATTTACCGATATTGATACATGTCAGGTAGAGGCAGACGCGATCATTGATTTCTCCTCTGCAAAAGCAACAGACAAGCTTCTTGAGTACAGTGCCGCACGCCAGATCCCGGTTGTTCTCTGCAGCACAGGCTTAAGCGAGGAGCAGCTTGCGAAAGTAGAAGAAACATCCAAAAAGGTTGCAGTGCTGAAATCTGCGAACATGTCTCTTGGTATCAACACACTTCTGAAACTGGTTCAGGACGCTGCCAAGGTTCTTGCAACTGCAGGATTTGACATGGAGATCGTTGAGAAACATCACCGCCTGAAAGTAGACGCACCAAGTGGTACTGCACTTGCACTGGCAGACAGCATTAATGAAGTTATGGATAACAAGTATCATTATGTATATGACCGCAGCCAGAAACGTGAGAAACGTGACGATAAGGAGATCGGAATCTCCGCAGTTCGTGGCGGAACCATCGTAGGTGAGCATGAGATCATTTTTGCAGGTCAGGACGAAGTGATCGAGTTCAAGCATACTGCATATTCCAAGGCTATTTTTGGAAAAGGTGCTGTAGAAGCAGCCAAATTCCTTGCAGGTAAACCGGCAGGACGTTACGATATGAGTGACGTGATCGGCTGATGCTGACAGACTGAGCGGTGTAACAGATAAACCGTAACAGAATAAAATGCAGATAATACAGACGGGTTTCGTGTAAAAGCGGAACCCGTCTTTTTATGCCCACTTTACAGTAAAGAACATTTTATTGAAAATTTTCCCAGAATAGGATAACGGAAAAAGTGTCATATTAGGAATACAGAATTTTTCAGAAAAAGGAGAAGATCATATGAAAAAATGGAAGGCGATTCTTTTTGGCACTATGCTCACTCTGTCTCTGTGTACATTTACAGCCTGTGGTACAGAGGTAAACAATGCGGATGAAACCGTGGACGAAAAAAATAAAGATGAGAAAGATAAGAAAAAAGATACAAACGAAAATACTGCCACAGAAAATGAAATTATGGAAGGCGAAACGGACAATGACGGTGTGATGGATAACGGCGGGGTCATCGAAGATTCTGGTACAGATAACAATGAGATGGCCGGTGGGAATGTCACCGTGACTCCCACAGGGGACGGAAATAATGCAACGACAGCGCCGGGAACAGCGGGTGTCAATGGAACAGAAAACGGAACCGAAAATGATGGAACGGTATCCGGTGAGCTGGGTGACAGCGTGAAGGATCTTGGTGATGGCGTAGGTAATGCAGTGGATGATATCGGCAATGCAGTAGGAAATGCGGTAGAGGGCAGATAGAGTTACTGTTTATTTTGTGGTCAGCAACTGTAAGATAATCTCGTGTTACAGATATTTTACCACAGCATTGCATAAAACTGTTTCAGATGCTATGATCAGTGCATGGAAAGAAAACGGAGGACAGGATTATGAAATTCAGACCATGCATTGATATACATAACGGAAAAGTAAAACAGATCGTAGGTGGAAGCCTGAAAGATCAGGGTGACCAGGCCGCGGAAAATTTTGTGTCAGAGCAGGATGCGGCATTTTATGCAGAGATTTATAAGAAGGCCGGTTTAAAAGGTGGCCATGTGATCCTTCTGAATGGAAAAGATTCTCCCAATTATGAAGCGACGAAAGCCCAGGCACTTCTTGCCCTGAAAAAATATTCCGGAGGACTTCAGATCGGAGGAGGGATCTGCCCGGAAAATGTGGCGGAGTATCTGGAGGCCGGCGCCAGCCATGTGATCGTAACTTCCTACGTATTCAAAAACGGAGTGATATCCTGGGAAAATCTGGAGAAGATCCGGGATGCAGCAGGAAAAGAACATCTTGTACTGGAATTAAGCTGCCGCAAAAAAGACGGTAATTATTATATTGTCACAGACCGCTGGCAGAAATTTACAGAAGAGACCGTGACACTGGAACTGATGGAAAAGCTTGGAAGTTACTGTGATGAATTTCTGGTCCATGCAGTGGATGTGGAGGGAAAGGCTCATGGTGTTGAGACAGAACTTGCGGAACTTCTGGGACAGTATACAGCTCATCCGGTAACTTATGCAGGCGGTGTCGGCTCTATGGCAGATATTGAGGAGCTTCGAAGGGCAGGACAGGGAAGACTGGACGTGACTGTTGGCAGTGCCCTGGATATTTTTGGCGGAAGCATACCATTTGAAGTTCTGGCAGAGATGAAGTAGAATAGTTGCATATTCATGATAAAAAAATCCTTTTGCAGGAATATATTGAATAAATTCAGAAAAAATTTGTGAAATTTTTGAAAAGTGATGTTAAAATTCAACTTAATGTGTTATAATAGCAACATAAAACAGCAAAGGGGATGGAAGTCATGAAATTTATTATTAGTGGAAAGAATATAGCAGTAACAGAAGGACTTAAAACAGCTGTTGAGGACAAGCTTGGTAAACTTGAAAGGTATTTCACTCCTGAAACTGAGATTTCAGTAACCTTAAGTGTTGAGAAGGATCGCCAGAAGATCGAGGTAACAATCCCTGTGAAAGGTAACATTATCCGTTCCGAGCAGGTAAGCAATGACATGTATGTATCCATCGATCTGGTTGAAGAGGTAATTGAGCGTCAGCTTCGTAAATACAAGAATAAGATCGTTGACAAACAGCAGGAATCCACAAACTTCCAGAAAGCATACCTTGATAAGGATTATGAAGAGGATGAGGAAGTTAAGATCATCCGTACCAAGAAATTCGGAATCAAACCAATGTATCCGGAAGATGCATGCGTACAGATGGAGCTTCTTGGACATAATTTCTTTGTATTCTTCAATGCTGAGACAGAGCAGGTTAACGTAGTTTACAAACGTAAAGGTAATACTTACGGGCTGATCGAGCCGGAGTTTTAGGCGGAAGTCTCTGTGAGAAGATCATGAGTGAATGATCTTTTATAAAAACTGAATATTGAACGTATAAGAATGGCTTCGGGAATCTGCGTGGAAAATCTGCAGATTCCCGGAGCTTTTTTCAGGGCAGAAGAACAGTTCCGGACATGATTTGTTAATTAATTGTTCATTGTTTTTATAACTGGAAAGTGGTAGAATATATACCATATGTGATCTGGATATCAACAGAGAACTGGAATGGTTATTGTGATTGGAACGAACAGTGTCCTGGAATGATCCTGAATCGGATAGATGAGAGACTTAAACGTCCTATTTCGAATAAAATGATTGGAGCAGAAACATGAATGTTTTTTCAAAAGTATTTGGAACCCGCAGCCAGCGAGAGGTAAAACGTATTATGCCGCTGGTTGAGAAAACCGAGAGCTATCAGTCCCAGATGCAGCAGCTTACCGACGAGCAGTTACGGGACAAGACCAGAGAATATAAGAAACGTCTTGCAGAAGGTGCAACACTGGATGATCTTCTTCCGGAGGCATTTGCCACTGTACGTGAGGCAGCCAAGCGTGTACTTGGAATGGAGCATTACCGTGTACAGATCATCGGTGGTATCATCCTTCACCAGGGCCGTATCGCCGAGATGAAAACTGGTGAAGGTAAAACTCTTGTTTCCACACTTCCTGCATACCTGAATGCCCTTGAGGGAAAAGGTGTCCATATCGTAACGGTCAACGATTACTTGGCTAAACGAGATGCCGAGTGGATGGGTAAAGTCCATGAGTTCCTTGGCCTGACTGTAGGTGTGGTACTCAACGACATGAAACCGGAAGAGCGTCGTGCTGCATACGGATGTGATATCACATACGTTACCAACAACGAACTTGGATTCGATTATCTTCGTGACAACATGGTTATCTATAAAGAACAGCTTGTTCAGAGAGATCTTCACTACTGTATCATCGATGAGATCGACTCCGTCCTGATCGATGAGGCTCGTACACCGCTGATCATTTCCGGACAGAGTGGAAAATCCACCAAGCTTTATGAAGTGTGCGATATCCTTGCACAGCAGCTGGAGCGTGGTGAGGCCAGCCATGAGATGACCAAGATGGCAGCCATTATGGGTGAGGAAGTTATCGAGACCGGTGACTTCGTTGTAAATGAGAAAGATAAGATTGTCAACCTTACCGAGCAGGGTATCAAGAAGGTTGAGAAATTCTTTAATATCGAGAACCTGGCAGATCCGGAGAATCTGGAGATCCAGCATAACATCATCCTTGCACTTCGTGCACATAACCTGATGCATAAAGATCAGGATTATGTAGTGAAAGATGACGAGATTCTGATCGTTGATGAGTTTACCGGACGTATCATGCCGGGCCGTCGTTACTCTGATGGTCTTCATCAGGCAATCGAGGCGAAAGAGCATGTTAAGGTTAAGAGAGAGAGTAAGACTCTTGCAACCATCACCTTCCAGAACTTCTTTAACAAATATGACAAAAAAGGCGGTATGACCGGTACAGCCCTTACTGAGGAGAAAGAGTTCCGTGATATCTACGGCATGGACGTTGTAGAGATTCCGACCAACCGTGTGGTACAGCGTAAAGACCTTGATGATGCCGTTTACATGACAAAGAAAGAGAAATTCAATGCCGTTGTAGAGGCAGTTAAGGAAGCTCACGCAAAACATCAGCCGGTACTGGTTGGTACGATCACCATCGAGACTTCCGAACTTCTCAGCAGAATGCTGAAGAGAGAGGGAATCCCGCATAACGTACTGAATGCCAAGTTCCATGAGCTTGAGGCTGAGATCGTAGCACAGGCAGGACAGGCAGATGCCGTTACCATCGCAACCAACATGGCAGGCCGTGGTACCGATATCAAGCTTGACGATGTGGCAAGAGAGGCCGGCGGTCTGAAGATCATCGGTACTGAGCGTCATGAGTCAAGACGTATTGATAACCAGCTCCGTGGACGTTCCGGACGACAGGGAGATCCGGGTGAATCCCGTTTCTACATTTCTCTTGAGGATGACCTGATGCGTCTGTTCGGTTCCGAGAGACTGATGAAAGTGTTCACATCCCTTGGCGTTGAGGAGAATGAGCAGATCGAGCATAAGATGCTTTCCAATGCCATCGAGAAAGCACAGGAGAAGATCGAGTTCAACAACTTCGGAATCCGTAAAAATCTTCTCGACTATGACCAGGTTAACAATGAGCAGAGAGAGATCATCTACGAGGAGCGTCGTCAGGTACTTGACGGTGAGAACATGCGTGATGCCATCTACAAGATGATCACAGATATCGTAGACAGCATGACAGATATGTGCTTCTCTGATGATATGGATTCTTCGGAGTGGGATCTTGATGAGTTCAATACCGCGATCACTCCGATCATCCCGATCCACCCTCTGACTGCAGAGAAGGTAAAAGGTCATAAGAAAGATGAGATCAAGCATATCGTGAAGGAAGAGGCTGTGAAGCTTTATGAAGCGAAAGAGGCTGAGTTCCCGGAACCGGAGCAGCTTCGTGAGCTTGAGCGAGTAGTTCTTCTGAAATGTATCGACAGCAAGTGGATGGATCACATCGACGACATGGAGATGCTCCGTCAGGGTATCGGCCTGATGGCATACGGCCAGAGAGATCCGGTTGTTGAGTACAAGATGAACGCATTTGAGATGTTCAACAACATGATCACTTCCATTCAGGAAGATACCGTACGTATGCTGTATCATGTTCATGTAGAGCAGAAGATCGAGCGTGAGCAGGTAGCGAAGGTTACAGGAACGAATAAGGATGATACCTCGGTTAAGAAACCGGTTCAGCGAAAAGAAGATAAAGTATATCCAAACGATCCGTGCCCATGCGGAAGCGGCAAGAAATACAAACAGTGCTGCGGACGTAAGGCGGCTAAGATCTGAGAATGAAGATAAAAATAGTCTCACCTGATGATATGGTGGGGCTATTTTTGTATAAGAGCAGAGAAAGGATATGAGAATATGGCCATTATAAAAACAGCAATTTTTCAGACACACGTATATGAGGAAAAATCCCGTAACATCACCCAGGTAGCAGAAATTCTTGCCCGTCCGGAACTTCAGGGAATCGACCTGGCAGTCCTGCCCGAAATGTTCTGCTGTCCCTACGAGAATAAATACTTTCCGGAGTATGCGGAAGCCGAAGGTGGGTACACCTGGGAAAAATGTTCCAGGCTGGCATCAGAACGTGGAATTTATCTTGTAGCCGGAAGCATGCCGGAGAGAGATGCAGCCGGTCATATTTACAACACATCCTATGTTTTTGACAGAAACGGGCATCAGATCGGGAAACACCGGAAAATGCATCTTTTTGACATTGATGTAAAAGGTGGCCAGTATTTTAAAGAATCGGATACCCTGACACCGGGAGATCAGGTGACAGTTTTTGACACAGAATTTGGAAAGATTGGCCTTTGCATCTGCTACGATTTCCGGTTCCCGGAACTTGCCAGGCTGATGGTGGACCAGGGCGCAGAGGTAATCATTGTGCCGGCTGCTTTTAACATGACAACAGGGCCTCTCCACTGGGAGCTGATGTTCCGTCAGAGAGCTGTGGACAACCAGGTATACACCATTGGAGCTGCACCTGCCAGAGATCTGAACGCCGGATACCATTCCTGGGGCCATTCCATTGCCGTAGATCCCTGGGGAAAAGTCCTCATGGAAATGGAAGAAAAGCCTGACGTGAAGGTTGTGGAACTGGATCTGGATGAAGTAAAAAAAGTCCGGGAACAGCTGCCGCTTCTGAAGCACCGAAGAGGGGATATCTATAAACTGTCGCAGATAAAATAGAAACGTCAGGACCACGTTTTCGTTGTAATTTCCATGGTCATATGGTATTGTATAAGACAGGCAGGAATTCCTGCATCAATATATAGAAAGAAGGTGAAGCTGTGGTTGAGTTAGATCAGTTCAAGAGTATTCTTGCAACATACACAGAACCATTAGTGGAAGTGAGGGATTCACTTTGACCTCGCTAACAAAGAGCAGAAGGTCGAAGAATTAGAGCGCGAGATGGAAGCGCCTGATTTCTGGGATAATGCAGAAGTATCTCAGATGAAAATGAAACAGTTAAAGAGTCTCAAGGATGACATTGAGACATACCATAATCTGGAAACGCAGATGGAAGATATGGAAACCATGATCGAGATGGGATATGAGGAGAATGATCCGGAGATCATCCCTGAGATCCAGGAAATGCTGGACGAGTTCCAGGCAAGCTTTGACAGCATCCGTGTGAAGACACTTCTTTCCGGAGAGTACGACGGAGAGAATGCCATCATCAAGCTGAACGCAGGAGCCGGTGGAACAGAAGCATGCGACTGGTGCGGAATGCTTTACCGTATGTACAGCAGATGGGCGGAGAAAAAAGGCTTTGCACTGGAAGTACTGGATTACCTTGATGGTGATGAGGCTGGTGTGAAATCCGTAACCTTCCAGGTAAACGGAGAGAACGCCTATGGTTATCTGAAATCTGAGAAAGGTGTTCACCGTCTTGTACGTATTTCCCCGTTTAATGCGGCTGGAAAGAGACAGACATCTTTTGTATCCTGCGATGTTATGCCGGATATCAAGAAAGATCTGGACGTTGAGATCAATGATGATGATATCCGTATTGATACCTACCGAAGCAGCGGTGCCGGTGGACAGCATATCAACAAGACATCCTCTGCGATCCGTATCACCCATTTCCCTACAGGAATCGTGGTACAGTGCCAGAATGAACGTTCTCAGCACATGAACAAGGATAAGGCCATGCAGATGCTGAAAGCCAAACTGTATCTTCTGAAACAGCAGGAGGCTGAGGAGAAACTTTCCGGCATTCGAGGCGAAGTGACAGATATCGGCTGGGGAAACCAGATCCGTTCCTATGTCCTGCAGCCATACACCATGGTAAAAGACCATAGAACCAATGAAGAAACCGGTAATGTTGACGCAGTTCTGGACGGTGGCATTGACCTCTTTATCAATGCATACCTGAAATGGATCGCGCTGGCGAAAAAGAAAGAATAACATTACTGTCACGGAACCCCATAAAGACAGAGAAAAGGACTCCGCAGGCAAAAAAGCGCTTGTGGAGTTTCTTTTATTATGATAATATATCTTTTGTACAAAAACAGTTGTCTTTATGAAACGGACAGAGAGGTTGCTATGCAGAAACAGGTTGAGAAGAAAAAATACTATGTAGTAAGAGAAAGGGCAGTGCCGGAAGTACTTCTTAAGGTTGTTGAGGCCAAGAGGCTGCTGGAATCCAACCGTGTGGCTACTGTTCAGGAAGCTGCTGAAAAGACCGGGATCAGCCGCAGCTCTTTTTACAAATATAAGGACGATATTTTTCCTTTCCACGAGGAGACCAGGGGAAAGACCATCACCTTTATCATTCAGATGGACGACGAGCCAGGACTTTTATCAATGGTGCTGCAGACGATTGCCCGTTTTCACGGTAATATCCTGACCATACATCAGAGTATTCCCATTAACGGAGTCGCAACACTGACGCTGAGCGTTGACATCCTTCCTGGAGAAGGCGACGCAGAGGCTATGGTGGAGGATATTGAACAGAGAGACGGTATACACTATTTGAAAATTTTAGGCAGGGAGTAAGCATATGATAAACATAGCAGTATTAGGCTACGGTACAGTAGGAAGCGGAGTTGTTGAAGTAATCAACACAAACCATGAGAGCATTAACAAAAGAGCCGGAGATGAGATCAACATCAAATACGTTCTCGATTTAAGAGATTTTCCGGGAGATCCGGTTGAGAAAGTTCTGGTTCATGATTATGAAGTGATCGTAAACGATCCGGAAGTAGATATTGTTGTTGAGGTTATGGGCGGAATCGAGCCTGCTTATACCTTCGTAAAAAGAGCACTTCTGGCAGGAAAGAGCGTAAGCACATCCAACAAGGCCCTGGTAGCCAAACATGGTTCCGAGCTTATGGAGATCGCCAGGGAAAAAAATATCAACTTCCTTTTTGAGGCAAGCTGTGGCGGCGGTATCCCGATCATCCGTGCGCTGAATTCTTCACTGACAGCAGATGAGATCGATGAGATCACAGGAATCCTCAACGGAACAACCAACTACATGCTTTACAAGATGAGTACAGAGAACTGTGATTTTGACACTGTTCTGAAAGAGGCTCAGGCGAAAGGTTACGCAGAGGCAGATCCCACTGCAGATGTAGAGGGCGCTGACGCATGCCGTAAGATCGCCATCCTTTCTTCCCTTGCATACGGAAAATTCCTGAATTACGAGAATATTTATACAGAAGGAATCACAAAGATCACACCGGCCGATATGGAATATGCAAAAGAGCTGGGTATGACCATCAAGCTTCTTGCCACCAGCCGCAGAATCGGAGATTCTTTCTATGCAATGGTAGCACCGTTCCTGGTAGGACAGGAGAGCCCGCTTTACAGCGTAAATGATGTATTTAACGCAGTATTTGTACACGGAAATGTTCTTGGAGACGCCATGTTCTACGGAAGTGGAGCAGGTAAACTTCCAACTGCCAGCGCAGTAGTGGCTGACGTTGTAGATGAGGCAAAACATCTCCATAGAAACATCATGACAAACTGGAGCAGCTATGCTCTGGAACTCATGGATATGGATGAAGTAGAGGGACGCTTCTTTGTACGTGTGTCTGATACGACTATGGATGAAGTAGAAAAAGCTTTCGGTGATGTACAGACTATCGAGCCGGATGACCTTCCGGACGAATTCGGATTTATTACACCGGTGATGAAGCAGGCTGAATATAAAGAGAAGATCAGTAAGCTTACCGGAAAAGTACTGGCAATGATCCGCATAAAGGATTGATGCCTGAGGAGAAATAAGAACATGTTAATCGTAAAAAAATTCGGCGGTACTTCTGTGGCAAACAAAGAGCGTATCTTTAATGTTGCCAGAAGATGTATCGAAGATTACAAAAAAGGAAACGACGTGGTGGTCGTGCTTTCCGCAATGGGTAAATATACCGATGAGCTGATCACCATGGCGAAAGATATCAACGACAAACCTCCGAAACGAGAGATGGATATGCTTTTTACCATCGGAGAACAGATGTCAGTGGCACTGATGTCCATGGCTATGGACAGCCTGGGAGTACCGGCTGTTTCCCTGAATGCGTTTCAGGTAGCTATGCACACAACAAGTGCACATGGAAGCGCACGTCTGAAAAAGATCGATGCCGCACGTATCCGCAGAGAACTGGATAACCGCAGGATCGTTGTGGTTACAGGATTCCAGGGCATTGATAAATATAATGATTATACCACACTTGGCCGTGGCGGTTCGGATACTACAGCCGTAGCTCTTGCAGCAGCACTTCATGCAGATGCCTGCGAGATCTACACAGATGTGGATGGTGTTTATACGGCTGACCCACGTAAGGTTCCGAAGGCCCGCAAACTTAAGGAGATCACTTACGACGAGATGCTGGATCTGGCAACTCTGGGTGCGGGAGTGCTTCATAACCGTTCTGTGGAGATGGCGAAAAAATACGGCGTACCGCTGGTGGTACGTTCCAGTCTCAACAACAGCGAAGGAACTGTGGTAAAGGAGGAAGTAACAGTGGAGAGAATGCTGATCAGCGGTGTTGCTCTGGATACAGATGCAGTACGTATTGCTGTGATCGGACTTAAAGATTCACCAGGAGTGGCATTTAAGCTTTTTGATACCCTGGCTAAGAAAAATATCAATGTGGATATGATCCTTCAGTCTATCGGCCGTGCCGGAACCAAGGACATTTCCTTTACTGTTGATAAAAATGATCTGGACGATGCAATGGGTGTTCTGGAATCCAACCAGGCACGCATCGGCTATGATGAGCTTCATGCGGAGAAAAATATTGCCAAGCTTTCCATCGTGGGAGCCGGTATGATGAGTAACCCGGGTGTTGCCGCAAAAATGTTCGAGAGCCTTTATAACGAGGGCGTAAACATCAACATGATCGCAACATCTGAGATCCGTGTGACAGTTCTCATTAATGAGAAAGATGGCGTACGTGCCATGAATGCGGTACATGATGCGTTTAATCTTGCAGATTAAACAAAATAAGAAATGAATGACAGGGCGGAGGCTTGGTATAAGTCTCCGCCTTCTATAACGGAGCGATGTTAATCGTTCATAAGGAGAGAATTTTTATGAGAAAAAATCTGAAGGGCTGTAAGAAGCTAGCACGGGAAACACTGGCCGGTAATTTTACGGTCCCTGTGATCGGAAGCATTGCGGTTGCGGCGATGAGCGTGATCTCAAGCTACATTTCCACAGCGCTTTTTCCGGGAGATTCCCTGTATGCAATCATCGGAGGAGAAGTATTCAGTTTTATCCTTTCTCTGGTGATCTGCGTCTTTTCCGCAGGACTCTACCGGATTTACCTGAATATTTCCAGAAGAGAAGCTTATTCTTTCGGAGATCTTCTGTACTTTTTCAGCCACCAGCCGGACCATGTAATCGTGGCATCCTTTGTGCTGGCACTGATCAATCTGGTGACGTCCCTTCCACTGGCGTGGTTTTCCTTTACAAGTGATATGGGAAATACCGTGGAAGAACAGATGAATTGGGCAGTAACTTACATGCTGCTCACACTTCTGGGGTTCGTGCTGAACCTGCTGGTAGCCATGCCATTCACCATGAGTTATTATATTCTGTCCGATAATCCGGACATGAAAGGAATGCAGGCACTGAAAGCCAGTGCGAAGCTTATGAAGGGGCATTACTGGGAGTATCTGAAGATGCTTTTAAGTTTTATACCGTGGATTATTTTTTCCATGTTTACACTTTATCTGGCACTGATCTGGCTGGTGCCTTATATAGAAACCTGTATGGCAGTTTTCTATCGGAATATTTCAGGGGAGTTTGATGAGCCTCCGATGGAGCCATATCCACCGGTGACACCGATTCCTCAGTTTCATGATGAGACCGAGGCCTGATGCCTCCCGGCGGGGGCGCCTGAATGCGGCAGGCATTTTCTTTCCCGGAGGGGGTACTTGAGGCGTAGGCGTTTTTCCCTTCCGGGGTGGACCATTTTGGCATGGGGCAATTTACGAGGGGGAAAGCACTCAAAGTTGCGAAGCCCGCTTTTCCCCCTCGAGCTCCCCCTTTCCGGGCACGCAATTGTTGCAGGTTGTGGGAATGTGTAAAGGTATTAGCGGGGCGATGGATTCTACGGTGTCGGCTGCGGAAAGTTGAGCCGATTTATGCTACGTAAATTTATTGGCGAAACCTTTTTATTCGCTCCGTACGAAAAGCGGTCTGCGAAGCAGACCTGTTTCTGAATAACAGTGAAATAACAGCTATACAAGTTATACGCCGTAATTCAGGGAACAGGCCTG
>OOCH01000633.1_pt1 | contig 34359 bp, 43 predicted proteins | sample 1671641 | NCBI WGS metagenome assembly OOCH01 (sample SAMN06348177, study PRJEB24527) | human gut metagenome | biome: human gut; feature: ankylosing spondylitis patient; material: feces | host: Homo sapiens | place: China | collected 2015-10
AATAACAATGATAATAATATTGCGCCGCAAATAGATTTTGCGGCACCCGTTCCCGTTATAGAACAACCGGAGGAAAGCAAAGATAAAAAAACATTGTTCCGTAATTCTGAAATTTACAAGTTGGTAAAATTTGACGAAACCGGGGCGGGCGTTGATTATTCAGAGTTTGAAAAGAAATTTGCAACCCCGGAATTTGAAACGGTTGATTTGGTTTATTATTTCCATGCCGTCGCCGATTGGAGCGACCAAAAAAACATGAAACGCACAAAGAACGGTTGGTTGGCGACCGTGCGGAATTTTATCCGTGGCGATGTGGAACGCAACAAATTACATTTGAAACCGCAATTCCAACAAAGCAAATCCAAAATAAACGTATCTGATGCAGTTTCATTTTTGAATAAAGATAGCACTCTTTTTGAATAATGATTTTTGATTATGGAAAAGTTACCCGATAAAATAAATGTTCAAAATATGGCGTTGGAAATATACAACCCAAAGCCCGGAACAAAAGCAATTGAGATTCGCCGTAAAATGGTACAATTGCCGGAAGTTGCAAAAGCATTAACAAATATTGATAAACTTATATTTGTAGCGTCAACAAAAACGCAAATATCTGAAATTAATGATGAAACGTTGGTTGAGAGGTTGGCAACGGTTCTTAAATATATAGCAATTGACGTTGGTTTTATTATACCAAAGGAAATGCAAGAATGGCAATATATACAATCCCGTATTTTGGATATTTTGAAATTGTATTATTCAAATTATACTTTGGCAGATGTAAAGTTGGCATTTGAATTGGCGACGACCGGAGAATTAGACGAATTTTTGCCGAAAGACAGACAAGGGAACCCGGATAAAAATCATTATCAACAATTCAACGCCGATTATTTTGCAAAGATATTGAACGCATACAAGCGAAAACAGAACGTCGTAATTGACAAAGCGTTTAAAGTATTGCCGGAACCAAAAGGCGAAATGACTCCGCAGCAAATACGGCAATTTGAGATACAAAGACAATGGCGGAACCGTTATATTTTCCTTTGCTACAAATACACCGGGAAATTAATATTGGGGCTAACTGATGATATGTTTTTGTATGAATGGTTGCAAAAATGCGGGTTGGCTGATGATGTACAAGTTAAAGAGGACGACCGAAAAGAAGCGTTTGCCCGGTATATGCAGCGTGTAGCCCGTGGAATGATAAACCAATATACGGCGTTTCAAGTTCGCCGAAAAGGAACCGAAAGCCCGGAAATTGATTTTACGGCGTTTGAGGTTGCCCGGAAAAAGGAGATTATAAAAGCATTTGACCGGATGATTGCCGAGGAAATGCAAGTTGATAACTACATGAAGTTTTAAGTATGGCACGAATAAAAAAAATAGAGGCAACATTGGTTGGAGGCAATAAATATGAAATAATTATCAATTGTAATTCAAAGGGCGTTTTTTCTGCAAACGTCCCTATTGAATTAAGCATGAATGTTGCAGGACTACAAACCAAAATGGAAAATCCTAAATTGGACGAATTGGAAAGCGTTATATATAAGGCGTTGGCTAATTACAACAATTCATTTATAAAAACAAGACTTGTTATTGGAGTGGTATTTGGAGCAAAAGGAGATATTTGTAAAAATGATGATGGATTGATACACGAAAAGTTTTTGGGAAAATCCCCGTTTGTTATAAATGGGTTTTATTGTAGTTTAGATGGTTCGGTAATGAATTTCTTTTATAAAATACTATTGGAGGAAGATATAAACGGAAGTAAAAAGTATTTTTCAACAAATAGAAAAATAAAATATTCTGAAAGTTCTTTGTCATTGGTTCCTAAATATAAAATTATAGATGATTTTGTAGCGGAAAATATGCCAATATCAGATGTTGGTAAATACAACGTGATATTACCATATAAAGAGGAAATATTGGAAAGTCTTAAAGGGATAGAAAACCAATTAAGAAAAGCGGCTTTTTTCCTTACTGAATTATTAGGAAATGAAAAAGTTGAATTGCTATTGTCTAATAACGTTAAAATGATAGAATGAAATGGAATTATTTATTGTTTGCTTTATAATTGGCGTAATAGGTTATTTTACAAAAGCGGGAGGATATAAAGATGAAAATTGATTGCATAGTAGGAATTGACCCCGGAGCAAATGGGGGTATTGTTAAATGGCGTCCGAATGAAAATATTACAGCAATACAAATGCCAAAGGATATAAACGAACTCAAAGACTATTTGTTGTATTTGAAAAGCATTTGTTCGCCAATTGTCTTTTTGGAAAAATTGAGCGTGCGCCCGGATGATGTAACGCCGGGTGCCGATGGCGTAAATATGGGTAAATTGTACCGAATACAAAAGATGATGGCAAACTTTGAGCAATTGAAAGCAATCATTGCAGTTTGCGACATTCCGTTTGTCATGGTACACCCTATGAAATGGCAAAACGAATTGAAGTTGCGAGCAAAGACGACACGAAAAAAAGAAGAAAAGAACGAGCGAAAACGCAGATACAAAGAGGTTGCCGGGAATTTGTACCCGGAATTGAAACCGACATTGTGGAACGCCGACGCCACGTTGATAATGCACTTTGGACGATACATTTTGCGCAACAACCCCGGTTGGGTGCGTCAGAATTTACCAAGCAACATGCACGAACATTTATTTTAGCCCCGTAGAGCGATTTTAATTTCAAAATGGATAAAATATACATGGAAGAAGAAAAAGCCCCGCAAATCGAAAATCCGGGAAAAATAACGTTGGAAGAGTTCGCCGAGTTAGTAAAACAGATGCGACACAACCAACGCAGATATTTTGCGCAACGTCGCCCGGAAATATTAGCGACCTGCAAGAAATTGGAAAGCGAAGTTGATGCAGTTATTGCAAAGTTATTTGATAAACAATTGAGGATATTTTGAGATTGACCCGGAATGTGTAGGCGTTCCGGGTTTATTCGTTTTTCTGAAAAATAAAAAGAAATATATTTGGTAATTTAAAAAATATACGTACTTTTGTGCCGTTGAGATACAACGAACCGACCGGGCGGGTTCCCGGATAAAATATAAAGCTATGATTAAAAGAAAGCAAATTAAGATTAGCAGAGAAAGAGCAATAACAATTGCTATGAACCACAATTGCGTATCAAAAGAGATTGCGCAAAATTACACAGATTCAGAGTTGAAAGAAGTTTTGAAACAATTGAAATTAAAACCGGGTTTCTGATGGGAAAGTTTATTGATGAAGTAGGAGCAACCCGGCACGCAATGAGCGACAAAGAGTTGAACGAATTATACAAGCGTTTGGAAAATTTCATTGCTGATTGCACCATTGAAGAAGCAAAAGAAAACCGGGACGCATTTGTTAAGGTGGAAACATTGATACACCAAAGAATAAGAGAAAACAAAAAATAATATTAACCCGCCGGGGGAAACCCCGGCACAAACCGAGAGCAATATGATAGTTAAGAAATTAGAATTGGTAAATTTCCAAGTAATTAAAGAGTTTAACGCAGATTTTGACGGTAACGTTTATTTCATTACCGGGGATAATGAGTTGGGAAAATCAACGGTATTAAAAGCAATTGGGGCTTTGTTGACCGGGAACCGTGACGCCGTATTGAAGAATGGAGAAAGCAAAGGTTTTGCAAAAATGATTGTCGGCGACGACGGCGAGGAATACGAGGTTGAATTGAAATTCACGAAAGCAAACCCACGTGGCACGTTATCAATTAAATCAAAGACAACCGGAATGAAAAGCGATAATGTTTCTATGTTGCAAAAGATTTTCGGTTATACAGATTTTGACGCCGTGGAATTTTCCCGTTGGTCGGAAACCGCCGAGGGACGCAGAAAGCAAATTGAGGTTGTAAAGTCTTTGTTGCCGGAAGAAGTAAGAACAAGGATTGCCGAAATTGATACAACCGTTGCCGGGCTTAAAACAGAACGTACCGGAGTAAACCGAGATTTGAAAACCTACAAATCAATATCAGATGCAGCCGGGCAGGGATTGACAACGCAGGATTTGAAAACGTATGCCAAACAAAAGGACATTACGGAACTTATGAAAGAACAAGCCGAAAACGCCCAATTGATAGAAAAAGCAAAAACCGTTCGTTCGGCTTTGGAGCAAAGAAAAAAGCAGTTGGAAGAAATTCCGGAACGTTTAGCAGCGGCAAAAGCGACATACGAAAAAGCCATTGAAGAAGCTAAAAAAGCGATAGAAAGAACTGAAAAACTTTACAAAGAAGCTATTGCACAAATAGAAAGTGAAAAGGCAGATTATGAAGCACGAAAAGCAAATGCCGAAAAATGGTTGGCTAATTATGAAGAAAACAACCCGGAAAAATTAGATACAGCCGAGCAGTTGAGAAAAGCCGAGGAACACAACAAAATGGCTGCAAAGGTTGCCGATTATCTTTCAAAGAAAAAACAAGCAGACGACAAAAAAGCAGAAGCGGAAAAGATGGATTCAGAAATTGCGGAATTATCCGCCGAGCGTGAAAAACTTATTTCGTCGGCGAAATTGCCGATTTCCGGGCTTTCGTTTAGTGATGATGGGTTAGTATTAAATGACGTCCCATTTGTCGCCGGAAAGGTTTCAGATTCGCAAATAATGGAGGTTGCCGCAAAACTGATTATTGCAAGTAACCCAACCGTGAAAGTATTCCGCATTGCGAGGGGCGAAAGTTTGGGCGAAAAGAGATTGCAAGCAATTATTGAGATTGCCAAGAAAAACGGTTTTCAAGGATTCATTGAAGAAGTTAAGAGAGGGCAGGACGATTTGTTGATTGAAGAATACACAGAACAATAATAAACCGGGGGGCGTTAAATCAAAGCCCCCCCATAAAACAAAAATAATATGGAAGTAAAAGACATGACAATTTCGGACGTTTTGAAAACACCCGAATTTTATAATAATCTGAAAGTGGTTATTTCCGATTTGGAAAACACCCGGAGAAATGCAGGAATAAGCGCAAACGCCCCATTGAAACGGCACCCGATAGACCGATTGCAGGAAAAAGGAGTGTTTGAACCGGGACAAATGACCGTTCTTTATGCGTCGGCGATGGATAAAAAATTGCAGGGGTATTCAAGTAGCGAAAGAACGTTTATTTTGAATGTAGGTGGAGAGGCTTTTAATAAGACCATGAAACAATTTGTTGACCGGGAAAAGAAAGAAAATGAAACAGAGTGTAAATGATTTGAAACCGGGAATGATGATGTTGGTTATTAAAAATGATAATGGAACATTTTCCCCGGTTTACATGGACGAATTTCAAAGCGATTTTTTAGATAAATGTTTGGCGTCATTGAGCAAAGAAAAACCGCTTATAAAAGGAACTAAAACGGAGTTGTATGTAAAACAATTGGACGATGAAAAAAAGAGAGATAACAGCAACGGGAATGATTAATAATAACGGCGGTTTACAAATGTACATGGGGGAATTAAATCAATTCTTTGCAATGCACAAAGGTAGCCGCATAATCGCCCGTTTTATTGTAGCGTCGCCCGGTTCGTCAGAGTCTTTGAAAGGTTATTATTTCAATTACGTTGTACCAACGTTTAGAACCGGAATTTGGGAGGCGGGCGAACGTCTGACAGATGAACAAACCGAACGCCGATTGCGTGAGTTGTCCCCGGTTATGTATGAGCAAATACCGAATATTGAAACCGGGGAATATGAAACCCGGTTGCGTAAAATACCGGAGTTGAGCAATGCGGAATTAATAGAACACATTGAGCATTTAAAGCAGATTGCCGCCGAGGAATACAGCATATTTATTGACGACCCGAAAAGTCTTTGAAATGAAACATTATTCAGAATTAAGCCCGTTAGAAAAGAAAGCGAGAGAGGCAAGCGGGCGGCTTAAATGTACGGATTGCCCAATATATAAATTATGCAAGACAAGCGAAATGTTTATTGATGCGTGCGATTTTATTTATTTGTCGGCATTTAAAACGGGGTATAATACCCATAAAAAAGAAACAAGAAGATTTAAAAAGAAAAAATAATATGTTTTGCAAGTGTAACCAACCCCGTAAATGTTACCCGTTGAAAGATTGGCGGGTTATCCGGTACCAATATACGCCGCACTGATATAGCCGGGTTAAATGTTTGAAATGCGGTTGCGTGTGGATTACACGGGCAAATTATGTTGAACAAACGCCCAATAAAGACGGGCAAAAAAGATTATTTGATTATGAAAAAAGTAACATTGAAAGACAGCAAAGGAAATGAGATAAACGACATTATGAAAGATGTTTTGACATTCGATTGTGAAACAACCGGGTTGCCCCCAAAGGGCGCAAAATGGGACGTTGATTTTGCGGAATTTCCAAATATTGTGCAATTGGCATGGGCGGTAAACGAAAAGGAACGTTCCTACATTATTAAGCCGGAGGGATGGGAAATACCGGAAGCGTCAACAGAAGTTCACGGAATTACAGCAGAGAGAGCAAACGCCGAGGGCGTCCCATTTGCTGATATTATAGACGAATTTTTGGAGGATTGCGAAAAAGCCCGTTTGTTGGTAGGACACAACATTTACTTTGATACGTCAATTGTAAAAGCAATGATATTGCGAATTATGGGGCGTGAGTATTACGACGAAAAAGCCGAGGACGCATTGTTTAAGGGAAAACGAATTGATACCATGATGAAAACAATTAAATTTGTCGGCGAAATGTTTGCAAATGGACGTCCCGGAAAATTCCCGACGTTGGAAGAACTTTATAATAAATGTTTCCCCGGCGAAACATTCCCGGCGCATGATGCGTTGGAGGACGTGAAAGCCTGCAAACGTTGTATTCCGGTTTTGGTGGAAAATGGTATTATAGAACTGAAACCAAAAGAATATCCGGCGGAACAATTGAAGTTTAACCCGGAACCCGCAAAGACCAAAAAGGTAAAAAGGGAAGTTTTAGTTCACGACCCGAAACCGAGATTGGCACCGGATGCAGAGCCGGAAAACAAGGTTGCAAAATTGTTAAATGAAACAGACTTTTAAATTATGAACGAAAAAAAAATGTGCATTGATTGCGTGGATTATCCGGTATGTTGTTTATCCGGTCGTTGCGCTGATGATGAACCGTGCGAGTATTTCCAAGAAGAAACCGACCCGGAGGAACCGGGAAACAATAAAGATTAAAAACTATGAGCAAAGAAAAACAAAATGTTATGCCGATTCCGTCAGAGGAAAAGTTTGCATTATCGAAAGTAAAGTTATTGAAAGATGGCGGGTTAGACGTACATTATGAAGTAACGGAAGTTGTCGGCAATGAGAGTTACACAAACAAATATCATGTATTGAGCGCAAAGGATATACACCCGGATTTGCGTAATTTGTTTAACGATTTGCGCCCGATTATGGGACGTGTATTCAATATAACGTCGTTTAAAACTCTGATGGAAACGCCGGATTTCAAAGCAACAAAGAACCAAAAAGAAATTGCGGAAAATTTCGCCAAAGAATGTTTGAATAATATCGAAGTAAGGGGCGTTTCTTTGTCCGGGAAGGATGATAACGTTGGCGTTGTATTGACCGGATTGTTTACGGTTTCCAATAATCAGAAAACGGCGATTAATACCCCACGTTTGAAATACAATACAGAAACGTTTGGATTTGAGGAAAGATTGGAAACAATTGTTCAAGGAATAGAGGAAGAAGTTTACGCATTTCTGTTTAAAGGAAAGAAAGCCCAATTGGAGTTGTTCGGGGCTGATGGCGAGGCAAACGATTTGGTTTATGTAAATGATGCGGAGGGCGGAAATGATGACGGGTTATTCCCGGAGGTTGACGACCCGGCAAATAAAAATGATTAATGGAACCTATATTGTTAACCGAACGTTGCGAATATGACTATTGCGTTAAACGTGGATATGAGCCATTATTGGATATTCGTAATTTCTGTTTAGATATACGGTTACGGGTTCAAATACAACGGGAATTGTTCGGACATTGCGTTTTGGGGCGTGGCGACATTCCCGTTGCCAATGAAAGGTTTTTCCGGTGGGTTTGGGCGCATAAGCCCCACAGATGCGAGGAAACATTGCGACCGTTACACAATTATTCCGCCGTGTATTGTTCCCATATAATGACCCGTGGCGCATACCCGGAAATGGCACACGACCCCCGCAATATTAATATTTTGTGTTTTGAAATGCACAACCGTTGGGAAAATGGCGACCGCCAAAAGATGCGTATTTATCCCGGCAACGTTAGGGTTATAGAACTATTAAAAAAAGAGTATCAAAGTTTGAGATTATGAGAACAAAAAAAAGAACACCCGATTACGGGGCGATTTCCCGCCGTTCAATCCAAAATGATTTTAAAAGGGTACAAAGGTACCCGGAAAGGGAGAAACGCCCGCAAATCGAAAATCCGCCCGAAATAAATGCAGAAATACGTGTTTTGTTTGTTAGTGAAAATTCAGCATATTACCGATACCGTTCTTTTTTCGTCGGCAAATTGGTAAGACTAATAAAACAATCAAACGTCGGCGGTTGGATAGTTGAATTTGTTCACGACGACGACCGGAAAGCGATAAATCATGCCGCCGGATGGTCGGATATGAAAAAAGAATATTTGTTGGATGGCGTAAAATTTAAGTAGATGAAAATCAAAAAACAAACCGGATATAAAATTGTATTTTATACGTTCGTGGCGTTAACGGTTGCGTCATACATTTGGACGTTATGGAGTATTGGAAGTTGGATTTTTAAAGCAATATTTCTATGAGTGTAAACAAAGTTATTTTAATGGGTAACGTCGGAAAAGACCCGGAGTATAAAGATTTCGACAACGGCTGTTCGGTTGCGCAATTCACTTTGGCGACAACCGACAGAGCATTTAAAACGGCAAACGGTACAGAAGTACCGGAGCGCACCGAATGGCACAATATTGTTTTGCAAAATGGATTGGCAAAGGTTGCAAAAGAGTATGTAAAAAAGGGCGATAAACTTTATATTGAGGGGAAAATAAGAACCCGCAGTTATGAGGACAACAACGGCGTCAAAAGATACATTACAGAAGTTTACGGGTTTAATATGGAAATGTTGACGCCAAAGAAAGACGGATAAACAACAGCGCAGCAGGGAGGCGCACCAACACCGCCGCAGCCAATTCCCGACCCAAACAAAGATAATTTGCCATTTTGAGAATGAGGAACGAAATTAAAATTCAAATCCCGGAGGGTTCCCGGCTGATTGGGACACGGACAAAAGGGCGAACGGTTATTGTTTCTTTTGAATACATAAGGAGGACGCAGCCGTTACCGGAGCCGGAACCGATACGACCAATTGGTTTTGCCCATTACAAGGAACCCGCCGGGAAAGATAAAAAATAAAGTTATGCAGTTTAATAGCAAAGAATATGACCCCGAAAAACACGACCGTTGGCGTGCGTTGACCGTCAAACAGCCATACGCAAATGATTTGGTAACGGCGGCATACAAAGACGAAAACGGCGTTGTTTACGGGCGAAAATCAATAGAAGTTAGAAGCAAAAAAACGTCATACCGTGGCGACGTTCTTATTTGTTCGTCGGCAAACCCGGTTTATCCGGGAATGGAAAGCGGCGTTACTTTGGGATTGGTTGAGTTGTACGACATAAAACCAATTAAGGATTTTACCCCGGAGGATTGGGAAAACACCCGAATACCAAAAGAAAAGCGGGAAAAGATAACAAAGGGTTTCGGTTGGCTGATGCGCAACCCCCGCCGGGTTATAGAAATGCCAATTAAAGGGCAATTGGGAATTTACAATTTGGTTTATACAAAGGGAGAAATAATTGAATACCCCATACAAGTTGTAATTGATAAAATTAGTTGGGAAAAAATTCAAAAACAGATTGAGAAATGAAAAGTATCGGATTCAAATTTTGGAGAATAGGAATTTTCCTTTTTATGCGTAATGTGTGGAAATACAAACATTTCGTGTTGTTGCCAACGTTGGCGTTGGATGCGGTAAAAGGTTACGACCGATACGCCGATTTGGAATTGAAATTTCTTTGTTTTGGTTTGGGGTTCCGTTTTATATGGATAACCAAAAGAAAATATTAACTTTGTACGGTAGTAAATTAAAAACGTGAGCGATGGAAGAAGTTACAAAAATATTGCCGTTCAATGAGGCGGCAAAGTTACAAACAGAGGCAGGAAATTACGATTGCCGGATTACTGATTTGGCGGTTGTTGGCGGAGGCAATGCGAGAATATCAGTTGCCGGAACTGACGAAAATCTGAAAACACTATTCGACAACGTGAAAATCCCTTTGGATAATGAGAATAAAGAAACCACAACCGTTTGAAACCGGACGTGAATACAACCCCGGCGAACGTGCAGTTTACCGGGGTATGGTAATAATTGCGGAAAGATGGGTTAAACCGTCTGATAAACTGATTGAAAATGTTGGCAAATATGTATGTTTGAGTAGATGCGCATGTTGCGTTATCCATAAAGACGATTGCCCGGCGGTTGGGCTTAAATGCCACAGAACAAGCCGGAGCGATAACAAAGTAATATATTTTAGAAAATTGTATGACATAAAAGAAAAGAGCGATGAAAAAGATATTTCAATTAATAGTATCAATCCCGCACGATAAATTATTGCATATTATAGCGGGAATGATTGTTGTAATGTTGGTTTTGCGTTTGGTTTCATTTATCGGGATTCCGGGAATGATTGCACGTATTATCGCATTGATAGCAGTAATTTTAACCGGGGTATTGCGTGAGGTTTACAACAAAAAACACGGAGGCGTATTTGATAAAAAAGATTTGTACGCCACAATATCCGGAGGACTGATTGTTTTATTATTAACCGTTTATTAATTGGATATGGAAAAAAGAAGTTTTATTCCGTTTGATGCGGAAACGTTTTTGATGATTGAAGATGTAACGGGAACAGAACCGGAAGTTACAGAGAAAGAAAATTACTTTGAACTTAAAATGTACGCCCCGGACAAAGAGGAAAGAATAATTGAAGCCGCAATATATGCAGTTCAAGGCAGATACGGAAAAAGAATAAAAGACGTAAGGACGATTAAAGAACAAAACCTTTTGCGTGGTGCAATATTCTTTGTTGAATACGAAAAAGGGGCGGAAAATTTGCCAAATGAGTTGCGCACAAATTTAGGTATGCCGGACGAAACCGCCGGGGATATTTATTGCCGCCGATTGTTAGAAATTCGTGCATTACCCGTAAAGCGTGATAATTTGGAAAAATTGCTGATGTTTACCGGAGGCGGAACAATGCAGATTCCGAGAACGCCCGGCGGTTTGGAGGTTTATTCATTCCCGACCGAAAACGGCGTAATGTTGGACGTACCGGAGGGAAATTATATTGTATTGACGCAGGACGGTAAATTTGGCAAAATGGATGCACAAACATTTATGGCTAACTTTGAAGAAAAGGACACCAATACAGCCGGATTGAGTTTTGACGAAAAGAGATTATTTGAAAAAATGAATAGTCTTTTCGGAAAGAACTTACAACGCAGATTCTCAAAGTTAACAGAGGAATACCACGAATTGTTTGTTGCGGTTGATGATATGTTGGTAAACGGTATAATTCCGGACGACAAAACGGAAATAATAGACGAGTTGGCAGACATGAACGCCGTTTTGTTTCATATTGCAGGGTTGTTTGGGTATAGCCAAAAGGAATTGTTGGAAATGGCAGCAACGAAAATTGAGGGACGACAGATTGACCCAAATTTCATGCAAAAGCACCCGCACAAAAAGAATGATATATATTGCAGTTCAATATATGATGCAAACGACGTCTATTGCGGAAATTGCGCAGCGTTCAAATGCGAGGATATGAACGGCGACGGATATTGCGAAACGTGCGACACCATGCGACATTGTGGCAATTTGGCGTGCAATGAATGGCAAAGCAAAGCAAAAAATCAGCAATACAAACATTTTGATGAACGTTTTAACAAAAGACTATGACAAACGAAGAAAAAGAAGAAGTAAGAAAGCAAGCGTTGTTCCTTACAAATACGGCATATCTTTTGGCTGATATGGCTAATTCGTGCGCAATTGATGCGGAAAGCAAATTGGGCAAATTGGGAAAATGTTTTCAGAGGGACGAAAAAATGAGGTTCAAGAAAGCCGCAAAGTTGGCAAAGGATTTGTTGAAAGCCACAAAGGAAATAACAGAACCGATGTACGATATTACCAACGTAGATGATGCGTGTATTGATAGCGATTATCTTTTGGAAGTTATTCAGTTGGTAATAAACAGAACCGACGAAACCGAGGAAAGCAAAACGGCGATGTTGGAATACATAAAGAAGTTACCACAAGTTGAACATGTAGAAGTTTAAGCGTATGAAAAAGGATTTTAAAAAAGAACTAACCGAACTTATTAATAAGCACGGTTTAGAAAAGGAAATGAGAGATACCCCGGATTATATTTTGGCACAAGTTTGTATTGATGCAATGGCGGTATTTACGGAAGCAATCGCCCGCCGTGACGAATGGCACGGATTCAGAAATGCAGATGCGGAAAAGCCAAAGGAGGAACAAAAGCCCGAAAGCAAAATTGATTGTTCAAAATGCGAATTTCGTATGAAATGCGCCGAATATATGAGCAAATGCAAAATATCTGAATTGATAGAGAATTTCAAAAAGACGGACGACAACTAGGAAAAAATAATGATTAATGCAGTTTTGAAAGATGTATCAAACGCATTAAACCGCCCGGACGAAAACCACGAAAAAGAAAGATTGAAAAACACATGTATAAAAGAACTTATAAAACAGCACAAAGGGGCATTATACATGATGTTTTGGAATGGTGCAGGAAAGTACGAAACAATTGCTATCAGTATAGCATTAAAAGAAAAAACAAGAAAGGAAAGCGAAAATGAAACCCGTTGAATTTCCCGGCGTGAATGTAGTCTTTGCAAAAGACCAACCGGAATATATGCCGTTACCTGCAATGAAAATCCCCAATGACCCGCAGGGGCTTATAATTACCAAATGGCAGTTATCCCCGGAAGAATTGGAGAGAGTAAAAGAAACCGGAACAATACATTTGTCAATGCTGACGTTTAACCAACCATTGCAACCCGTATTGTTAACCGTGGATTTACCAAATGAATAAAATGGAAAATATAATAACCGTAAAATCAGCAATGCACGTTATGGATAAAGAAACGTATGTAAAGAGAATGGCAGAATTGGTTGAAATAAAACAAAAGGCTTTGGAGTATAACAGAAAAGAAAGACAAAAAGCCACAGAAAGTTATATAAGCCAAAGTTGCCAATTTAAAAAAGGCGATAGAGTAAAGCACAAAGGGAAAGCCGGAACAATAGAAGATATAAAAGCAGAATACGACGGCAAATTTGTGTATGATGTTAGATTTGATAAAAAGGACGGTACGCCGTCATGTAGAGTAACAACCGTTTATGAATGGTTGTCGGAAAAGATAGAAAAGGCATAATAAACGCCCCGGAATTATAACCGGGGCTTTGCCGTTTAGGTACCGGAACGAAAGAAAGCCAAAATAAGCCCCGTAGGGCGACGAAAATAAAAGTATCAAGTAACAAACAAAACCAGCTTAAAACGAAAATTCCCCGAAAATAACAAGCAAAGGGAAAGCGACGTTTGAGAGGAAAGCAAAGCGAAAGACTTTGCTGTTATAAAAAGGTTGGAAAATGGAAGCAAGTAAAAGACAAAGGGGCGGACGCCCGAAAATGTGCAAAAGGACGAAAGACCAAAGGGAATTTGATTTGTCGTTTTGCTCAAATCTGTTTTTGCGTGGTTACACGTACAAAGAGATTTCCGAAAGACTGAATGAAGAAAACGCCCGGCGTGGGGTCGGTTACACAATCAGTAAACAGATGGTTTATTGGGATATGCAACAATTGCTTATTGAGTGGAAACGTGAGCGTATGGATAATATAGACGATTACGTTACGCAGGAATTGCGAAAGTTGGATAAAATGGAGGTTGAATTGTGGGAAGCGTGGGAACGTTCCAAGACCGGGAAAACGAGAGAGAAAAACAGACAGAACGCAAAGCCCCGTAAAGTTTTGGAGGATGGCGACAACCCGGAATATTACGGGTATGAGGAAACGACAACGGAAACGTCCGCCGGGAACCCCCGATTTTTGGATTTGCTTTTGAACGTACAACAACGCCGGGCAAAGATGTTGGGATTTGATGCACCAATAAAAGTTGAGATTCCGGGAATAAAAGAAAGCATAAACGGCGATGCACCGAAATACGATGTATCAGCAATCCCGGACGACCTATTGTTTGCGGTCGCCGATAAATTGCAAACAGCAGAATATAAAAACAATTAGCAGAAAAAGGAGTAATTGACAATGGCACGGACAACAAAGAATAATATCAAGAAAAAGGATGAACCGAAACCCGTACACACGTGCGGGGATTGTGGTTGGGCAAATTTTATTACGAACATTCAAATTTGGATATAGACGGGAACCCGATTTGTTTAAAATGCCCGTTTGTCGAAAATCGCAGTATGATACGTTCGGAAAAAGCGTGCGACAAATGGAAAAAGAAACAATAAATTGGTCTGTTTTTTAGATTTCCGGTTTTTGCGTCAGAAAAAACACGGGGAAAATACAAAAAACAAGTAGTCTATTTTTAAGAATTAAACAAAATGGATAAAGAACAATTGCTTAAAATGTATGCAGCAATAAAAAACAATCCCGACGAAATTGTAAAAGCGGCGTCCCGTAATAGGCTGATAAACTTTGCCCGGTATATGCAGCCGGATTTGGCTTTGGAACCTTTTCACGTCGTTTATTACACGTTGTTAGATATGTTTGCGCACGGATTAATACGAAAAATGATTGTGCAAATGCCGCCCCAACATGGGAAAAGCGAGGGTTCAAGCCGGAAAACACCCGCTTTTATGTTAGGTTTAGACCCGGACAAAAAGATTTGTATCGGGTCGTATGCGGCAACCATTGCGAGAGATTTTAACCGGGACGTCCAAAGAATAATTGATACCCCAAGATACCGGGAATTGTTCCCGGAAACGTATTTAAACGGTTCCAACGTCGTAACAATGGCTAATACGTATTTACGAAATTCTGACGTCATAGAAATGGTTGGGCATAAGGGGTCGTTGCGTGTTGTCGGTCGTGGCGGTTCGTTGACGTCAAAAACGGTTGATGTTTCGATATTGGACGACGTTTACAAAGATTATGCCGAGGGTAACAGCCCGATTGTACGTAATGCGGCGTGGAAATGGTACACGACCGTTGTACGTACCCGTTTGCATAATGATTCCCAAGAATTAATTGTGTTTACCCGTTGGCATGATGATGATTTGATTGGGCGTATTGAAAAAAGCGGGGAAACCGTAATTGACATTAAAAGTTGGGATGATGTAAAAGACATTCCGGCGGGCGCATGGGTACGAATAAATTTTGAGGGACTGAAAACCGGGGAACCAACAGAGATTGACCCACGGGAACCGGGGGAGGCGTTATGGGATAGACGACACAGCCGGGCAAAATTGGAGGGACAAAGAGCGTTAGACCCCGTACAATTTCAATGTTTGTATCAAGGCAACCCCGGAAACGCAGAGGGTAAATTGTACCGGAACCCGTTCCGAACATACGTTGACAAATCCGAATGGGGGACGTATGTACGTAGCGGAAATTATACAGACGTTGCCGACGAGGGCGACGACTTTACATTTTCGGCATGTTATGACATTTACAAATCCGGTAATGAGGCATGGAACGAACAAAAGAAACGGTTTGAACCGATTTTGTATGCGCTAATTACCGACATGGTATTTACGCAGGAAAACACAGAAATAACAGCCGTTACCGTCCCGGATATGATAAACAGATGCGGAACGCAAAAAGCATGGATTGAAAGCAACAACGGCGGTTCCGGCTTTGAAAAGGTTATAAGGAAAAAGATAAAAGCAGTAACAGAACCATTTTATCAAGGGGCAAACAAGGAAAGCCGTATTATAACAAATTCAGCGATGGTAAATGCACAAATAATAATGCCGATTGGATGGGAACAACGTTTTCCAAAAATACATGAACATTTGACCGGGTTTTTGCGTGATTTTCCGGCAAATACCCATGACGACCCGGAGGACGGTTTAACCGGAATTTATGAAAAGGAATTGGCGGACGGTAATATTAAGCCATACAACGCCGCATGTAAGGGTATTACACGCCGTAACTAACAATAAATTCCATATATGCAAGAAATTAACCGGAAAATATTATAACTTTGCAAAAAGAAAGGGGCAAAGGGATAGCCCCGGAGATTATAAATTTAGTTTTAACGTTAAAAATTTAAAGAGTATGGCGATTTGTAAATGCCCGGCAGCAGAATCGTTGCCAAACATTCCAAACTTTACGTGTGCCGAGAGTTTCGGACAGATTCAGAAAGTAGCGTTTCAGAGATTGTACAAAAGCACCGGAGAAAAAAATTCATTTGCCAAGGATGCGACAATAGAAGCTAAAGCGTCATGGACGTCGTTGTTATCAGCCGATGACGACACAAAAGTTGTCGTTTCCCCGTATATCCAAGCACCAACAGCAGAAGCGGGCGCACCCCGTACATTTGGAGGCGGAAACGAAACGTTGGGAGGTATTGAGGAAATTATAGGACGTGAGCCAACCCCATTTACGGCGGTTATGCGTAAAATGCCGCAATCACTGATTAAAGCATTGAAAGAATTGCAGTGTGAAAGCGATTCCCAAAATTTGGGGGTTTATTTGTTTGATGGAAACGGCGCAATTGGTGCATTGCAAGACCCGAAAACAGCAACAACGCATTATCCTATCCCAATTCGTTCTTTGTTTATCGGGGATAAAACATTGGGAGGATTTGAGGCAACCGATAGCAATGCAATACAATGGTCGTTTTTGCCTAATTGGTCGGATGATTTGGCTATTATCGTACCGGTAGATTTTAACCCGCTAACAGACTTGAAAAATGCAGCAGGGTAAACAAACAATAGTGACGTTGGAAAATGAAACATTGAAAACGACACGAGATTTTGAAGTTAGCCACGCCGAAAGACTTTTAAAAATGCCAAATAACGGCGGTTGGAAATTACCGGAAAATAGTAAATTCGATTTTAGTTTAGAACATGGGCTTAGATATAAGAGAAATAAAAAAGCAGATAGCGGAGCCACGGAAAAAGACGGCGATTAGTAGGGCGGTTTACCACCAAAACCGCATACGTTTTCACGCCCAAACCGTGTTGACGCCGTATATTATGCAGCCGTTAAATGATTTCTTTGCTTTTGTTTCTAATATATTGCCCGCCGACAAAGTAAGGTTGTTTAAAACAATGTTCCGTTACCCCGTTAAAACAAACGAGGTGACGGACGTTTGTTTTGCTAAATTGAGCCGTATTTTCGATGGTAGAAACCCGGCGTTCAATTATCAGTTTATGAACAGCGAACAACGGGACGATTGGGAGTATTACCGACAAAGCGTTTTAGGGGAGCCGCAAATTTGGGCAACAAAAGGATGGGAGTATTTCAAAACCGAAATAAACAGCGTTTTAGTTGTTGATTTGCCCCAAGAACAAGCCCCCGGCGATAAATACCCGGCACCGTATTTCTATTGGTTGCCAATAGATAGTATTATTACTTTCGATTCGGATAAAACAACGGGCGTTATGCGTTGGATTATATTCAAGCAGGACGACAACCGTATTGCAGTAATAGACGATGAAAGATATAGGGTTTTCAGAGAGGAAAAAGGAAACGTTGGGGAATTGCTGATTGACAGCCCGCACGATTTGGGATATTGCCCCGCCCGTTTCTTTTGGAACGAACCGTTAAGCCTAAAGGACCCCGATGTTAAGGCGTCGCCATTGACAAAGGAGTTGGAAAGTTTGGATTGGTTTCTGTTTTACCATATATCGAAACGGATTTTGGATATTTACGGGTCGTACCCTATTTATTCCGGGTATGAGCAAAATTGCGATTACTCAAACGCAGAAAACGGCGACCATTGCGACGGCGGATTTATTAAAGACAAAGCCGGAAATTATAAATTCGACCAAGCCGGATTATTGATACCATGCCCGAAATGTGGCGACAAAAGAATTGCCGGAGCCGGAACGTATATTGAAATACCCGTACCGGATGGCGATAAACAACCGGATTTGCGCAACCCTATTCAAATGTTGACCGTTGACCGTGATAGTTTGGACTTTAATGTTTCCGAGGAAACACGTTTAAAAACAAACTTAATTACGGCGGTCGTTGGAACAAATGAGGAAATAACGACACGGGACGCATTGAACGAACAGCAGATACAAGCCAATTTTGAAAGCCAAAGCACGGTATTAAACCGGGTTAAAAAAGGATTTGAGGAAGCACAACAATTTGTTGATGAAACAATATGCCGTTTGAGATACGGAAATATGTTTATATCGGCAAAAATAAATTTGGGAACGGAATTTTATTTGTACGACCCCAACAAATTACGGGAACGTTACAAGTTAGCAAAGGACAACGGAGCAAGCGAGGCAGAATTGGACGCATTGCAAAACAAAATAATCGAAACGGAATATAGACACGACCCCACACAATTACAACGTATGTTGGTATTGTCAGAATTGGAGCCGTACAAGCATTTAAGCCGTGCCGAGGTATTGGATTTATACGGAAAAAATCTAATTTCTGAAAACGAATTGCGTATTAAACTGAATTTCGCTAATTTTGTTCGCAGATTTGAACGAGAAAATACTAATATATTGGAGTTTGGCAGTCAAATACCATTCGACCAAAAAATTAAAGTAATAACAGATAAATTTAATGAGTATGCGAGTGAAAACAGAAACAGAGGGTAAAACAAAGGACGTCGGATTGTTGGACGTTACCCCGGAAAATTTCATTGTCCCAAAAGGGGAAGAAAGTTTTTATCATTGCCGAATTGAGGTTGTAAAATTCCACGGCGAAACCGGAGAAAGATTGTCAAAACCACGTATTCAAGTTTTCGGAAAGAAATTCTTTGAAACATTTGGTTTGCACAATTTGAGAAAGCAGGGTTATAAAGTAGATATTTTGCATGACCCGAACGTTTGGGAGGCTGCAAACAAAGAAAAGATTGAAGCCAATAAACGTGCCAAAGCAGAAGCCGCAGCACAAGCAGCAGCAGAGGCAAAAGCGGCGGAACGTGCGCAGATGAAAGCGGAAATTATTGCAGAACTGAAAGCCGCCGGAGTTATCCCGGAAGAAACAAAGAAACCCGGAAGAAAGACGAAAGCCGAAAAGACAGAAGAAACGGCAACCGAAAGCCCGGAAAATAACGAGAACGTTTAACCATAAATATTACGAATATGGCACAGATTGCACAGCAGGACAATTTGGTTATTGAAGTAACCACAACCGCCGAAGCATTGGACGGCGACACAAAAGCAAAATTGATTGCATGTATTGAGGGCGGCACAATTGCCGACGTCGTGTTGGTAACAAAAGAGGCTGAAAAGAAAATCAGCCATGCAAAGATTGTTAGTTGGTTGGTTGATACAACCGGAGATTCGCCGAAATACACAATCTACATTGTAAACGCAAAGAGTGCGTCAATTGAAACAATTGCACTTAATTTAATTCAGGAAGGGTAAAGAATTATGTTAACGAGAGAAATTTTAGTTGCAAATGCGGCTTTGTCGGGATTGACTGACGAACAGATTACAGCGATTACAACATTATCGCAGAATGACGAAAACAGCGTCATTGCAAAGAAAACGAGCGAAATTTACGGGGCTTTGGATGCGGATATTTTGACGGCGTCCGGTATCGCCAAAAACAGCACTGAAAAGACGTATGATTTCGCAAAACGTGTTATTGGGGAGTTCAAAACAAAAGCAGAAAGCGCAAACGGGTTACAATCGCAGATTGATACGTTGACAAAAGAAAAGGCTCGTTTGGAAAAAGCGATTGCGGACGGTTCGGCAGATGCGGAAACGGTAAAAGCATTGAAGCAAGCAAAGGCGGATTTGGCAAACGTTACCGCACAATATACAGAGTTGAACACGAAGTTTGAGCAAATGAAAACCGAACACGAAAAAGAAATGTTTGGAGTAAAGATTGACAACGCATTGCAGACAGCCGCCGCCGGGCTTACATTCAAAGCCGGATTCCCGGAAAGCGTGACAAAGGTAATTTTGGCACAAGCAAACGAAAAAATCAAAGGAATGAACCCGGAATACATAGACGACGGAAACGGCGGAAAGATTTTGGCATTTAAGGATGCAAGCGGCGCAATTATGAGAAACCCAAACAATCAGTTAAACCCATATACCCCCGGCGAATTGCTGACAAAAGAGTTGGAAACAATGGGAGTATTGGAGCCTAAAAGACAACAGCCCGGAGGCGGAACAAACCCGCCAAAAAATCAGCCCGGAAGCGGTTCAATAACCGTTGATGCAAGCGGAGCCAAAACAAGAACAGAGGCATACGATGTTATTGCAAATTCTTTGATGCAGCAGGGTTTAACAATCGGTTCAAAGGCTTTTGATGATGCAATGAAACAAGCATGGCAAGATAATAACATTGGTCAGTTACCGGAAAAATAACACGGGAAAGGGAACCCCGCATTTAATAACAATTTAAAAATTAATTAATTATGAGTTTAATTGCTACAAGATTACAGAATTGGCGAGTTGAAAACCCGGAATTAGACCGCAATATGACCCGCCCGTGTGAGTATGGCGCATTGGATTTCTTTATTGAACAGACCAACGCCGCAAATTCTATTTTGTCCCCAACATTGCGTGACCGTGCGTTTGCCTCAATTGGTAATACGGTACAAATCCCGGTTATCACTTACGATGGCGACGTTACCGTTGGCAACGTTCGTTCGTGCGTTATCCCGGACGATGAAAACACGTCAGCACTTTACATGGTTGTTTGGGCGACATATTCAATTGGTTTTACTATGGTTCCGGCGTTGTACATGAACAACGAAATTTCGTATGAACACGATTTTAACCGCAAAATGGAAAAGAATTGCCGTGCGTTGGCTGATGCGTTAGACAAAGCAGCCGTTGTCGCATTGGAAGCCGGAAAGACCAAAGTTTTGAAAGATAAATTGAATTACAATTTCATCGCAAACGTTATCGAAGTTCCAACACAAATGGCAACCGAAATTATGGGCGATATTGACCCGATTATGAGGGCGAATTGTTACCCACGTATGGTGCATATTATCGGTAATGCCGGGGTTGATAGTCTGATTAGAAAATTGGCACAGCACGGTATTTATAACGACGTTAACAAGCGCATGGAATACGACAACAAAGTTTTCCATTACACAAACAACGTTGTCAACGAAGCACACAAAAACGGTACATTCTTTGCAGTTGAGGACGGAAACGTTGGCGTGTTAACACGTGTTGACCGTGAGGCATTGCGCCGCACACGTGCCAATTTCCATGAATGGGACGTTGTACGTTTGCCGTACATTGATTTGCCCGTTGGTTCGCATTATTACACAGCAGTAGGCGACCAGTCACAGATTGCGGGCGCAGCGAGTGCGGACATGACATGTAACGTTAAGGAATATTTCGGATTCAGTGTTGACGTTGCGTTTATTATCGCATACAACAGCGACCCGGGAAACGTTGCAAATCCGATTGTCAAAGCACAGATTGCCGAACGTGCTGAAAACGTTCCTTTGGGTATGCCCGTATATGTTACCAATTCAGAGAAAACGCCAATTTACACACAGACCGTATAATTTAGGTTTCAGTATTAACAACATGGGGGCGGGGAAAATCCCCCGTCCCTTTTTTTAATTTATAGCAATATGGAAACGTTAGTATCAATTAAAACAGATGCAGCCAACAAAACCGTTACAATCAATGAGGCGTCCGGCGGAAAACCGGAACACGCCGTTTATAGTGCAAGAATTGAGGACGGAAATTTGATTTTGATAAATTCAGTAATAACGCAGAAACGTTTTTCGGCACCATTTAACACGGTTTCAATTGACGGGGCAACGTATCAGACGGAAACCGAGTGTATGCAGCATTTGGCAAATATCGGAAGTTTTAAGCAGGGGGGCGGCGCAATCCCGGTAATATATAATCACGCCGGGCAAATCAAAGTAAATTACAATGGTTTGCAGATTTCAAATGTAACAGCCAACCAACAATACGAATTGCCATTGCATACGGCGACGCCAACGGTCGTTGCAGCCCCAACAACGCAATATCCAACCGGAAGCGAAACGACGTATAACCCTGCAATGTTTATTCCCGGAGATAACCCGCCAACAACAATGCGATTGAGGGAAAACAATATTCCCGGACAAACGCACCGTTGGCGTATAATCGGAAGTTATGAGAACAAAGCGCAGGGAAACAACGGCGAATTGCAATTTCTTTTGGTAAACCCGGACAGCGGGTTTTATGTTACCGACCAAATAACGTTGCCGAGTGACAAAACGGAGGGAACATTTACCATTGAATTAATGACAATTGCAGATGATGCAAGTTTGGCGGTTGGTAGGGGTTATTTGCTCAAAGCCGTAACGTCGTTTACTGATAATAATTTGGTCGTCAAAATTGACAGCATTACACGAATTAGCTTTGCCGTAGAAAATCAATAACTATGTATCGAATAAAAGAAATACAAGACGCATTATTGCACGTCGTCGGGTGGGAACAATCCTTTGACCCGGCAAAAGCAATTGACACGGATTTAACGCAGACGGAAAGCGGGTTGTATTTTCAAGGTGCGCACCCGCTTTTGACGTTGGATAATATGGCGGCTATTATGCCGGATGATTGGGGGCTGCAATACCCGGAATGGAACATGATATTACCATACAAAGCAGGGCAAAAAGTACGTCATAACAATATTGTTTGGATTGCGAAAATTGATAATACCGGAGAGGAACCGACGGCGAGCGATTTTAATAATGATTACAGCCGGGAGGATTACGGAAACCCATATTGGAAACCGTACAACATGTTAACGGACTTTTTGGAAAGAATGACACGAAACGGGATTGCAACCGCAATTCAGACATTTACCCAAATTAAGCAGTTGGATAAAGAAACACGCAATTTGTTAGAACGCAGAACGTTTTTTGATGGAGCCGGACGCATACGGGCAACTCTGCAAAATAATCATAAATTGGTTGGCTTTGAAATTGTCCCGGTTCGTGCAATTGGAGTGACAACGAAAATTGAAAAGATAGGTTTGCAAATGACCGGGGCGACCGGAAAAGTTAGAATGTATCTTTTTCATTCGTCCCAAATTGACCCGGTAAAGACCTTTGATTTGGATTTTACCGTAACAAATGGCGGTTTTCAATGGTTCCCGTTAACGGATTGTTATTTGCCGTATATTAGCGACGAAAACAACGCCGGGGGGTCGTGGTTCCTTTGCTACAATCAAGACGAATTACCCGCCGGAATGGAGGCAATAAACGTATCAAAGGATTGGAGCCGGGAACCGTGCGGAACATGCAACATTGGTTCCGTTCAATTTTGGCGAGAGTTGACAAAGTATTTGCAAGTAACGCCGTTTATGTATAATGCGCCGGAAACGTTCGCAGAATACCCGGAGTTGTGGGATATTGCATACACGATGTACACACGAACCCAAAATTACGGGCTGAATTGCGAAATTACTATTGGATGCGATTTAACGGATTTCATTATTTCCCAAAGGCAGATTTTCCAAACGGTAATACAAAGACAAGTTGCTGCAATTGCATTGCGGACGTTGGCAATGAACCCCAACGTAAGGGTTAACCGCAATCAATCAAACGCAACCCGGATGGATATTTTGTATGAGTTGGACGGCAACACGTCCGGCGTTCGCCCCGGCGGTTTAGGTTACGACCTTAAAAAGTCTTATGAGGCGTTGCAAATAGATACGCAAGGGTTAGACCGTATCTGTTTAGCCTGCAATAACCGTGGGGTAAGATACAGAACCGTGTAATTATATAATTCAAAGGGAAAGTTGTATATAATTTCATGTAAAAGTTGTATTTATGAAACGAATAACCGATTTGCGAAAAAGGGTTGCGGATTTCAACGAGGCTTTGACGTCCGGGCGGATAATACAAAACATTATATGGGACAATGAGGCATATATAGTTGATTTGAACGCCGAGGAACAATTGTTTGAACAAGGTATTAACCGTTTGGGCGTCGATATTTCGGATTATGCACCATACAGCCCCGTAACAATCGCAATTAAAGAGGCTAAGGGACAGCCGACAAACCGGGTAACGTTACGGGATGAGGGAGATTTTGAAAGTAGTTTTTATTTAGAGGTTGGCGACAAACAATTTGAAATTAAAGCGTCTGACTTTAAAACAGAGGATTTAATAAAAAAATACGGTCGTCAAATATTGGGTTTAACCGACGAAAATATTTCAATATTGATTTGGAAATATATTTTCCCGGATTTAATGGCAGAAACAAAAAAACAAATTTATGGCAAATAACGTAAAAGCCCCGGTTATTGACAACCCGGAATTGTTAGACCGGATAATTGGGGACATTCAAAACGGATTGGTTGATAATTTGCCGTGGTTGGACTTTGCATTTGGCAGGGCGGAAAGACTTGTTAAATACAACGGGAACCAAAAGCGATATTATACGTCAAATGTTTATTCCGGCAATAACGATTATATGGAAGTAACGCCGGATTCAAATATTGGTAATTTCTGTTTTTTTTGGGTTGACGACCCGCAAAACATAAGTTGGGAACCCGGCGTTGATATTGGAATAAAAACGGCGTTTTCGATTATCTTTTGGTTTGATTATCGAAAGATTTTCGACGAAGCAAGCAACAGAAACAAAGAGGCGTTAAAACGTCAAATATTGGACGTATTAAACGGCGGGTTTTTGTTGCGTCATGGAGGCTATAAAATAAACAAAGTCTATGAATTGGCGGAAAACATTTACCGGGGGTTTTCTTTGGACGAAATAGACAACCAATTTTTAATGCACCCGTTCGGCGGATTCCGGTTTGAGGGCGAATTGAGTATTGGAGAAACATGTAAATTGTAGTATATGGAACATTTTATTTATAACATTATTGTTGTCGCATTAATAGCGGCTTTTGTGCTGACGTTATTACGCAAATGGGGCGTCATTGAATGGGTACAGATTCACGGGAACGATTTCTTTTCAAAGATGTTTAATTGCGATTTCTGTTTGTCGTGGTGGACGTGCGTTTTGATTTGTTTCTTTGCGTTGATATTTACCGGGAACCCCGCATTTTTGGGCGTTCCCTTTTGTAGTACAATGATAACACGTATTTTATTATGAAGAATGTACAAATAAAAGGAATGAACGTTGAGTTGTATGATTCAATCGAGGATTTGCCAATTATGCGTTTCCACAAGTATAACAAAATGCTTTTGGTTGACGCCGGGGTTGGTTCCGATTTGTCGGATTTTGACCGACATATTGAAAAGGTAATACGTTATTTGAACAGCCCAACGCCAAACATGGCAACCGTTGAGTTGGAAAATATGCGCCAAAACATATATTTCATTCAATCCGAGGTTTCCCCCCGGCATTTGGCTTTTGCCGTGTTGGTTAAATCAATAAATGGTAAACCCCGAAATGATTTGTCAGATGATGGATTGCAACAAACAATGAGTCTTTTTAAAGACGTTGCAAATTCAGAGATAACCGCCCATTTGGAAGCGGTTAAAAAAAAAATAGACGATGAATTGCGTTTGTATTTTCCCCGGTTGTTCGATGATGCGACATTGAAAGAGTATTACGATAAATTGAAACAAAGAACGATTGTTGTATTACGCACAATAATAGACGGTCGGGCAACCGAGGCGGACGCAAAAGAGATTGACGACATTACGGCGGAGTTGATAACCTATTTCAACCCGCAGACGTTTACCGGGTCGGAAAGCGTGGAAATTAGGCATGACAGACAATTTGAAAATATGTGTTTGATATTGTCCCAAAATTTGCATGTTGACCCAAAGAAATTTACCGTTTTGGAATATTACAACGCATTTGAGTATATCAAGGAACAAGCCAAAAAAGCAAACAAGCAAAAAAAGGCAAAATAAGGCGATTTCCGGCGTTTTTATTTTTAGGCGATAAATTACACATTTGAGAAAAGAAAATGCAACAGACGGGAAATTTCCCGTAAATAACTAAATAATCGGCGTATGGCAGATAATAACAACCCAATCAAATATTCGGATTTAATAAGCCCGGATAATTCGATTACAGATTTGATAAAACAATTGGATGAACTTTCGGACACCTATACAAATGCGCTGAAAAATATCAAAGCCGAGGCAATACAATTGGCGGAGATTCTGAAAAAGGTTTCCGGCGCAACGGAGGACGGGCGAAAGACAACCAAAAAAGCCGCAGACGATGCCGAACGTTTGGCACGTGCACAACGTGATTTGGCGTTTGCAGAAAGCGAGAACGCCAAAAAGTTAGCCGAGTTAAAATTGGCACAGCAGAAAGCGAACCAAATTAATAAACTGATTGTGAAAATAAATCAATCCGCCGAGGGTAGTTATAACCGTTTATCGGCGCAATATTCATTGAATAAGATTTATTTAAACAACATGACTAAAGCCGAACGGGAAAACACCGAGGAGGGGCGAAAATTGGTTGCACAGACCAAAGAAATATACGAAGAAATGAAACGTTTGCAGGAGGCAACCGGAAAATTTCAATTGAACGTCGGAAATTATACGGAGGCGTCCGACGCAATAATTGCGTATGGCGACAAACTGAAAGAAACGTTAGGTTTAAATAGCGCATTTGGCGAAAGTCTTTTGGCGTTAGGACGTGGCGGGGCTGAAAGTAAAGCAGTTTTTACAGCTATTGGCGACGGGGCAAAAGCATTGGGAAAAACTTTGTTGGGATTACTTTCAAACCCGGTATTTTTGGCGATTGCCGGAATTGCGGCGGCGGGTGCGGCGTTCAAATGGTGGTACGATTATAACGCCGGGTTAGTTGAGGCAACAAGATTGACGCAACAATTTACCGGGAAAAGTGGCGATGATTTGAAAGCATTTAGAAATGAGGTGCAAGCCGTCGCCGATTCATTCAACGCAGATTTACGGGAAACATTGATTGCAACAAACGCATTATCAAAACAATTTGGTATTTCTGCAAATGAGGCATTGCAATTGGTTAAGGATGGGTTTTTAGCCGGAGGCGATGCGAACGGGGAATTTTTAGACACGTTGAAAGAATACCCGGCATATTTCAAAGAGGCGGGAATATCAGCAGACCAATTTGTTGCAATTGTTACCCAAACAAACAAAATGGGTATCTTTTCAGACAAAGGCGTTGACGCAATTAAAGAGGCTAATTTGCGTTTACGTGAAATGACAACAGCGACGGCGGCGGCGTTGGATGGTATCGGTATTTCGTCGGAACAAGTTCAAAAGGATTTGCAGACCGGAACCAAAACAACGTTTGATGTAATACAAGAAATTTCCGCTAAATTGTCAGAATTGCCGGACAATGCGGCAACCGTAGGGGCGGCGATTGCTGATATTTTCGGCGGAGCCGGAGAGGATGCAGGATTGCAATATTTGCGCACGTTGAAAGATATTTCAACGAATATGGACGAAGTAAAAGGGAAAGCCGGGATATTAGCGCAATTGCAGGAGGAACAATTGCAAAGCCAAATTGAATTGCAAAACGCATTATCCGGGCTATTTGATGCAACCGGAGGAAATTTTGAAACGTTGACAACGCAGGCAAAAGTTTTCGTAAATCAAGGTTTAACAGCAATAATAAAAGGGGTCATTGATATAATCAATTACTTTATTGAGTTGTACAATGAAAGTGTTTTGATACATGCCATTTGGAACGGTATAGTTGCCGGATTTAAAACCACATTTGACACGTTAGGAAATTTGTTTGGATTCTTTATTGATATTGTCAAAGCAACCGGAACCGCATTAAAGGGAGCGTTTACGTTGGATTTTGACGACGTTAAAAAAGGGTTGTCAGATTATGCAGCCGCATACGGAAATTTGGTAAAAGCACAAGTAAAGGACATTACCCAAAATTTCAAAGAGGGGTTGGATGATATGCAAAAGAAAATAAAGCCGATAACAATCCCCGTTTCCGTAGGAGATACGCCAAAAGAACCGACCGGGAACAAACCCGTAACAACACAGAACCCAACCGTAACGCCGAGGGGTAAAAGCGATGCGGAAAAGGCAGCAGAACAGCAAGCAAAACAAATTGAGGCGGCATATAAAAAGAATTTGGAAGCAACCCGAAAATTGCAGGATGCACAATTGCAGTTGGAAACCGACGAATGGGCAAAGCGTCGCCAACAAACGCAATATCAGTATTCCCGCCAAATTGAGGATTTACAACACCAATTGCAGACCGAAAAGGATTTGAACGAAACCGGACGCCAAGCGATAAACGCCACAATTACGGCATTGGAACAGCAACAAACCGAGGCGTTATTGAAAATCGAACAAGACCGACAATTGCAGGAATTGGCGTTGCAGAAAGAAAGCATTGAATTACGTTTGCAAGCAGTCAAAGAGGGCAGCGAGCAGGAAAGACAATTGCGGATGCAGTTGTTGGAAAACGAAAGACAAACCGCATTATTACAGAACCAACAGAAACCGACCGGGCAACAGCAGGACGCCGGGGCGATTAATGCAAGTTTTGACGCAAAGGGAGCCGGAATTGCGGACGAATATTTGCAAGCGCAATTACAGATATTCGACCAACAACAAGCGTTGGCACAATCGGAATTTGATTTGTTAAGAAATTCAGAAGCCCGGAAAACTCAATTCCGTTTGCAAGCAGAAAAGGAACGTTTGCAAAAGGTTTTAGAATTAAATCAGCAAGCCGCCAATAAATTGTCTGATGTTGAGGTACAAACAATTCAAAACACTATTAAAAAAATAGACCAAGAAATTGAGCAATCCAAAGGGGAGGAACGAGGAACAGACATTTACGGTTTGTTTGGGCTTAATTTGGACGACGACCAAAAAGAGGCAATTAATACGTCTATGCAATACGCATTGGATGCGTTAAATACATTCACGGCGGCACGTGTTGCCGCAGCAGATGCAGCCGTTGAGCAAGCGGATAAAGAGGTTTCCGCCGCACAATCGGCGTTGGATGCAGAATTGGAAGCAAGGGCAAACGGGTACGCCAATAATGTTGTACAAGCGCAAAAGGAGTTGGATTTGGCAAAGAAAAACCAAGAAAAAGCGTTGAAAGAACAACAGAAAGCGCAAAAACAGCAGGCAGCAATACAAACATTGCAGCAAATCGGAAACATGGTAACAGCAACGGCGTTGATTTGGTCGCAATTAGGTTTCCCGCTTGCAATACCTGCAATTGCCGTAATGTGGGCGAGTTTTGCAGCGTCTAAAATTAAGGCGGCGCAATTGGCAAAACAGACCGGAGGAACCGGAGGAACAGAAACATACGGCGACGGTACCGTTGAACTTTTGGAGGGCGGTTCGCACCAAAGCGGAAATGATATTGATTTAGGAACGAAACCGGACGGAACCCGCCGACGTGCAGAGGGAGGCGAATTTTTCGCCGTGATAAATAAACGAAGTTCACGCCGTTTCAGAAAGATAATACCGGACGTTATTAATTCGCTAAACAATGGTACATTTGCACATAAGTATTTAAAATCCTATTCAGACGGCGACGGTTTGACGTTAAACGTTACCGGACAAAGCCCGGATTTACGCAGTTTGTCGGATGATGTAAGGGAAATTAAGGAACAGAACCGACGACGGGTTTACGTGGATGGCGACGGAAATACGATTGAAAGTTACAAGAATTTGAAACGTAAAATTAAAAAGCTATGACACCGAAATATAAATTCTATTTGCAAATAGGAGAGGACGGCGAAAAACAAGTTGTTAACCCAAATTATAAAGATGATTTGGCGTTGGACTATGAATTGGAAACAAATCAAAGATTTTACCGGGCTAAATTGTCCGGTAAAATAAACTTTGTCCGTGCTGATTACGATATTATCAATGACGCCCCGTTTGATTCTGAATTTTTCCTATATATCGAAAAAAGCGATGATTGGGGACAAACATACAATCAGTATTACAAAGCAATGTTTATGAAAACAGATTGTACGTTTAATGATGATGATAAATTGGTAACGGTACAACCGGAAACAATAGACGAATACAACAACGTTTTAGCGGGTTTGGAAAAAGAGTACAATTTGATTGAGTTGGCACCGGAAATAAAATACCTTACAATCAGAAAAAGACCTTTGATTCAAATCTATATTCCCGGAGATAGTATTGTTTCGTGTTTTTTAGGCGGTACAAATTGGGAGCAAGACGCAAACGTTGTTACAGACACAAACGAACTGATTAATAAATACTATTTTTCAGTTGTAGGAAAGTTTAGGAAAATAAATGTAAAAGCACCATTTATTGGTTACGCCCCGGGGGACGGTACATATTACGGAAAGTTAGGCGGAAAATATTATAATTCAAACGGATATTACATACAAGCCGAGCAAGTATTGGGACAAGTCGCATACCAATTAAAAATATATGATAATAACGGAAATTTGGCAGCATATACAGACGTTCGTGTTGGTATAGACCCGGTTGGAACATATCAATTTAAGAAAGAAACGGGAGGTTTAACGTTTACTTATGATGCAACCGGAACAGAAAACAATATTTATGCACGTTATTTGTGTGACGTTGATAAAATAGACGATTTGACAACATACGATTTGCCGATTGATGATATTGTTGACAATAACAGAAATTACAAAAAGGCTATCGGGTACGCCATAGATGTTGTTTTTAGTTCGGTTAACTTTTCATACGAACCGACCGAGTGGGGATTGGCGAGCAACGGACGATATTATTTGCCCCCATATTCGATTTATGGTGCGGTATTTTATCCAATTGCCCGGTCAACATGGGGCAATTATTCGTTGTGGTTTTCATTTGCGATATTCGATTGGATATTGGAGGAAAAAGCACGAAAGGCGTACACGTTAAAAGATACATTTACGTTGTCGTCATGTATCAACGTTTTGTTGAAACAATTTGCCCCGGAAATAACACATGAAGCAACGCCGGAATACAGCCAATTTTTATATAATACAAACAATCCTATTTCCGGGCAGTCGTTTAAATTGCTTATAAGTCAGAAAAGTAATATCATTAATGGAGAATATCAGACCCCGGCGCAAAAAGCCCCGATTACATTGCAACAGATTATGACGATGTTACGGGATATTTACAAATGTTATTGGTATATTGAGGACGGAAAGTTTAAGATTGAACAAATAAGTTGGTTTAGAAATGGCGGTTCGTATGGATATAACCCGATTATTGATTATGATTTAACACAATTAGAAAATATTAGGAACGGCAAAAAATTAGCTTTTGCAACGTCTGAATATTCATTTGACAAAGTAGATATGCCGGAACGTTATCAATTTGAGTGGATGGATGATGTAACAACACCATTTGAGGGTTTACCAATAGAAATTACGTCAAAATATGTAACAGCCGGAAAAATTGAGGAAATAAACATTTCAAATTTTACGTCTGATATAGATTTGATGTTGTTAAACCCCGGTGCAATTAGTGCGGATGGATTCGCATTGTTTGCGGCGGTTACGCCGTCCGGAGGCGGTCAATTGGAATTGCCGTTTACAAGACAAACCGTTGAGAACGTAGAATACTATTTACAAAATGGTTATTTAGCATTTATCAATATACAACCGACATATTGGGTTTATGATATGCCCGCCCGGAATTTTAAAATAAACAATGCTCAAAGTTATGCAGTTGGAGGAATAGAACGAAAGAAAAAACAAACATTGAATTTCCCGGCAGGAACAACAGACCCAAATCCGATGCAGTTAGTTAAAACATATATCGGTAACGGTCAAGTTGATAAACTTTCAGTAAATTTGTGTAGCCGAAATATTAAAGCAACGTTGAAATATGATACAGAATAACAATATAAGCGTATTACCGTGGTACACGTCAATAAATGAACAGAACCATAGAAAAAGTTACGCATACGGTGCAATTTACCCGCTGTTTGCCCCGGCTGATAGATTGTTACCGTTTCAGATAATAAGAAACACACGGTCAAACAATGTTACGTCAGTGGTATTGTATGAAAAGACCGGAAAGCAAGTTGCAAACATAACAACGTATATGAAAGAAACCGGATTGAAGATTGTCCGGTTTCAAACGTTGGGTTATGATGTTATATTGTACCCGTCAATATTGCCCATGCCATTAAATCAGTTGGACGGAATATATTATATGACGTTATCGGATGGGGCGCAAACGTGGTATTCCGAAATGTTTACCGTTGTACAAGACGTTTCCGGGTACCTTAAAATTGAATGGTGGGACATTGAAAATTTGGTATTTGACGCCGGGCAAATAGTATATAAAAACCCGGATTTCAAAAATACGTTGTACCTTTGTACCGAGTTGGGAAAGCCGGATTATGAATTTGAAGAGGACGGCGAAGAACGGGACGGGTATTTTTTCCCGGAAAAACAAATATCAGTCAAAACGTTTAAATGTACGATATTGGCACCGGAGTTCCTTTGCGATGTTATGCGTTTTATCCGTATGGCTGATTATATTCATATAACGGATAAATACGGCAGGAAATACGATTGCGACACGTTTCTAATTACCCCAAAATGGCAAACGCAGGGAGATTTGGCGAGCGTGGAAATTGAGTTTAAAACAAATACCGTAGTAAAGAAAATAGGACGTGGCTATATTATAAGCAATAAAGGAGATTTTAACGACGATTTCAATAATGATTTCAAGAACAATTAAATTATTTAATTATGGCAAATTACGAAGAATTAAAAACAGCTATTAAGGACGTTATTAAAACTAACGGTACCCAATCAATTACGGGACAAATTATGCAAAATTCATTACTTTCAATAATTAATAGTTTAGGGAGTAATTATCAATTTGCAGGAGTTGCAACCACATCAACTAATCCCGGAACCCCCGACCAAAATGTTTTTTATTTAGCCGGAGAGGGAACATATCCTAATTTTTCAAACTCAATAATAGATACGGGACAATTAGGTATATTAAAATGGAACGGTTCATGGAAAAAAGAAACATTGGAAATTGGTTCGGGTGGTGGAAATATGATATTGAATTGGAATACAGATTACAATACAACAAGATCGCAAGTTTTGCGAAAATACAGAAAACCGGGATTACATATAACATATAAGCACCCAACTTTGGGTTGGATTAATGAGCAATCAACAATTTCAGATGAACAAGCGGGAGACAATAGATATTGGGGATTAGATGTTAATTGGCAAAAAATACTAATAAGTAAAGATTTTGATGCTTTAAATGAGCAAGATAAAAATTATTTATACAATCAGAATAATAAATTAAACTCTGTAATTAAACGAGGTTTAATCATTTCATCGAAGGGTAATATTGCAACAGCATCAAATACATTGCAAAAAATTCATATTTTTGATGTACAAGATTGCGAAAATGTTTATCTGAATGTAGAAGCTAATAATTATTATGCACCTTTTTATGCTTTTGCTTTTTCTGAAAGTCCCGTTGAAGATGTTAAAGAAGGAACTAATACATTATCAGAAGAAAGACCGGAGTTAACGCAAGCAAACACGGATTTTTCATTTTCCGGGTTTATCGTTAAACCGGGAAACGCAAAAACATTAATTGTTCAAGAAACAAACTCGAAAGAAGATACAATAAAGGTATATAGAATATTAGTTGATGAATTTAATTCATTAAAGAAAGAAGTTGAACAATTATTACCGACATCGCAAAAAGATATTACAGAACAAATAATTTGGCGTACACAAACATTTATTTATAATCAGAATATTAGTTATAATGGCGACGAATATAAATATTCAATGCAAACAAATGCAATTCAATATGATAGAATAAAAGTTGTATTGCCAAGTGGGTATAATATAAAAGTTCGTGGTTTGTGGACATCAAATAACATTATCAAAGCAAATGCAAACAAAGAGTATGTTTTAAGTTTAGGTAACACGCACGTAGAAATATGTATATATTTAAGTGATACAAGTCAGACTCTAACCCCGGAAAAATTAATTTCTGACGGAGTAAAAATATATGGAGTTCCAATATTTGAAACAGAAAACATAAATTATAATATACTACAAAGAAGAAACCTACCATATACATGGATGGGTTATCGTTCTTATGTAATAAAAGACGGAGTTATAACCGCATTATCAAATAAAAATTTTTGTTGTATATTTGGAGTAGAAGTTAAAGAGGGTAGATATTATCGAATAAGATATGTAGGTAACGGAAGTCAATACGATTTTTGGGCTTCTTATG
>OOCH01000636.1_pt1 | contig 34230 bp, 45 predicted proteins | sample 1671641 | NCBI WGS metagenome assembly OOCH01 (sample SAMN06348177, study PRJEB24527) | human gut metagenome | biome: human gut; feature: ankylosing spondylitis patient; material: feces | host: Homo sapiens | place: China | collected 2015-10
ATAATTTCAAGGCTTTAATATGGTATATTCGAGGTGTTGTAAAAAATCCTAATTTGCCTTTTATTTTTGGGACTATCAGTCATAATTCACTTGAATATTCTGCAATAGTAGAGGATGCTCAAAGAAGAATTGCAGCAGAGGATAGTAATGTTTATTTTGTTGACATGTCTAAGGGAGAACTATTAGATGACTATCATTTTAATGCAACATGGGCTAATTATTTAGGTGAAGAGATGTGGAAGATACTTGAGCCTATAGTAGGCTTAAATATCAAATGAATATTTGCATATGAACTTATATATTACTACTTTTGTAAAATAATTAAAAATTAATAATATGTTAATAAATATAAATCGGGGGGGGGGTAAAATCATCCTCGTTCTTTCCATCTTTCTAAATTTATTTTTTGTCTCTAAATATTTCCGGGATAAGGAACTATATAGGCCTAGCAGAGGGCAGGCTATTCTGGGATGGACGAATTCGATAAAAAAACTAAACCAAAAATTTGATGTAGCGTTTTTCGGTAATTCAATAACAAGAAATTCTGATTTTACGAGATATTTCAAAGATTGTAAAATAATTAATCTTGGATGTGGTGGTGATAGATTGCAGGATATGTTGTTAAGAATGGATATGCTAAAAGCGGCGAAAGCTGATAAAATATTTGTGATGGCTGGTATCAATGGGAGTAAGGATATCTCTTTACAAGAGTTTAGTTCTTTGTATTCTCAACTTATCGATAGTATTAAATACAATAATAACACATCAGAAATATTTATTCAAAGCATACTTCCTATTAGTAAATGCATGGAAAATAAGGAATCTTATGCATCGAATGATAAAATAAGAAAGATGAATGATATAATATCAAATCTTTGTAAACAGAAAAATATCGTTTATATTGATTTGTTTGATGCATATTTCAAGAATGGTGAACTGCCTTTTAAAATGACAAAGCATGATGGAATTCATATTTCTGATGAAAATTATAACATATGGGCCAGTCTGATATCTCCATATATCATTTCCCGAAAAAACTAAAAATGATAAAGAGCTTAATTTGAGATATCTAATTGAATAGTGATTAAATTTACCGAATTGTATTACAAAATGGCGGTTTTTTAAACCCGCCGCTAATCTGATTATTCGGCTTTAAGATAGTAGAATAACTCGGTAATTTTCCCCTCTAACAATCACTCCCAACCAGTTGTTTGTTGGAGGAAAATTCGTATCTTTGCAAAAGATTTCCGGCGAAAGAAAGATCTTTCTATAAATTTATAAGGTTCCGGCCCTCGTGTGGAAAGATATACATCCACTGCCTGTTTCAGGTGTAGCGCGACGGGGGATTGGAACCTTTTCCTTTTCCGCTAGAAAGATTCGGCACCGGAAAATGAAAATATCCGAGCCAGACTCGATGGACATGGAGGTATGCTCGCAGAAAGACAATCACTCCCAACCAGTTGTTTGTTGGGGAGAAATTCATATCTTTGCAAAAGATTATCTGACCCTAAAAAGGTCTTGCCGTATTTTAAGGTTCCGGCCCCGTGTGGAGCGTCAATGCGCCCACTGCCTGTTTCAGGTGGAATGCAACGGGTAGTCGGAACCTTTTTCTTTGTCTGGAAGAAAGATCCGTGCCCGGACGACGGAAAACATCGGAGTCATGCTCAACAACACATCCGGAGATGCTCCCGGAATGCCGGTTTCCTGTAACTTTGTAGGACTTTCCTTATCAAGAGATACAGCCTGAAAGGATGATAAAGGCTGGATATATTAATTTAAAAAATTACTTGATTATGGCAAAATTTAAAAACAAATTGTAGCTTTGGCAAAGAAAGGCCAAAGCAGTATTAAATAATGAGATTACAGGGTTCCTCGTTGATTCTCTTGGAGTGGTGATCGGATTCGTTGATTCCTTCTAGCTTCTCTTCGGGACGGAACCGATAACGGCTTTGGGGGTTATAGGGTTTCTTCTCTTCCTTCGCGAATTGAGGGACTACCTCAAAGATGAATGATCAGATCATGGGCGGGCTTAAAAACCCGCCTTTTTTGTTGCCGGATGGCGAAAATGAACAATAATAGGTTAAAAATAAGTTAAAACTAACATAATTCAAACAAATATCCGCAGAAATGTTTGCTGCAAATAATCTTTTCTATACCTTTGCATCGAAAACATTTCGCACGTGTAAACCGAGAACGCGATCTATTCCGAAGAGTGAGAATTAAACGACATTCTATAATGAGGTAGTGCTCAATGAGTGATAGAATGTGGGGAGGAGACGAGAAATCGTCTCCTTCTTTTTTCCCAAGGGATGATCAATACTTCAGTTTATAATATCCATTTCATTTGTCAGCCTGGTCGTGAGACCGGGCTATTTTTTTGTCCTTCATTCTGAAATGCCCAATTCCTAACTTTGTATTGCGATATAAAACAGATGTTTAACGAAAAAAAGACGACAAAATGAAAAAGATGATTTTGCTCTTTGCAATGCTGATGCCCTGCGCACTCTTCGCACAGGAAGTTTCCGGAACTGAAACCGCCGGAGGTGATTTCGCAATCGACCTGGGTACGTTTACCGGTATCGTAGCACTTATTTCGGCCATCGTGACGCAGATCGCGAAGCTGATCCCTGCCGTGGCCGGCAACCGGCTGGCAAAGATCGGTATGTCGTGTGCCGTGGGTATTGTAGTCTGCATGGTGGCATGGGCACTTCAGGTATCTCCGCTGCTGTCGGTTTATGCGTGGTGGGGTGCGCTGATCTACGGAGTGGCTGCCGGGCTGTCCGGATGCGGGTTCTATAATCTGGTGAAAGCCATCGGGGAACTTTTTAAAAAAGATCAGACGGTTTCTAAGAAGGAATAGCAGAAAGGAACAGACGGAATGGATGCAGAAATGGTAACGGCCATTCTTGCAGGTGTACTTTCTATTATAACCTTTGTTCTCAACTGGATTGACAAAAGGAACCGGAAGTTTCGCGACAAGATGAATGATCTCAAGCTGGAGCGATACAAGCAGGAGACCGAACGGTTGGGATTCAAACGGAGCGAGAACACGGCAAAGGTGTTCGGCGAGTTGTGGAAAGTGCTCTACGAGACAAAAGCCGACAGGGTTTACATCGTGCAGCCACACCCGTTGGGGAATGCAGCCTTTCTTTCCATCTATTTCGAGGTAAAGCGCAAGGGGGTTTCGGGCATGAAAGACAACGTACAGCGTCTGCCCATGAGCGAGATGGCAGTGTTCAGTCAGGGACTGGCGGAGAACCTGTATCTCTGCTTCACCGACATCGACACGCAGGTGAAGGACAAGATGGCAAAATCGCTTTTCGTCACAAACGGATGCAAGGCCGTAGCCATCAAGAGACTCAACAGTGCGTCCGACTGGGTAGGAAACATCTTCACCGAATTTACCGACGAAATGGAGGTGAGCGAGGAGCAGGTACACAAGGTGCTGCATGAAGCGGCGGTGAACATACAGTTCATTCTTCCGGAGTACCGGGAGAATCCGTATAAATAAAGTTACAAACCATAAACACAACACAAACAATGGACGAAATCAGTTTTAAGAAGGGAGCAGAAGGCTATATGGCTGAATATACTTCCGAAGGGCGTACAATGGTGCAGATTCAGGGTGTGAAATCCGGAAGACTTACAATCTCCCGGTTTATCGACACCATGGAACCTGTCACGATGGAGACGGTGAATTTCACCAATACCGTCATCGAAATCAACGTACCTGCCGGCATGAAGGTGCGTCTGCTGAGCGATGTAGAGGTGAAAAAAGTCAAGGCATTGGTCATCAAGGATTCCGCAGCAGCCGGCGGTGGCGGCGGTGAAAGCTATGTGCTTCCGAAAGCCACTGATTCTGCGCTGGGAGGTATCCAGACCGGCTATTCCGAAAACAGCAAGAACTATGCTGTAAAGGTAGACGGAAGCGGAAAAGCCTATGTAACGGTAAACTGGACTGATACGACTTACACCAATGCTACGTCGGGTAAGGCAGGTCTGGTGAAACAGGGCGCTCACGTGACTGACGCGACCGGACAGGATGATGCACACACGGTATTGAACAAGCTTATTGACGAGCTGGAAAAAGCCGGAGTCCTGGCTTCTGCATAAGAACAGCCACAACACAAAGAAACAGGCACAACACAAAAACTAAACTGACACTAAACTTTTCCCGAAATGAAAATCTGGATTGACAACGGGCACGGATCGGACACCGCCGGAAAGCGGTCTCCCGACGGACGGGTGAGGGAGTATGCCTACGCCCGCGAAATAGCCGCAAGAGTGGTCAGTGCGCTCAAGGCCAAAGGCCTGGACGCACAGCTGCTCGTTCCCGAAGAGAAAGACATCTCCCTGCAGGAGCGTTGCGCACGCGCCAACCGCGTGAAGGACAGCATCCTGGTTTCCATCCACCTGAATGCGGCCGGAAACGGTTCGCAGTGGATGACCGGGCGCGGCTGGGAAGCATGGACCAGTGTAGGTCAGACCAGGGCGGACACCCTGGCCGAGTGCCTGTATGAGCAGGCTTCGCAGGTGCTCAAGGGTATGAAGATCCGCAAGGACACTGCCGACGGCGACAGCGACAAGGAAAGTAATTTCTATATCCTCAAGCACACCGCATGCCCGGCCGTGCTCACGGAGAACCTGTTTCAGGACAACCGGGAAGACGTGGACTTCCTGCTGTCTGAAGAAGGCAAACAGAAGATTACCGCCATCCATGTGGACGGTATCTGCAAATACCTGGGCGTATGAAGCAGCTTCCGTGGATACTGGCAGGCGTTCTGACGGCGGCGCTCCTCTTCTCGCTTTTCTTCCGGGGATGCGCTGACCCAGGCTCGGGAACCGCAGACACGGTGTGGCTGCCCGTCAGGGTGGACACACTGCGCGACACGGCTGTTGCTCCGCCCGTGTCCGAACGTCCGGCGGGTACCGATACCGCACGACTGCCCGTATTGCGGCCGCAGAAACCTTCCGTACCGGCTTCCGGTGCGGAAGATTCGGCTGCCGTCGCCCGGCCCGATACGCTGGAGACAGGACGGTTCTCTGTCCGGAAGGACTCCATCGCGGCGGACAGCGCCGACGTACTGATCCCCATCACCGAAAAGGAATACCGCACCGACGACTACCGGATCGTGGTTTCCGGCTACCGTCCCCGGCTGGTTTCGGCCGAGTTCTACCGGCAGACGCAGACCGGCGTTGTCACGCCTCCTGCTCCGAAAAGGAAGCGGTGGGGCATCGGACTGAGTGTCGGTTACGGCGTCGGACCGGACGGAAAGATGGGCGCTGTCGTGGCGGTGACTCTCAACTACAACCTGCTGCAATGGTAACGGCAGCAGGCTGTTTACAAAGGAAGATACGAAAAACACGGGGCGCAAGTCCCAACCAAATAAAAGAAACGATGAGTAAAAGTGACATATTTAATGATATCCTCCGCAAGGTGTCGGAGGAAACAGAAATCTCGTGCCCGCAGATTCTCTCGCGGCGCAAAGACATGGAGACGGTCGACGCACGCTATCTTCTTGTGCATTTCCTCTCGGAGACCGGTTTCTCACCTTCTTATATAGCTGCCAAAATAGGTGTCAGGGAGCGTACAGTGACACATATCCTCACGAACTTTGACGTCCGCCTCTCTACGCAGAAAATGTTGCGAATACAATGCGAAAATATGCGGAAATGGCTCGGAAACAAACCTTTCCCCCTCTGACTGGCCTTGTGTACCTTTGTCGTGTCAGGAAATAGTTCCTGTCACGACAACACAAACACAAAACAGTATGACAATCAAAGGTATGGATGGTCAGAGTTACAACGTAACCGGCCAGGGACAAGGTAATTTTAACACGGTGGGGGCTGCAGCCGGCATCGCATCATTTTTGGGTATCAACGGTGGTAACATCCTGGGTCGCAATGGCTGGGGATGGAACGCAGAAGGCGTATGTTCAGACAATATGCCCGTAAGCCGTTATGAGTTGAACATGGTGGAACAACTGAATGCAAAGGATTCAGAAATCGCTTTGCTGAAGGCTGACAAGTACACTGACCAGAAGATCGTGGAAGCCTATAAGGACTTGCAGGGTCAGATCAAGGAACTTTCAGTGGAAGTTCGCTCCAACAAGGACGCTCAGACCGCTGTCAACATGCAACAGGCCGTTTACAACGGTACCAACACCGCTGCTCTGCAGTGCATGCAGAACAGCATCGCCGCATTGCAGGCTATCACCAAGACATACATTCCGTCAAGCAACGTATGTCAGGATGGATGCTGCGGATGTCCGTCTGCCCAGTAACCCCAAACTGGCCCCGGGGGAGGACCGTCCGGTCTTCCCCTTCCTTTTGATTTTCAAGCACTGTAGAAAAAACTCAAACACGCAGCACAATGACAAACGCACAGATTCTGACCGCTGTCATCCTGAAATGGGGTGAGCCGGTCATTCCGGTTATGATGGGCAATACGCTCAACGGTATTTCTGCCGGTATGCTTCCGGTGGAGAAGTTATTCAAGTCAATCGGGCTCGCAGGCCCCGGATGGCAGATTTCCAATGAAATCAATTCGCTGGCAGCCGTAGGCGGCACAAAGCTGATCCGCCCGTTCCTCGAAAAATTTGTGTCCCGCATTCCGGACGACATGATCCCGGAACTGGCTCACGGATATGTTGACTCTGCCATCCAGCAGGGAAAGCTATCTGTTATCGACGGATTTTTCACCTTCGACCGCAATGACCTGGTGGAACTGAAGAAATATCTGGACTGCAACCTTCCGTATCAGAAAACCGAGGAATATGTGGTGAAGGTTCCGCAGCAGCCCGCACAGCCGTCGCACCCACAACCGCAGCCTGCACCAAAGAATGAAACACGAGAAAAAGAAGAGAAATAAGTGCCGAATACAGGCGGCCTGGTGTCCTGTAAAAGATATATAACACAAACACAACACAACTATGATTCAGTCAATTACTTTGTCGGGAGTTCCGACAGCTACCGTCCTGCCACTGACGGTAAACATCACTAAGAAACTGCGTCAGGCTTATTGCGTGAACAACGGCGTTCAGCCCACTGCTACCGTCGTATTCAGTGTAGCAAGCGTCACAAACAACAACACGCAGAACATTGCGCTTATCAACGCAGCTGTAACTCTGACCTACACTCCGAAAAACGGATGTGCGGCAAAGACTATCCAGTGGACCGAACAGTTTCCGGTAACTTTCATCGGAGCAGCCAACACAGCACCGACCAGCGTGGTAGTCACTCCACTTGTTCCGCAAGTATTCCCCTACAACGAAAACGGATGCGGTTGCTCTGCCTGCGGTGCACTGATTGCAGTCCCGGTTACGATTACTGCTACCTTTCCCGCCTGACGAAGTTCAGGCAGCCTCATTCAGCGCTTTGAGCCTTGAGCCTGCCGCCGAACCCGTAAAAAAGCGTAGGAAAAGGAAAGTTTGAGTTGCTCCCTGCCCGCGAGGGCGGGGAGTTTTGAAGGAACAATAACCAATAAAAACATTGAAATATGGACAGAGAACAACTGATAGCCCGTTACGAGGAGCTATACGATAAGATGAAGGAGAGCAAGGACGTCAAGAATATGAAAATATTCGGCGAAGCTGCTACCTATTATTTCAAGGAAATGGCCAAAATGCACCCGGAAATGGCAATGAGCTGGCTGAGCCACCTCGAAGCTATGTGCTGGAATAATTTTTTGTCTGAAACAGAGGCCGTTAACATCGGGAAAACGATGGTCAACGAAGACGGAGTGAAAGGATTCCACTGGGGACACGACACATTTGTTTCAGCTGTCAAGCAGCTGGGAGGAATCCCCGAGGAAAAGCCCTATTACAATTCATACGCCCTGTGTGTAACGGCGAACATGATCTACAGCGATATGGCATACAGCATCGCCGAAGACATGGGTTACAAGACTCCTGCCGAGGTGCCCAACGAACGCATGGCGTTGTCCTGCTACCGAAAGGCAGTGGCCTACCTGAAGGATAAGGACATGAACTTTCATGTACGCCATTACTTCAAGAAACGCATGTACGGAGAGCCTTCCGTCATGTAACAGCCGCATAGAAGATAAGCTGGATCTGCTGATCCGGATGGTTTCCGAACTGGACGGCATCAGAGGATTCGGATCGAATGTGCTGGCAAATGTGGTGGGCGATGTTTTAATGAGAAGGAGATAATGTAGCTTGTCTTTCCACATAATGAAAATGCAGTCGTGGTTTTGTCGTTTCTTCCACGGCTGCATTGTTTATATATAGAGTAGTAAGTAGATTAGAATCCGTCTTTCAAATTTACATTAATCCATTTTTTGATCCCCGGGAAATAAGTTTTCAGATTTTCTTCTGTTATTTGTATTTCCTGTTCTTCTCCATCCATGTATATGATCTTGATAAGATAAGGGAAAGCTGTTACTTTCATGGGATATATAAATGTTCCGCTGGCCCACCGGGAGTAACTTTTACCGCTTACAAAAGGTCCTGTTAGATCCAGTATATAATATTTGGTGTGCTTTACATTTGCATTTACACCGCCAACGATGTCGCTGGATACTGCATCTCCAACCTGGTTGACTCCATAATAATGAACCCGTATATACTTGATATCCTTTTCGCCGGTTACCTTAAATTTGGTATCTGTCATTTTTCTTCCCGGGCAGCATCCGAACGGAGAGTCTTTTTTAAATGTGAATTTAGAAAAAGCTACCTGTGCATTCAGACAGGAGAATAAGCTTATAAGTACGGATATAACAAATAATTTTTTCATAAATAATGTTTTGGTTTCATGCAAAAGTATGGTTTCGCATTTCAACCCGAAAATTATTTATAAACTAATTCAAAATAGTGCTTATTTTAGTAACAAAAAGCCATATTGTTGACTAAAATTAAACGTGACATAATAAAAATGAAACATACATTCCGGCCCTTTCAGATCACCTTGTAGGGCCTGTCAAGCGATATGCGGCAAACCTCTCACGCGATTCCCTGCAAACCTATCGAGAGGTTTGCGGCAAACCACTTGAGAGGTTGCTTTTTTTGTCCTTCATTTCCACCTTCCGGCTGCCTAACTTTGAGGAAAACAAACACAAAGACATGGCAAATAGTTTAGGTACCAGACTAGCTAGAATCGACGTGCTTATCGGAGGGGCTGATCAGGCTCGCAAGCAGGTAGAAGAGATGCGCAAGGAATGGGCAAAACTCGGCAAAGAAGTCCAGGAAGCGCAGCGGAATATGGAGAAGTCCGTTGATACGGTAGATTATGACAAGAATAAGAAAATTTACACAGATGCTTTAAAACAACAAAAGCAGCTCCAAAAATCTATACAGGAGTCTGAACGGAATATTAATACAGTTCAGAAATACCTGAATGATGTTTCCGGACAGACTTTACGAAATCTGAATAATGCTCAGAAAGGGCTCAATCAAATGCTTCTGGGGGTTAACCCTAAGAATGTAGAATCATTGAGGACGGTACGTGAGTATATCAAGCAGATTGCCGATGAAATCCAGCGTCGCAAAGGGAACATCGTAGAATTTTCTGACATCATCGGAGATATTGGCAATGTGAGCGACAAATCTCTGGGGAAGGCAAAGGAACGGTTGCAAGACCTTATTAAATCCACAGAACTTAACACACAGGAAATTCAAAAATACCGTGACCAGCTTGCTCAGGTGGAAGCGGAAGAAACCCGCCGTGTCTCCCAGCGTGCGCAAACCACACTCGGAAAAGTCCAGACAGGTACATTCGACGGGACAATATCCCAGACAAAGGAAGCTATCAAGTTGCTTGAACAGTACAAGCAGCAACTCAAGACCAGCGACACGGAGGGTATCAAGGATGTGGAGTCGGCCATCAATTCTCTCAATGAGAAGCTGAAACAATCATCTGCCCAATTTTCTACGATGGACGAAGCACTACTCAAGGCGGACGAAGTTGGTATGGGTACGTTTAACGGTACATACGAAGACCTTGAAAAGCTGAAAAAATCGCTTGAAGAGTATAAGAAGTCGCTTGAAGTGAGCGATACAAAAGGCTTGAAAAAAATCCAGGTTGCGCTTGAGGTCATTGATAAGAAGCAGAAGGGAGCTTTACTGAGTGCGAAAGAACTAGATGATATAATTCTTAACCTGAAAGCCGCTCCACTGGAAGATTTGCAAAAGGCCGCGTCACAGCTTCAGGAGGAACTTTCTGCTGCTGAGCGTGACACGCGCGAATACATGGAAACTTCAATGAATCTGCGCCGGGTAAACGAGCAGATTAATGAAGTGAAAAGAAGCTGGCAGGAACACGATAACCAGATTGTAGCTACCATCAAGCGTTTGACAAGTTATGTGCTGGTATATGCCGGATTCAATGAGGTGGTAGGACGTATCAAGCAGTTGTATCAGGCTAACTTGCAGCTGAGCGACAGTCTGGCCGACATCGAGAAGACCACCGGGCTTTCCACTGAGTCAGTAGCCGAGCTGAGCCGTGAAATTGACAGTATCGACACCCGTACCGCACAGCAGGAACTTCACGACCTGGCATACGAAGCCGGTAAGCTGGGTATCTCTGCCAAAGAAGATGTATTGGGATTCGTGAAGGCAGGTAATCAGTTGCTCGTAGCATTGGGTGAGGATCTGGGCGGTGCCGAAGCGGTCCGTCAGCTGATGAAGGTAAATGCCATTCTGGGTGAGACACAGAAGCTCGGAGTGGAAAAAGCCTTGCTCGCTACCGGTTCTGCTATCAACGAAATATCCCAGACCAGCCGTGCTTCCGCCGGCCCGATTGTCGATGTAGTAAACCGTATCGGAGCTATCGGAGAAGCGGCAGGACTTTCCATGTCCGACCTGATTGCGCTGGCCGGTACCCTCGATGCCCTCGGTCAGCACGCCGAAATGGGTGGTACGGCTTTGAACACCTTTATTTCTACACTGACCAGCAACACCACCGAGGTGGCGCAGGCTGTGGGACTGAGCGATGATTACTTGAAAAACCTGATTGAGCAGGGTAAAACCATTCAGGCCGTAATCGCTGTATTCGAGAAAATGAATGCTATGGGCGGACTGGATGTGCTGGCTCCGATTATGAAAGACCTCGGTAGCGATGGCGAGCGTATCAAGCAGGTGCTCGTTACCCTTTCTTCCGGCGTAGACGAACTGAAGGCACAGGTGTTTACTTCTTCACGTGCGTTTAAGGAAGCTACCAGCGTGACAGATGAATACAACATCAAGAACGAAAACGCCATGGCCATCATGCTGCGTATGGGTAATGCCATCAAGGAATCGTTTATCAATAGCGGTTTTGTGGAATGGCTCACGGATGTACTTCGCTATATAGCGAGCATTCCGAACCGGTTTGAACGCGGGGAAACTTCCATACGTCTGATGGCAGTAGCGCTTCAGGTGCTGGTGGGAGTAATGATAGCCACTTCTTCGGCGGTGCAGAAGGCCAGTGCAAACATCCTGCTTTTCGGTAAGATGATGAAGGCCGGCACCGTATCACTGAATGTATTCAAGACGGCATGGCAGGCCCTTACATTTGCCATGAGTAAGAATCCGATCGGATGGGCTGTTTTGGGCTTTACTGCGCTGACTTCGGCTGTTACTATGTTTAAGAAAACAGTAGATCAGGCTGCGAAGGCACAGTCGGAATTTGAAGCATCCATAGAAAAAGAAAGATTTGAACTTAATAATTTAAGATATGCTATTAAAAATGCTAATGATGAAACAGGAGAGAGGGCATATTTAATCAAGCAACTTAATGACAAATATGGGGCATATATAGGATTCCTTGTCACAGAGTATAATTATGAACAAAAGAAGGAATATATATATAAGCTTATAAATTCACGATTGCGTGAGATGCTTGCGCTGAAGATGCGCGACAAAATGATGGAAAACATTGCCGACAAATATACCGACCAGATTCAGGAACTTCAGTCGAAGATTATTGTTTCGCTGAACAAAATGCAGAATGTGGGAGAGACCAACGCCGGCGATGCCATGGCCCGTATTATGGACGGGATGAACAAGGTGGTGGAAGAAGGCGGCAATCTGTACGACGCACTGGATGGCTTTATGGAGAAATATGACAAGAACATAAAGCAGCTCCCGTTCAGTTCCGACGCTTTAAAACTGATGAACATCCTGAAAAACATTCGGAAGGAAGCAGAGCATACTCAGACTTTTCTTGAAAGTACACAGCGTGCTGCCGAGAGCAAGACCGAAGAGCTTATGTTGCAAGACCTCCGTAAGTCCAACCAGGGCATTCTTTCTTCGTCCGACCTGCCTGAACTGAATACTTACCTGCAGCAGGCCACTACCTATGTCCAGCGCCTGCGTGAGGATGTGGATGATCTGAACGCAAAGCGAGAGAAAGGAGAAAAGCTCACCAAGGCGGAGACAGACGAACTTGCTGAAAAGAACCGCCAGCTCGGAGTTTACCAGAACAACATCAGCCAGGTAGAAAAACGGATCAAGGCCATCGGACTGGAATCTGTCTGGGGACAGGGTGTGTCGCTTGAAACAGCCGGAGTGGACAAGCTGGTGGCTACCTACAAAAAGCTGGAGGCCATGATGAAGAGCATTAATGAGGACAAGGACTATGCAGACACCTTCGCTGCCCGTGGATTCAAGTCGGCCAAGGAAGAATACGAGGCGCTGAAAAAGATGGAAGAAGAAGTGGCCAAGGTGCTGGCTGAGAAATGGGGACGCGACACCAGCGGAAACTGGCTAAAAGTCCGGAAGTCCGGTACCCGCGGAGAGCAGAAAGAACTGAATGACCAGGTGAGTGCAGCCATGGCCGCACTGGAAGCATATTTCCTTCGTCGCCAGCAGGCCATCCGTCAGGCGTATCTGAATGAGGAAATCACGACCGAGGAAATGAACCGGCAGATTGATGCGACGGAAGAAGAGCACCTGCTGGCACGTGTGGAGCTCCGGAAAAAGCTGTTGGGAGAATCGAATACGTTTAACCAGAAGCTTTACGGAATGGAAGGAAAGAATCTGGAATCTACTGCTACCCTTCTCAAGAAAATGGGAGAGAAGGAAACTGACGGTGTGCGGAAAAATCTGGAAAAAGACCTGCTCGAAGTACAGAACATGGCAGTGAAATACCGTCAGACGATCGAGAAGGAACTTCTCAAATACAACCCGTTTGAAAGTCTTGTCAACCAGTTTGAGGAGTCGCTCGACAAGCTCCGTCTGCTGAACACCGACGCGGAGAAAGAGTTCCGCATGAGTCTGGGATTTAGCGGAGTCATCGACGAGAGTGCGGTCAAGGAAAGAATGAATGCGCTTGTCTCTCTGTCGGAAGATGCTTACAGCCTGAACGAAGACCAGTTGCGGACTTATCTTAGCAACATTGACGCGGTATGGGCCGAAAGCATGAGCCCGGAGCAGATGTCGCTCATGCTGAAAAAGCTACGTGATTTCTATCAGGATTCCAAGGCTGCTGCCGAGAAGTATGCCAAGGATATCAAGGAAATGATCGACGTGCAGTGGGAAACCAGCGGAAACCAGAAACTTTGGGAAGACCGGATAAAAGGTTCCGACGACCAGAGTGAGCTGATGGGTGCAGCCGGTAATCTGGGACTGGCATCTACTCAAAGTTCCTTCCTTGGTACTTCCGACACGGACAATGCCGAGCTGGAAGCGCTGCGCATCCGGCTGGAAGCTGCCCGTCAGTATTATGAAGAGTTTTATGCCCGCAAAGAAGAACTGATACAGCAGGCCATTGCTTCCGGTGCAACTGAACAGCAGGCTGAAGAATCCTATCGTATGGCCGAAAAGGAAGCACTCGATGAACTAAATGCAGCAAGAGAAGAACAGGCATCAAAAGAACTTGAAATCACGGAGAGCAAGCTGAGCACGCTAAAGAACTACACCGATGCAGTCGTGGATTTCAGTGAGCAGATGGGAGAGGCCGCGTTCTCTGAAGTATCCGACCGCAAGGAAGCGGCAAAGCAGTTGCTTCAGACGATGATGAAACTTACCAAGGATCTGATCATGCAGAAAGTTCAGGAACTGGTAATGAAGAAGGCCCTGAATGCTCAGGAAGTGGCACAGGAATCGGCGACAAGTGCTACAATCACCGCCGTTCATGGTTCGCAGGCCATTACGGATCTGACAGTACAGGGAGCTAAAACCGCGGCAGATGTTTCGGCAGGTACGGCTTCCGGAGCTGCAAAGATAATCGGAGAACTAGGCTGGTGGGGTATTCCGCTGATTGCGGTTATCAGCGCTGCACTTTCCGCACTGATGGGACTGGCCATGGGTAAGCTCAACAAATCCAAGCAGGAAGTGGCGGCTGCCACCGGAGTAAGCAGCAGCAAGGGCCGTGTAGCAGCCGGAATGCTTACCTACGCAGAGGGTGACTATCCGGTACTGGGAAACGACGGACAGATATACAACGCACGCTACCAGAAGGAACTGAAGACGGGCGTGTACGGCGGAGGTGCGCATTTCGGTATTTTCTCTGAAAAGAAGCCTGAAATGATTGTGGACGGCGATACCACACAGAAACTTATTCTGAACTATCCGCACATCTATGACAGCATTCTTACCATTGCGCGGCACGGGCAGCTTAAATCGGCCGCCATGCCGACCTTTGCCAGCGGAAGTTATCCGTCCATGCCGGCACAGGCTTCACAGGCTGCGCAGCAGGCAGGAGACTCAGGCATGTCGGCCGCTGAAATGTCGCAGGTGCTTACCGGAGTGACCGATGCCGTGAATGCCCTGACTCAAAGGCTGAACCAGCCCATCAGTGCGACGGTAGATCCTTACGGGCGCAAGGGCGCGGTAAACCAGCTCAGCAAGGCCAGCAAGTTTATGAACAAAAACGGACTCACAAAATAAAAAACGATGAAAGGACTACAGATTAAGATAGGCGGGCAGTGGATCTGCCTTCCGGATGATTTCTCCATCGACCTGGAACAGACCAGCCCGGTATTCAATGATCAGGGAACATTTTCGTTCCCCTTTGAGATCCCGCTCGCTCCCAACCGCGAGGTGTTCAAGAATGTGGACGATCCCTTCGGGGACCGTCCGCTCCGGGAGATCGACAAGAGTGATACGGAGATCTGGTTCAACGGCGTAATGATCTACCGAGGAACCATCGCTACCGACGACGAGATTGAATTTGAAGACAGCCTGCCGGTTACCTTTTCTTCCGGGACTGGTAACTTTATGGACAAGCTGGAGGGAATGAAGGCCAACGAGATCCCGCTCGACCGCGAGCTGAAGCTGGGATATGAGCTTTACCGGGCAGACACGGCACCCGAAATACAGGGCTCCGTCTATCCCATGTATGTTTATCTCCCGTACAGGAACCTGATGAATTTCACCGAGTTCAATGTATCTGATCCGTATCCCGTCAAGACCTTCTGCAACGTCCGGGTGTGTGCATCCGACGAGAACGGGAAATATGCTCCTGCTCTCGAAGCAAAGCGCTCGTACAGCGGCGTGTGCTTCTACGTGATGTATCTCATTGACCTGGTGATGAAGAAACTGGACATCGGTGTCGACAAGAACGAAATGCTCGATGTGGAAGACCTTTGCCGTCTGGCTTTCTTTTCTACCCGTTGCGAGGTGAAGAGCGGTGAAAGCCGGACCATCCAGTATACGGACGTGATCAGTGAGTCGTTCATCGGACCTTCCTTCTCGCTGGAAGTAAAAGTGACCGGCGGGAAAGGGATTGTGCCTATTATGGGAACCTTCAGAAACAGCGATTTCACCTATTCCGTGCGTGATGTGTATGCCACCAATGCGAATTTTCCGGATCTGGAAGTGAAGGACGTAATCGAAGACCTTCAGAATGCGTTCGGGGTGCGTTTTGTGTACGACGAGCGCGACCGGCTGATGCGGATCTACCTGCTGAGAAACATTTTCCAGAACCGGGAGACCAATACGCTCGATGTGGATATCCTTTCGTGTGTCGTTACCAAGGAGAAGAACAAGGGGTACCGCATCACATACGGGCAGGATGACGATACGACGTTCAACTACACGGATTATACGAATGTGTCGGAGAAAGACGGCTATCTGGAAATCCTGAAAATGGGGCAGTCAGCCTACGATACGACCTGCTACATCGACCGGATCACCGGAAATGCTTACCGCATCAAGGTCAACAAGGATACGGGCGGTGATCCGTCACTGTTCGAGGTCGGCGGTTTCCGCGACTATGAGACCGAAGGTGCTGATCCGGAAGAAGCGGAAGAGATCAAGCTGTCTTTCTCGCCGGTCATTGTGAACGACATATCCGGCGCGTCTACCAGCCAGATGGCTTCCGAAGGCAAGGAAGCCCAGCAGGGACTGGCCGTATTTGCCGACGTGAGCCTGCTTTCGGACACCAAGACTACGGTTTCTGTCCTTCCGCTCATGGGAAACTTCCTGTTCCTTCAGAACATCAAGGATATTACCGCCGACGTGACTTTCGACACTGGAGAAAATTTCGACCGCGAAGAAACCACGGAATCCCCGTTCGCCACCTACGATGCAGGTTATACCCTGGGAATCATGCGAGGCCCGGGTAATGACTCGGGCGTGGAGATCATCAATACCAACTACGACGGAGAAAACAACGACTCCTGGATTCAGACCGTGGGCAGTTACGCTTTCACTTCGGACAGCTGTGACAACTTCGGACGTTTCTTTGACTACAACGGGACGGAAGCCGGCGGCGCAGATCAGACCAACCGCTTTTCCCTGAAGCCGGTGGCCGAAAAAGACGGTTATCCCATCGGGGAGAAGTACAAGGGCCGCGGATTTGTGGCGAAGTTCCTGTCGGAATATCTCTACTTCATGTCCAACAAGAAAACCGTCACACTCCAGGTGCGCATGGATATCATGCAGATTGTGAACATTGACTTTTTCCGCCGTTACCGGATCGGCCGGTTCACGGGTTTCATCAACAGAATTTCCTATACGCTCGGTGTCACGGGAGTAGCAGACGTGAAAATCGAACTATACACACTTTAAAGACACAAGAACATGGCAATACAGGTATTACAGCAGCCCGCTTCTGTCTCGCTGGCAGGAAATCCGATCATCGTCAAGGCAAAGACAACCCTGACGGGAAAAACCTTTCTCCGCATCCGGATGTCGTGCGACGTCAAGGCCACCCGAAGCGGAGAGGAAATCAGTTATTCGGAAAAATATGTCTATGAGGTCGGTTCCGACGGCCTTGCAACCTTCAACGTGAGTGACACGGTGCGCACGGCCCTGGAGCGCTGCATCGTGCAGGAGGTGAGCGGAACCACACTCACGCAGACGATGTATGCGGCCAGCTATACGCTGACCTACAAGGAAGTCTATCTGTACGACAACGTAGAGATAGAAGAAGGGGAGGTCACTTCGGAAGAGTACAAGGCGATACTGGGTCGTTACACCGAGTTTGAACGGCTCACAGCCCCCAACGCCGATACTTCCGTACAGCTGGGCAGCGGACGTATCCTGAGCCGGAAGCCGGCCGGCGAGCCGCTGGTGAAGGGGATTGACCTCTACGTCCCGGCTGTGAGCACGGGCAGCGACACGATTTCTTTCAGTGTGACCAATGCCGGGCAGAAGAGTGATTATTCTCAGTACACCGGCGGTGCGCTGGTTCCCGCATCACTGCGGATTGATACGTCGTCGCTCGCCGCCGGCAAAACGGTTGTCAGCACTTCCGACGAGGGAGGAGTGGAGCGCTATGTGGTGGAGTCATCCCCCGGAATGCGGCATTTCCTGTTTCAGAACACCTTCGGACTGATTGAAAGCGTGACAGCCGTCATGCGCGAGTCCCTGTCGTATGACATTGAAAGCAACACCTATTCCGTACCGCAGGACATTGACTTCCGGGGCACCACCCGCGTGGTCAACTATGCGGCCGATCCGGTAGCCACCTTTGCAATGAGCAGCGGATATGTCAGCAGGGAGTGGGCCGAATGGTGGATCAACGAGTTCCTGATGACCCGCCGCGCCTGGATGCTGGTCGGCGGCCGGTTCCTGCCCGTAGCCATTCTTCCGGACGACACGGTGGATGTGCTCGACCGCTCCAAACCGTCTCTGCTGGCGGTCAACTTCGACGTGCGCTATTCCTTCACCGGCGGAACATACAATTCATTTGTCCGCTGAGATTCCGTATCTTTCCTTCATGCGGAAAATCTGTTCATGCAGCCGGATGATCTGCTGGCGGAGCAGAAGATTCTCTTCCAGCAGAAATTCCGTATGCGTCACTCCGTATTGCAGGTCCGGCCGGTTGCCGTCGCTGATGAAGCACCAGGGACTTAGTGACAGGGCATTGCAGATATTCACCAGATCCTTTACGCGCATGGTACTGTATTCCATCTTCCAGGAGCGGATGGTGTTTTCCGATACGCCGGCCATCGCTGCAACTTCTTTCCGGCTCAGTCCGGTCAGGCTCTCCCTCCCGAACAGGTCGTTCAGGTATTCCGGATGAAAGCTGACCTTCTTCCAGTTGTCCGACCGGTACTGGCTGAACGCCCGCATCGCAATCTTTTCCCCGGTGTCACGCATGAAGAAATGCCGGCTGCTAATCTGGAAAGCATTGCAGATCCTGACCAGCGAAGGGATGTTCAGGTTTCCGTCGTTCAGTGAACCGCTGTATGTGCCGATCTGCGCAATTCGCATGAGTTCCCTTCTGCTCGCTCCCGTCACATAAGTCAGATTCTTCAGCAGCTCCCAGTTGGCCGTCCATCCTCTCGGCTGTGACTTGTCATAGTCGTAGGTCTCGTCTTCCGAGAGTGCGCTGGCGTACTGGCTGCCCTGCATTTTCAGGCGTTCGTTTTCCTCGGTCAGCAGATTGATTTTCCGCTGGCTTTCCACCAGCATTTTCCGCAGTTCGGTGAGTTCCTGCCAGGTGCGGGTAGTAAGCACCATGGGTTCAGGATCAGGTTCTTTTTCTTCGCAGGGCTGGTCCGCCTGCACGTTTTTATCTTCGATGAACGCATACAGATCCAGATTATAGAGGTTGCACATATCCAGCATGGCTTTCACCGGGACTTCTCCGCCCAGCGACGGGTTGGCCCATCGCAGCAGGGTAGCGGGACTGATGTGCAGGCTTTCCACCAGTTTGTCGCGTGTCAGCCCTTTGGCCATCCCGTTTTTCCCGTAGATCCATTTGATATGCTCAGGATAAAATCTGACCGTTTCAAAATAGTCGTCCGAAATGATGTAAGATGAACGAGGCTCCAATTCCATGGGAGCAGGCTGGGTAAGGAAGAAATGGCGTGTGCTGATATGGAATCTGTTACAGATATCTATAATTTCGTTGACCTTTATACTATCCTGATTTCCAATTCTTCTGGCGTAAATGAAATCATTTCCGTAGACGGCTTCCGAAACTTCCTTCTGGAGCATGTTCAGGAGTTTCGGCAGCTTTGAGAAAAGGTATGAATTAAAATAGTACATAGAGTGATAGTTTAAAAATTGTTATAAACATTTCAAAAAAGTGAGTTTTATCGTAACTTTTTCGTTACTTTGAAAGGTAAATATAACAAAAAACATTCAAAAACGCATTTCTAAAAAGTTGAGAAAAAGGAAAAGAGTATGAAAAAAAGCACTATTAGCCGGTTAGTTGATCAGAAACACAAGCCGTTCAGACTGGGCTTTACGCGGTACCTGGTGGAGCAGTATAGTATGTCCGCATCGACGGCTTATCCCAAGATCCGCACGTCCCGTTTCCGCAAATGGGAATTGGTGGGGATATCAGGCTGCATCGCGCTTTTCTCACCCGAATATAGCGGTGATGCGAAAGATTTCTACGAATCTCTTCCGGATAAGGGAAGTTTCCGGAAGTTTATGAGTGAAAAGATGGGTATGGGCGGACGGACAGTCAGTATCCGCTTCCGTGCCTTCGACTTTTCGGACGTGGAGCTGAAAGGACTGGATAATATTTATAAGGAATACATGGAACAGCTGGAGGATTGAGAATGAACAGAAAGTGGGAAGCACATACAAATTTGAGAGACGGGTTATCGAGAATTGTTTTCGAGGACGGGGAGGAACTGACGGTCAAAAACGACGGAGTGACAGGATTTGCCTTTGTTGAGGAATATCTGGAGGAAATGCGGAAAAACTATCCGTCACACCTAGAGGCGTGCGACATCAAGCTGCGCATGCGTCTGGGACGTTCTTACAAGACCATTCGCGAGATCAAGCGAAGATACATGGCTGAACTGGCCCTGATCAGTCTGAACTGCTGTTTCGGCCGGGAGGACAACATCCCCGACCACGAGGGACCGGACGATTTCAACTCGGAATTTACTCTCTGTCCGGAGCGCTACAACTGTCCGCTCAACGGATTCAATCCTGCATACCGCGACAAGAAACAGGTGTGCTGCAACCCGATTTATGAATGCGGGCTGACCAACACGCAGGCTGAAGTGGCCGATCTGATGGTCAACACCGGACTTTCATACGAAGAGATCGCAGACAGACTGGGATGCAGCTATTCCAATATTGACAACATCCGGAAGCGCATCTTTGCGGAACTGGGCGTATCCACCCGCCCGGAGCTGATGAAGATGCTCGAAGGCAAACGGTTAAGATAATGCACTACAAAGGACTATACGAACGCAAGTTCGAGCAGCATCATGCTACCTGCAGGATCATCGGACAGGAAGAAGATATCCGTCTGGAAATGGACGGACTCTCACAGGCCCGCATGCGAACCCTGTGCGACGAACTGGTACACGACGGATATGCCGAAAGCGGTCAGGTGACCGATGAAGGCATCCTGCTCGGGAATCCCGATCCATGGATGTGCGGCGAAGATGACCTCAAGTCGATGATCAGTTCGGTAATGGAAGGCATGAATTTTGAAATAACATTTCTTTCTTGAAAATCATCATGTTCTCGGATAAAACAATAGATAAGCTCAATGCGCTTCCGCTGGCAGACGTGATGCGCAACAACGGATATCTGCCGGCTTCGCAGACTGCACGCAGCGTGTTCTACCGCTGTCCGTTCCATCAGGAGAAGAACGGGAGTTTCTGTGTGAGCAAGTTCCCTCCCAAGGGCGAGCGCTACGCGGCCTTCAACTGCTTTGTGTGCGGCGATCAGAACCGGAGCAAGGGGGTAGGAGCCATCATGCTGCAGCAGCGCCTTCTGGAACGCGCAGGAGAGAAACACGACTTTCCGGACGCGGTGAACCGGCTGGCCAAAGACTTCAACCTGATTATTGAAGGAGATTACAAGAACGGGTTCTTCCACCGGGCGCGCAAGACCGCCCCGCAGCCGGAAGTGGATTTCCGCATCCGTGAGGGCGAGTTTACACCCGCCGAGCTCCGTGCGCTGGGCTGCCAGGTGCTCCCCGTGTTCCGCGCCGGGAAAAACACAAGCGAAGGCCCCGAGCAGACAGCCGTGACCGATGCCGACGGAAACAACCTGTTGCGCTGTTCGTTCAATCCCGATTTCTACCGGGGAGACACACCCGCTCCCTTCGACAGCACCCAGCTCCGCACCATGTTCAACCTCTATCCGCTGGGAAGCTACGTTACGCCCGAAAAGGCCGATGCCGACGGCGTGCTGACCAGCTACGAAGTCAAGTCCACACCTTCTTACCCGGTATTCCTTTTCCGCTACGAAGACGAGAACGGCTGGTGGGCACGGAAATATGAGCCCTATTTCCGCGAGACGACCGATGCGGACGGTCGCCGCCAGCCCAACTACAAGTTTACCTGGTGGTACCGGGGAGGAAGCCGTCCGGAAGGATTCCACAAGGAAATCTACGGCGATGCAGACGTGATGCGTGCCCTGCAGACCGGGCGTGTGGAGACCTCCGACAAAGAAGGTCATCCCATTATCAATATCGAGAAAACCCGGGTAGACGAACAGGGACGGCGCACCCGTGCTTTTGCCGACGTGTTCCGCCGGATTGTAATCTGCTCCGGACCGCGCGATGCCATCAATGTGTACTTCCATAGCGACGCCCATGTGGTGTTTCCCCACTCCGAGAGTGTGGAGATTTCGTCGAAAACGATCCGTCGCCTGCTGGACATCTCCATGGAAGTGTTTGTGCTGTATGATATCGACCGCACCGGCATACGCGCCATGAACCGGCTGGCCCTGAAACACGTGGAACTGAAAGTGCTCTATCTGCCCGAAGACCTCTCCACCCAGTACAATCCCCGCAGCGGGAAAACGTGCAAGGATGCCGAAGAGTTCTTCAACTTCTATCCGGCAGTGATGCGCCGCAATGAAAAGCTCATGCACACCAACGTAAACCGCTACTTTGACGACCTGCTCAAGACCGCCCGACGGATGCGCTTCTGGGATGTGCAGTACCAGACCAAAAAGCAGGAAGACGAAAGCAAGGTGGTGGTGCGCAAATATACCCTGAACTTCGACAATATGGCCCAGTTCCTTTCGGCCAACGGATTCTACAAATACACCGACGAAGCGGATACCACCAAGTTTGTGCATATCAGCAACAACATTGTCGATGTGGTGGAAGAGAGCCAGGCACTAAGTGAAGCCAAGGAAATCATGAAGGACTTCCTGATATACAACTCACAGTATTACTCCGAGGAACTGAGCAATGCCATCAGTACCCAGAAGAAAATCGGTCGCGACACCATGTCCGGCATCAAGAAAGTAGACCTGAACTTCATGTCGTGGGGAAAAGATTTCGATTATTTCTTCTTCCGCAACTGCGCCGTGAAGGTGACGGCCGACAGCATCGAGCCGGTGGACTACGTGGACCTTCCTTTCCATGTAAACCGCAAGGCCATCATCGACGCTGACTACCATCCGCTCAAGTCCCCTCTGTTCACTATCGAGGAGAATCCGGAATATGCCGCACGTAAGGAGCTGAACAGGCAGCGCATGGCCGACAAGCGGATGAACGAGAACGAGCGCCGCCGTGAGGATGCAGAGTTCATCGCCTACCAGCGTTTGTACCGCTTTCTGTTGAAAATACCGAAAGACATTGACCAGATGCCTGTCTGCGTGCAGTGGCTGTACGACACCAGCCGCATACACTGGCGAAAGGAAGCCGAAGGCTATCTGCTTACCGAGCTGGAAAAGCAGCGACAGGACATGCACTTCATTTGCAAGGTTGCCCTGATGGGCTACATGCTTTCGCGCTATCGTACAGGTACCATGCAGAAGATGGGAGTCGTGACGGAGTACACCGTGGCCGACGAAGGCAAGAACAGCGGAGGTACCGGAAAAAGTTTCTTCCGTTCCTTCTTCGAGCTTGTGCGGAAGGTGTGCTACATCCCCGGTCAGACCTTGAAGAAGAAAGAGAATATGGCCAAGAACTTCGACAAGTTCCATTATACCGTGGACAGCATGTGCCTGATAGACGACCTTCGTCCCGACATGATGGGCAGCGAGTTCTACAACATTACGGACAACATTACGGTAAAGACCCTGTATCACGATGAAATGACACTGCCGCGAGAAGCCACCCCGAAGATATTCATTACCATGAACAAGATGCCGTTCGACATGACCGAAGGAAGCACCTCACGCCGTATCTTCCTGGCCATGCAGAGCGATTACTATCACGACGAGGACTACGCCGGCCAGTTCAAGAAACGCACGCCGCAGACCAAGTTCGGGAAAGACATCTTCCTGGAAGCCACCGAAGAGGAACGCGACGAAGCGGTGTACATGATGCTCCAGAGCTGTCAGTTCTACCTCGGCCTGCAGGAAAGCCTTATACCGCCCATGTCGCAGGACGGGCAGATGCGAATCCTTTACTCCGCCATCAAGGACCAGGTATTCATTGACTGGGCCAACCATTTCTTTGCGAACCAGTGGCACTGGAAAAGGCCGGTGTCCATCAGTGAAATGGCCATCAGCTACCTGGAACACCGGGGCGATGCGGTGACGATGCAGAGTGTGAAATCCGTGAAGAACGAAATGATAGAGAAGATGCAGGCTTACTGCTTCAATATGCAGTACACCATGAACCCTTCCATCGTCTACCGCTCGGACAAAGGCTCCAAATACCCCCGTCACTACGCCTGGGAGCAGGAGTTTATGAACGACACGATCCGCCGTGAGGAACGCACCCGAAAATTTACCCGTGTGTGCTTTTTCTACAGGCTGGGTGAGGAACCCAAAGACTCCAAGGAGATACTTTCCTGCCCGGAAACCGACGAAGAGTGGGAGGAAAAGAAGCGTTTTGAAGATGATTAATAACCTTAAAAAGAAAAGAATATGGCAAGAATCTTAAAACATGAAATCCCGGCAACGTCAGAGTTCAAGCTTCCGCTACATGAAGATTGCATACTACTGAAACTAGCAGTTGTAAACGAGAAAGCATATATCTGGGCGGTAGAAGATGAATCAATGCCACAACGGGGAGTAAAGTTCCGTATGATCATGACCGGTGAAGAGATCAATATTGATCCTTACATGGTGTATATAGGAACTTTTATACTTTTCAACGGCTCGTTTGTAGGTCATTTGTTTGTGGACACTTCTGTTCCGATTAAGCTGGGTATAGGACATTAAAATAGAGGGAGATATGGTAGTAATAGTGATAACAATTATTCTGTTATTGATTACAACAATTACATTTTATTACCTTCAATATAGAGGCGACAAAGTAATTGAGTTTAGATGTATGATCAGAGAATTATGTTTTCAATATGCGCTTCGTCATCCACATTGTAAAATGTCTTCATTTGATTGGTTTATTGATAAATACACATTTAAGCAAATGCTTTCCAGTATAAAGCCTCTAAAGCTCAAGTATTGGTACACGAAAGAAGAATTGGATAAAATTTGTAATTAATGAGTTATGGAAAATAAATTTATGAAAGTACCGTTTGATCTGGAAATGGCGAAGAAGATCACTTCAGGAGAAATGGAAGGAAAGATTGTGACGAGAAAAGGCTATCCATCCAAAATCCTTATGTTCGATATGGCTAATATAGACTATCCTATATGTGCAACAGTGCTTATTCCGGGGGTATCGGAAGATTGCTATCATTTTGCTGCAAACGGAGCACATTTTAAAAAGTTCAATCCGGTAAGCGATTTTGACCTTATGCTTGAGATACCGGAAGTGAACACCTTTGCTCCTGGCATGCCGGTTTTAGGCTTCGATGGGCGGGGCGAATGGCGATACGATATTTTCAGTCACATACGTTCAACCACTCGTGGAACAACTTACTATGTGTGTTCAGGACGCAGTTACAAGAAGATCGTCCCTTTTAATGGAAATGAAAATTTAGTTGGTACAAAAGATATTTAAATTGATAATTATGGAAAACAATCAGAATGAAAAAGTAAGTATCACGTTTGAAGTGGAAAAGGATTTTATCAAAGCCGTGATGCAGATATCAGGATTTAGCACAAAGGATGCTGAAGAAGCAATGAACGAATTAGAGAATGTGGTAATTAATGAAGATACGCTACAGGACACTAATACACCAATCAGCGACATTCAGCAGATAAAAACGGGTATTTCAATGATTGCCATCGGTATGGCGTTCAAGAAAATCACAGCGAAAGAAATGCAGAGTAAACCAAGCGGACTTTTTGCGAAGCTTCAGTCTTTGAAAGAGGAGAGTAAGAGGTTAGGAAAGGAGGAGTGGAAATAATGAGAACACCTGTAATCATGGAAGAAGCATTGCTGATGTTTAAGGAGATGAAGAAATTGAAGAAGGATGGAAAAGCAAAATAAACCAATACTTGATGTATGTTGTGGAAGCCGAATGTTCTGGTTTGACAAAGAGAATCCGCTTGCTTTATTTACTGACATACGCGATTTTGAAGACACACTTTGTGATGGGCGGAAAATTTCTGTGAAACCTGATAAAATTGAGGATTCCACAAACCTTTCATTTGCTGATAATACATTTAAGTTGGTTGTGTTTGACCCTCCACATTTGGTAAGAGCCGGTGAAAACAGTTGGTTGGCCAAAAAGTATGGGAAACTTCCAAAAGACTGGAAAAGCTTTATTAATGACTCGATACATGAATGTATGCGAGTGCTGGATGATTACGGTGTACTTATCTTCAAGTGGAATCAGGACCAGATAAAAGTAAAGGAAGTAATCAATGCTATTACGGATTACAAACCTTTGTTTGGTCATACTACGAAGAATAACGGTACGACTATCTGGATGTGTTTTATGAAAATACCGAAAGAACAAAACCATGAGACGAATACTTTATAACGCAAGCGATACAGAAACATTCCAGCGTATTGTGAAAACAGCTAAGAATGGGATTTTTGGAGGCACTTCGGCCACAATGGATTACCTTGATAAGTGCCGATGGTTTTTGGAACGATACGATTGCATAATCATATTTACACGTGATGAAGGAGCCCATACCTGCGGATGGTGGAAAAATCCGGATTACGAAAGATGCTATCACCTGTCAATCTCATTTCCTGGGGGATGGAACAGGAAGAAAGCGGAATATATTCTTGACAGGATATTCGGATATAACAAGCGTATGCTGTGGTGCGAGCCTCCATATTCAGAAGATGGGAAGCGAGCTGGAGTATTCCACTACCGGCTATTCTGTGATGTGAACTGGAATCCGATAATGCCTCGTGGAGAAGTATATTCTACAAAATTTACGGAGCTTGGATGGAAAAGCTTTTCGGAACTGCATGGAAAATAAATAACGCTTAAACAAACAAGTTATGATATTACACAGATTTTGCTCACAAGAGGAGTTCGACAGGTATATGCGTGGAGAGTTGCTGGTGAATGAAAAAGGCCATAGTAAGTTTAGCAAATCAACATCCATAGGTTTTTGCTGGTTTTGGGAGGAACCTTGGTATGCCATTGAATATCTGAGCGGGATAGTGAACAGAGATATATGTATTACTGTAGAAACGGATAGCAAGAATGTTACCGAATCCATGGGGTATTACTGGGGAGAAGATGGACCCGATTGGTTTCCCGAATACTGTTGCACTTCATACGACAACGAACGATTTAGACTGGTGGAAGCAACAGACAAGTTCAGATATGATGAGCCGGACTGACAGGAAAAGTGAGAGATAAACCAATACCAATAAAAATGAAGAAGTATGAAATTGATTAAGCACATGAGCTGGGATCTGAAAGGAGTTTTGAAAGTCTATGAAGGCAAAAGCATGGATGGACTTTTAACTGTGGAAGGGAAAGAACTGAATGATGCTGAAGCAAGACAATTCATAAACGATTGCATTGAAAAAGGTTATAAGTGTATGCCATTAGGGGATAGTGACGACTGCCCGGATTTCGATTATTACGGAGGTGGATGCCCTGGGCACAAAATTGAAGAGGAAAATTACCATGAGTAAGCTGATTCAAATTCCAAAGATAACTGATCCGCTTGGGAGGAGCTGGGAGCAGCCTGACGAAAGCGATATTTTGGTGGATGAAGAATGTGCTGTTATGTCGAGAAAATCTTTTGACAAGCTGAAAGATTATAGCGGATCTCAGCCATCGGCCCTGTATAACGGGAAAATGTGGAAGACTTGTGTATGTGTAAAAGACGGTCCATTGTGGATTCTGAAATTCTGCTGTAATGAAAACATCGAGCGTATTGTGTCTCGTCCGATTTTAATACTGGAATAAATAAGGAAGGAGAAGAAAAATGTTTGAACTAATAAGAGTCTTTCCCACTCATGCTTCTCCCTATGTTGGAGGATATGTGGATTTTGACAGGCAATACACTGTCGAAGAGTTCATCGAAGAAACCCTGAAAAAGTACCCGGCTATTAGCGGTTCCTTCGTCGTAGATGCGACTTCACTCGTTGCACACTACCGGAAAGGGAAGCTGTTAAATGAAGAGTTACCAGGAAGAATTTTAAGAGCCAGGATTGCGGCTGTCTCCTTTTATACAGGATGTAATGAAGCAGATTATGTAATCACTAAATTTGATGGACAATGAAAGAAGAAGAAAAACTACTGTTACTGGAAGATATTTCAGCCAGATTACCGTTCGGATTGGCGTTTATCACTAAACAAGGAATGATTGAAATGGACGTTATAAACATAGCCGACAGATATAAGGTATGGGCTTATAAGAAAAGAGACAAGCATGGTAACGAAATTGGCCTGAATGCCGAAACATTAAAAGGAGAAAGATGTCTCGGGAAAGGGTTCAGATTGGGAGATATAAAACCGATACTCTATCCGCTGTCTTCAATCACAGAAGAAATCTTTGTGAACGGCTCGGAAATTTGTCCGATGAAGTACCTGGCAGAAGCATTCGATTTCGACGGGTATATGGGCCTTTATACCACCTGGAATTTCGACGAAGAAAGAGAATGCGTAGAGTTCTTCGCCTGGGGATGTAAGGTGTGCGAAATGAACTTGCAGAGCTTCTTTATTACTCCGGAAGAAGGGAAGCATAACAGCACTCAATTGGGCCTTCGTCATTTCCAGCAAGTCTTTCACGTGCTGCATCAGTGTCACATAGACTACCGCAACCTGATCGCACAAGGGCTGGCCGTTTCTGCTTTAGTTTTGGATAATAACCCTTATAAATAAAAATAGCCATGTTTAGACAGGAAGATTATGTAACACACGATGTAGGATTGCTTTTGAAAGAAATAGGGTTTAATGAAAACTGCAAATATTCATATTTAGAGAACGGGCTTATGTGTTGTCCATCTGAATATGAGCAAAATTTCAATCTTTCAGAAAAAAGATGTTCATGCCCAATCTTATACGAGGCTCAAAAGTATCTTCGGCAGAAACACAATATATCTGTCGAAATATACAGAAACGCTTGCGGTTACTGTTGGTCTATGTCAAAAGCTGACAATGGAACATTCATTACAGATTATGACCTTAAAGGGCCTAATGATGGTGGTTGCTGGGATGATTTTGAAGAAGCTTTGAATGATGGAATCTATAACGCATGTAAACGAATAAAAATGAAAAAATAAGACTTAATATGATTATGAAGAAAGTACCATTTATAGCAATTGTGACTGTTGTATTAATGTTATTGGCCGGCATTGTTACATTTTCCAACCAGCGTGAAGTAATGGCCACCGTGAATCGGATTGAGAAAATAGAAAATGTAACCTCAAGTGAAGGTAATACGACTACCGAGGTTTATTATCTCCTTTTCACATCCGGATGGACCATGAGAATAAGCATAAACGGTTTTTTATCCCATCCTGAACTACTCGGTAGGATTAAGGTCGACAGCACTTATACGTTCCGAACCATTGGATTGGAATTGCCTTTTGCGGGATTTTATCCGAATGTGGTATCCGTAAAATAGCAGGATATGAAAATCGCAGGCTGCATATTCCGGAAATCGGAAATACGTGAATACACCAGGGCCACATTCCTGGCTCACTACAAAAAGCGTGAGTTTTACATAACATCAAATCAAGGTTATGGAAAAGCAAAGGAGCCCGGTAAAACCCGATTCTACCTGAGCGTAATGGGTGATGATGGGATATATGATGTGGACTATTACGACGACTTCAACAATATAGAAGAAGCAATAGAAGCCGCTCTGAAAGGAGCATGTTTAACTAAAAACGAATAACTTATGCCAAAAGAAATAAATAGAAGAGAACCCATAGCAAGAAAACAGCACAAGTGTAATTTCTGCGGAGGGATAATAGAGAAAGGAGAAAAGTACGACAATGCCACCTTGGAATTTGACGGCGCAGTTTACACCTGGAAATCGCATTTGCACTGTCTGAATATAGCATCCGAAATAGATGACTATGATGAAGAAGGGATATCAGAAGATGATTTTGCTACCTGGATAAACGAATACGTTCACGACAATCACTATGACGATGAAATAGATGATATATGCGTGGAATGGCAAAATAAGAGCATACCAGAGCTCGCAAAGATGATAGATAAGGAATTACATATAGAATTGAAGTAAGCCATGAATAAGAAAGAAGAAAAAGCAAGAGAATACGCCGATGGGCTTATGAACTCAGTTAAATCGTATTATGTGGAGAAATACGGGATGGAACGAGCAAAACGAATGTCCGATTTTGATATATACTATGTTGAACAGGCATATCTTGACGGATGGGATGCCATGCTCGGCGGCCTTCTGACAAACGTAAAAGAACGGCAACCTGACCCGAACGAGGAGGTTGTCTGCCGTATGGTGTCAAACGGAGCATTCGTAAGCGGATACATCTACCAGGAAGACGGGAAATACAAAGTAGCCACTTCTCCCGATTTTCATTTTGAGGACTACGGAGATTATGAATGTGACTACTGGTTTCCGAAACCTAAACTAAATGAAGTAAACCATGAATAAGGAAGAATATATACACCAATACGCCACGCAGCTGTTTAACGAACGTAATAAGGACTTAGGCAGCAATGAAAACGTACATTTCTACATCGGCGATATAACCGAAGCAATGTGGCAAGCGTGGGATGCTTCGGTTTTTTCACAATGGAAAAGCGTACAAGCTTCACTCCCTCCGAAAGGACAATGCGTGAACGTCATGCTGGGAGACGGAAGATACACCAATTCCTCCATCATGTCAGACGGGACATGGGCCTACAATGTAAGGCCAATCGCATGGAGCGAAATAAAACGGCCGATATTATACCATAAACCAATGATTGAACTTAAATACCCAGGTATGAAAACGAAAAACATTATCTACACCGGACCGATATTCGATTATTATAACGGGGAGTTACATCGTATATTTTGCGACTTCGACATTCAGCAGCTGAAAAACAGAGTGCTAGGGAAAGACAATTCCTGCAAAAGGCCGATGATAATTATCAACCTTGAGACCAAAACGGCATGGATAGAGTATGTCGACGAAGAATGTTCCCAGTACGATAGTTTTTATAACAAATTCACCTGCGACATTCAGGAAGTGGAAAGGATGATTGAAGAAAGTCAGGAAAGTAAAGAATAATCTAAAACCAGGAACTATGTATATCGACGATAAGAAAGCAGTCGTATTCGTGCCGAAAGACGAGTACGAAAAGATGAAAGAGCTGGCCAACGCCAACGCAGAAGAGATAGAGAAACGTGCACTTGAAATGTGGGAAACAAAAGCAATTCCATGGCTTAAAGTCTCCATGGAGATACGGAGCAACGGTGGACTTGACATTCTGGATAGTGAGCAGTTCCAGTTCAAAACCGATTCATTGCTTCTTGATCCGGCAGGGAAATTCACTATCAAAGAAGAAGCCAGAGAAAGATTTATGAAATTGGTGAAGGACTGGACACGTCACATGATGGAGCTTCAGTTTGGTGAGCACATGTCAAAAATCAATTATATCAATGAACGATGCCACAAGGCAGATATATTGTGGAAGAAAATGCTGATTCCGGCTATTTTTATAGGGGTTATCACGTTTATTACGTTTGTCCGTTTGATATGGGTTTTACTGTCTAAATTTCCCGGATGATATGAACGAAATTACACAAAAGAAAAATAGAGAGATATTGGCAAAAGCTGTGTCCTGCAGAGAATTTTTATATCACTTTGATTTTATTACTGATTCGGAATCTGAAAAAATACACCAAAAGATAATGAAATGGCAGAAAAGGGACATGGTGTCAATTTCTCGTGAACAAATAGAGTCGGTCAATATGTTTTACGATGATAATCCTGGTCCTTTTACTTGGGATGAAATTCAGGAATACATAAATGCCGGATATAAGGTTCGACATGGATCATGGGAAGAAGAGAAATTTATCGCTCGCGACTCAGAAGGATATTATGATGAATCTTGTACAGTCGGAGGGAAATACGTTGCAATACCCAAAGAAATTGACAACAGAGGATGGTACGTTATTCATGAGTATAAATAATAAAGAATGTAAGAATCTGACTATGTTTACACAACCTTGTTTTATCCGGAAGAATACACCGGAACTGCGGAAAAAGCTTCAGGAACTGGGGCAAAGAGCCAATACTCTTGACGATTTTAAGGGAGAATGGTTGGCGGCTAATTACGGAATGTATATTTCCGTGCAAGATGGATTTCAGCATCTTCATCCGAACGACATTGACTGCGGTACTAACGAAGAACTGTTTCTTGCATTGGCTGCACTTCAAGATGATTCTGATGAAAATCAGTGGTTTGTTTATCCAAATGAAAATCATTGGTTTAAATGTTATGATAACAACATTGAAGAAGTAAGAAACGAACCTTCTACAAGAATGAGTTGTCAGTCTGCTTGGTTTTACAAAAGTCACAAAGCCACCGTCCAGGAACTTATTGAACATTTCAGCAAAAAGGAGGAAGAGCCATGATATTCATACCAGAAGATTTCAAATTCAACCACATTAAAAAGACCAACATCGTGGCAAAGCTCCTTATGGAAGGAGCCATAAAGGAGATAAAGAAATGTCCTATAGAAGATCGTTCTATGATATTACGACAATGCTCACCATGGAGGCCGGATGACTATAATATTGAATACAAGGAAATTTCAGCCGGATTTCAGATATTCAAAAGATACCTGACGATAAAAGGATTTACGATAGAAAAATACCTCGAACATATAGACCATTTGGAAGGTATCGTGTTTTTTTATCTCCGGTTTGAAATTGACAAAGACTTGATAGAATCATGCCAAATGCGAACGTAGAAAAGATAAAGGCCAGCCTGCTGAAGGAAATTAAAGGAGTGTTCTGCGAAGGATATTGTCTTTACTACAAAGACGATTACTACTGCGGAGCCTGCCCGTTGAACGACACAAGCAACTGGCTCAACCGGAAGAAACCCATTGCGAGGGAAGAAAAACTACGCACCGTGAATTTCTGCGACGACTGCATCCATTTCCGCCCGCTGAAAGAAGGGGAGAAGCAAAAGCCAAACAGTCAGCTTTGCGAGTTTGTCCGTCCTCTCAGGTTCAAGGTAGGGAATGGATACAATGGGGAAGATACAGGTTTCTTCCTGCCCGGTTGCAAGGACTACAAAAAGGAAGATCGAGAATGCCGCACGTGCCTTTATTTTCTTCCATCGGAGGATTCAGACGCGGGTGAATGCAGGCTCTATTCTGACACGGCATACAGCCATTATTTATGCAATGATTGGAAATCTAAAAACTAAAGCTTATGGAAGAAGATAAAAAACAAATAATCATCCCTCTATCCGAATATAGAAAGATGGAACAAAAGATTTTAGATTTGACTCAAAAGAATAAAGAAAAAAAAGAAGCTATTCTTAAAGAGTATGAATCTGCCTGGGAATCGAGATATACTAAAACTGTTGGGCAAAATTTTCATGTAAATGTACCATCCATTGTGATTAAACATAATTCATTGACGGATTATATTTTTAAGATCGTAGAAGAAATGAAAGCAAAGGAAGAAGAAATCCTTTGTTTAAAAACCAATGAAGGAGTGTTTAAAGACATTTACCTTCAGCTGAAGAATCAAAAACGTGATTTATACTGGTGGCAGCTCTACCAAAGGATGAAAATCAACCGTATGTTGGAACTAATTGAAAAAAGAGTAAAATGGACGCAATACAATTTTTAAAGAGACGCATGAAAGTATGGTGCAAAAGCAGGGTAAGATGGGAGAGCGAAAAGCTCTCCCTTCTCCCGAGCGGAGATTTTTCTGATGACAAAGGCCGACTGCACCGGCGTGAACACCACACAGCCTATGTTACCCTGGAGGATGCGATTTCGGCCATCCGGATGGTGGAAGAAAAGTTCCTCGCCGATAAAGAAACCGAACTTCAACGGCTGGAATCAGAGAACTACACATTTATTAAAAGACAAGAGATAGCTGCTGTCTCACGCGATTTCTCCCGGTTTGGATATGTCAGCAATCCGATAAATGTTTCATTCGACGAGATGGATGGTATGAACAGTGATACTAAAATTCTCTGTGACTACAAATTAGGAAAGATTACCCTGGAAGAAGCAATCAAAAGACTGAACGATTCTAAAAACGAATAGCCTATGACAACCACAATAAAAAGTGTAGTGAGCATTATATATCGTCCCGGTATGCAGAAATACGAGGTGCAGGCTGTGGCCGATAGGAATGGCCGCCCATGTGTTGTTACGGTGTATTATGACAATAAGAAAGAAGCAAAGAAACTAAAGAAAGGAGACATAATAGATGGAAACAATTAAAACGATAGATCTGAACAGACTGAGAGATGAAGCCTACCAGAACGCAGTAGAACACGGATGGCACGACGAGTATTTAAGTACCGATCATTTCCTTTGCCTGGTCATTAGCGAGCTGATGGAAGCTGTGCAGGCCGAAAGAAAAGGCAAACACGCCGATCGGATTCAATTTGATAATTACGATTAGTGTGAACTGAAAGCCCATTCCTTTAGGTATGGGATGAAAGTTTTC
>OOCH01000650.1_pt1 | contig 33486 bp, 32 predicted proteins | sample 1671641 | NCBI WGS metagenome assembly OOCH01 (sample SAMN06348177, study PRJEB24527) | human gut metagenome | biome: human gut; feature: ankylosing spondylitis patient; material: feces | host: Homo sapiens | place: China | collected 2015-10
AGCTCTCGTCACGGTCTTTCGAATAGAACGGGATGCCCGCCAGATCCAGCATGGCCAGATCCTGCACGATGATGCCGTCGGGGCGCACCTGCCGGGCCAGACGATGGATGAGACGGTAGGCCGCCGCGGTCTCCTGCGGCTTGACCAGCACGTTCATGGCCACATAGACGCGGGCCTGTTCCTCGTGGGCCAGATCGGTGAGGCGCGAAAGGTCGGTAAGGCCGAAGTTCTCGGCCTGCATACGGGCCGAGAAGTGCTTCAGGCCCAGGTACACGGCGTCGGCGCCGGCGGCCAGGGCCGCGGTGAAGCACTGGGCGTCACCGGCCGGGGCCAGGATCTCCGGGCGTTCCGGGGTAGGGGCGGGCAGGATGATGTCACTCATGCGTAATAATATTCCTTGAACCAGGCCACAAAGCGCTCGATGCCGGTCTTGAGGGGCGTCACGGGCGCAAAGCCCGTGGCCTGCGACAGAGCGTCGATGTTGGCCCAGGTGGCTTCCACATCGCCGGGCTGCATGGGCAGCAGGTCACGGATGGCCTTCTTGCCCAGCGCCTCTTCGAGGGCGGCGATGAAATCGTTGAGTTCCACGGTCTGGTTGTTGCCGATATTGTAGATGCGCCACGGCGCGGAACTGGTGGCCGGGTCGGGGGTGGCGGCATCCCACTGCGGGTCGGGCTTGGGCGCCAGGGGCAGCAGGCGCACCACGCCTTCCACGATGTCGTCGATATAGGTGAAGTCGCGGCGCATGCGGCCGCCGTTGAACACCTTGATGGGCTCGTCCTTCATGATGGCGTGGGCAAAGAGCTGCAGGGCCATGTCCGGGCGGCCCCAGGGGCCGTAGACCGTGAAGAAGCGCAGGCCCGTGCAGGGCAGGCCGTACAGATGGCTGTAGGAGTGGGCCATGAGCTCGTTGCTCTTCTTGGTGGCCGCGTACAGGCTCACGGGATGGTCCACGTTGTTGTGTTCCGAGAAGGGCTGGCTGGTGTTGAGCCCGTAGACCGACGAGGAGGACGCGAAGACGAAGTGCTGAACGCCGTTGTGGCGGCAGCCTTCCAGCAGGTTGGCAAAGCCCACCAGGTTGGAATCCACATAGGCCATGGGATTGATGAGGCTGTAGCGCACACCGGCCTGGGCCGCCATGTTGATGACATGGGTGAACTTTTCGGCCGCGAACAGGGCGCTCATGGCTTCGCGTTCGGCCATGTCCTGCAGCACGAAGCGGAAACCGGGACGGCCTTCCAGCTGAGCCAGACGGTCTTTCTTGAGCTGGACGTCGTAGTAGTCGTTGAGGTTGTCCAGGCCAACCACGGTGTGGCCCTGGGCCAGCAGACGGTCACAGAGATGATAGCCGATGAAGCCCGCGGCTCCGGTAACGAGAATATGCATGCTGTCCTCCTGTTGGCGCAGACTAAGCCAGAAGCGCTTCCGGGGCAAGGGTTTGCTCTTGCCTCCGCTGCCCCGCCCGGCTATGTTCGGGAACATGAAAAATAACGAATCCACCTTTGCGTCCAGCAACGCTTCCGAAATGCGCAACAGCGCCGCCGGGACCGGCAAGAAAGCCGCCGGTGCCGCCGCTGGCAAGACCGGAGCCGCTGCCGACGCCGGCAGGGACGAGGCCATCCGTCACTGGTACAAGGGCGAGAATCGCGACACCATCATCTATCTGCTCATCGCGATCTTCTTCCTTGAGCTGATCATCGGCGGTATCGCCTTCTTTTACGGCATCATGCACGCCAAGCCGTCGCTGGCCGGAGGCCCGCCCGAAGCCCAGTTCCCCATCCTGGGCTGGGCCATCGGCGCTGTGGCCGCTCCGGTGGCGCTGCTGCTCATCGTGCATCTTTCCGGCCTCTGGGTCTCCAACACCCTGGAGCGGGAGCGCCAGCCCGGCAAGCCCGGCTCGGAACGCATGGTGCCCAAGCGGCTGCGCTATTTCTACGCCTGTGTGCAACACGCGCCCACTGTGGTCATCCTGCTGGGCATATTGCTGCTGGCCGCGGCCCTGGTCTTCGTGGACGGCATGTTCTCGGCCGTGGTGGCCTTTGGTGCCGCACTCAAGCCCTACATCCCGTGGATCGCGGGCAGCATCGCGGCCCTGCTGGCGGCCTGTTATCTGGGGCGCCTGCTGCTCATCTACCGCCACCGCCGCATGGAGCAGGAATACGCCTACCGGCGCGAGGTGCTGGAAAAGACCGGCATCGTGCTGGTGAGCAAGGGCAGCATCCCCCTCAACCGGGGCATCGAACCCTTGCAGGCCGTGGATGGTGGCGGCTATGCCCTGCCGCCCGGCCCCGCCTACACGCCTGAGGAAGCCGCCGCCGATGCCGCGGCCCTCGAAGCCGGGGAAAAGAAGGGCGACGCGCCTGCCGAGGACATCGTGGACGTGGACCCCGAAGACCTGGGCGAAGCGCCCAAGAATACGGCCGCGCCCCGCAAGGACGACGTGACCGACGCCGATGTGGTCGTGGAGGATGGCAAGCCCAGGGCCTAAGCAACACGGCCTGAGGCACCGGCATTTTTGAGCGAAGGAGTTCCTCCTCCCTCAAAGGCGGCTGCTCCCGCTGCCGTGATCGCTTCCATCGCAACGGGGAGCGTGCGGGCGGCATCCGGTCGGCCCCGTCCCTTCCCGGCGCGTTTTATTTCAAAAAGGAGAGGCTCCTTGAGGAGCCTCTCCTTTTTTATTTTTGCTTGTCGTCCGTGTCCCGGTGCGAGGCCCGGGCAAAGACGACGGCCCGCTGCGGCCTAGTAGCGGTAGTGGTCGGGCTTGTAGGGGCCTTCGACCTTCACGCCGATGTAGTCGGCCTGTTCCTGGGTCAGGGTGGTCAGCTTGACGCCCAGACGGGCCAGGTGCAGGCGGGCCACTTCTTCGTCCAGTTCCTTGGGCAGGGTGTAGACCTTCTTTTCCAGGTCGCCCTTGGCCAGCTTGATCTGGGCCAGGGTCTGGTTGGTGAAGCTGTTGGACATGACGAAGCTGGCGTGGCCGGTGGCGCAGCCCAGGTTCACCAGGCGGCCTTCGGCCAGCACGATGATGCTGCGGCCGGACTTGAGGGTCCACTTGTCCACCTGGGGCTTGATGTTCAGCTTGGTGATGCCGGGGGTGGACTCCAGGTAGTGCATGTCGATCTCGTTGTCGAAGTGACCGATGTTGCAGACGATGGCTTCGTCCTTCATGCCTTCCATGTGTTCGCCGGTGATGACGCGCAGGTTGCCGGTGCAGGTGACGTAGATGTCGCCTTCGGCCAGGGCGTCTTCCATGGTGGTGACTTCAAAGCCTTCCATGGCGGCCTGCAGGGCGCAGATGGGGTCGATCTCGGTCACCAGCACGCGGGCGCCGAAGCCGCGCATGGACTGGGCGCAGCCCTTGCCCACGTCGCCGTAGCCCACCACGACCACGACCTTGCCGGCCACCATGACGTCGGTGGCGCGCTTGATGCCGTCGGCCAGGGACTCGCGGCAGCCGTAGAGGTTGTCGAACTTGGACTTGGTCACGGAGTCGTTGACGTTGATGGCCGGGAAGAGCAGCTTGCCTTCGGCTTCCAGCTGGTAGAGGCGGTGCACGCCGGTGGTGGTCTCTTCGGAGACGCCCTTCACCTTGGCGGCCACTTCATGCCAGTGGTTGGGATCTTCCTTGTAGCGCAGGGCCAGACGATCCATGATGATCTGGAATTCCTTGTTGTCGTAGGTCTTTTCCAGCAGGGAAGGATCGTTTTCCACTTCCACGCCCTTGTGGATCATCAGGGTGGCGTCGCCGCCGTCGTCCACGATCAGGTCGGGGCCCTTGCCGTCAGGCCAGGTCAGGGCCATTTCGGTGCACCACCAGTAATCTTCCAGGCTCTCGCCCTTCCAGGCGAAGACCTTGGCCATGCCCTGCTCGGCGATGGCGGCAGCGGCGTGGTCCTGGGTGGAGAAGATGTTGCACGAGGCCCAGCGGATGTCCGCGCCCAGGGCGTGCAGGGTCTTGATGAGCATGGCGGTCTGGATGGTCATGTGCAGGGAGCCGGTCACGCGCAGGCCCTTGAGGGGCTTCTGGTCACCGTACTTGCGGATGCACTCCATGAGGCCGGGCATCTCGCGCTCGGAGAGCTGCATTTCCTTCTTGCCGAAATCGGCCAGGGCCATGTCGGCCACTTTGTAGGCCAGGGAAAGGTCCAGGGCTTTGGTCATCGTTCCATTCTCCTTGAGGAAGTATGTTGGGCCGCTCCACAAAAGGGCGGTCTGCGGCATGGTCGTTGTCCCCTGTGCGGGGATGGTGCGCAGCCTTCGGTAAGGCCGCGCGGGAAATCTTGTGTGCCTTTTCCGGGCCATATCCCCCGGGACAGGTGCGTCGCTCCCCATCGGGGGGCAGGCTTTCCTGAATGGAGCACGTTTGGGGGAAGATGGGGCACGGGGGGCCTTCCCCCCGAAAGTATCCCTAACAGGCGCGTGCCTGCACCAGCAGCAGAAACAGGCCGCGGCCCACGGCCTGCCGCGTACAGGACAGGACTTCGAAACCGGCCTGGCGCAGGCGTTCCTGCAGGCGTTCTTCGTCGAAGCCCAGCCAGCGGTCGCCGTAGCGGCTGCGCATGGTCTCGTCGTGGTGCTGGAGGAAATCGGCCACGAACAGGTGCCCGCCCGTGGTCAGGCTGCGGCGGATCTCGCGCAGGCCCTCGCCGGGGTCGGACAGGTGGTGCAGGACAAGGTTGATGCAGGCGAAGTCCGCTTCCTGGTCACGCAGGGGCAGGTGGTCCAGCTCGCCGATGCGCAGGGAGATGCGGTTCTCGTTGGCCAGATCCACGGGGTTGAAGCGGCGGCGGCACATCTCCAGCATGCGGGCCGAGCCGTCCACGCCGATGAGGCTCCGGCTGGCGGGCAGCAGGCGCTCCAGCACCGCGCCGGTGCCGCAGCCCAGGTCCACGGCCACGCGGCAGCCCTCGGGCACGGCGGCCAGCACGGCGGCGGGCAGGTCGAAATCTTCCAGCACTTCGCGGTTGAGCTCGTCCCAGTCCTCGGCGATGGCGTTGAAGAACTGGCGCGTCTTGAGGGCGCGTTCCTCCAGGATCTGGGCCGCCATGGCCAGATCCTCGCGCATGGCCGTGTCCGTATGCAAAAAGGGCCCCATGGCCTGCAAAAAGTCGCTGGCCTCGCCGCAGCGCGTGGCGGCATAGAAGACCCACAGGCCGTCCCGGCGCGAGGTCAGCAGGCCCGCTTCGGTCAGGATCTTGAGGTGGCGCGAGACGCGGGACTGCCCCATGCCGAGGATGCGCACCAGCTCGTTGACCGAGAGTTCGTAATGCAGCAAGATATGCACCAGTCGCAGACGGGTCTCGTCTGAAAGTGCCTTGAAATATGCCAGTGCCATGCGTGCCCCTGTACGGCGCGCCGGGCGCGCCTGCGATCTATGTATCAAATTTGCTTGATGCAAATATCAGCCTATCTGGATATAGTCAAGGAGTTCCATGTCCTCGCCTTCCGATGCTGCCCCCGACCGGTCTTCCGCTGCCGGGGAGGAGACAAAAAGACGGTTGTCGCGCAAGCGGGTGACCGTCATCACGGCCACGGCCCTCTCGTTGCTGGAGGCCTGTGGTCTTGAGCCGTCTCCGGCGCGCTCGGAAAAGACGGCCGGGAAGGGGAAAAAGGCGACGCAGGGAGAACCGCCGGCCGAAAAGGCATCGGCGGATGACCTTGAGGAACGGCAGGCGGCAGGCTCGGCGTCTTCCCGCGAGCGGAACGGCGGGCGGAAAAAGAGATCTGCGCCGGGCCGGGCTCCCCGGGAAGCGGCGGACGCCGTCCCACAGGAAGATGCATCGCAGGGCGTTGCCGCCACCAAAGCCGCGCTCCCGGAAATCCCTCCGGTGATCCCGCCCGCCGACACGGCCGCGGCCACGGTACCGCCGGGACCTGCCATCCCTCCGAAAAAGACGACTGCCCGGCGTCGTCGTGCGAGCGGCACGAAGGCCGCGCCGGTGACCGATACCGGGGCAGTTCCCGCTACCGAGCCGGCTCCCGCGTTCGGGTCTGTCGCACAGGAGGCCTCACCACCGGTAGAGAAGCCTTCTGTTGGCCAGTCCGCTGTGGAGGCGGCAGCATCCGTACCGGGAGAGGATCAGCCTCACTCCGGCGCACGGCGGAGAGCCGTCTCCCGTGCCGGGCGTGCCCCCACTTCCGGTGGACGCGGCCGCAAGAAGGCTGCTGCGACCGCTCCCGCATCCGCGGGGGAAGCCGGTCCGACCACAGCGCCGGTACCGGAGCAACAACCTGCGGAACGTCCCATGGATGCGGCGGCACTGGCTGCCGAAGCGGACCGTCTGGCTGCGGAATACGGCCTGTCGTCATCGGGCGGCGGTCTGGTGGTGCTGCCCGGGGACGACGACTGGGATGATTTTTCCCTTCCTCCGGATAGGGAAGCGTCGTCCGCCCGGACGGCGGCCCGTGGTACGGAGACGGTCCCGGCCGCTTCTTTTCCTGAGCCCGTACCGGCAGCGGCCCCCTTTGCTGCGGCGACTCCTGTTGCTCCCGCCCCCGAAGCCACACCTGCAGAGGGCAAAAGCTCACCCGGGCGCCGCCGTGGGGGCGGCACGACAGTAGCGCCGGTAGCCGGCAGCGGGAACGCTTCCGTACCGCTGGCCGGAGAGAAGGGAGGAACGTCATCAGCCGTACCCGGCGATGCGCGCATACCGGAGGGAAGCCCTGCTCCCGTACCGGGGGCTGTTTCTTCCGCATCTGCCGGACACCGCGCAGAAGGGGAGGCAAACGGGACTGCCCGGCCCGCAGCGTCCCCTGTAGCCGGGGCCCCTTGTCCTGCACCGTCTTCCGGGACAGGCATGGGGCGGCGCGAGGCCGCGTTCCGGCAGTGGGCCGCGGACATGCAGTCCCGTTTCGATGCCGGGCTGGAAGCGGAGGAAGACCGGGCGGCACGGCGCAAAGACTCGCTGGTCGTGCTGCCGCCGCCGACGGATACGGGCGGGAGGAAACGCCGGACAGCAAAGAAGGCACAGGCCGACGCAGCGGAGGCCCCGCGCCCGCGGGCGTGGATCACGCGGCGGCGCAGCACCGAACCCGGGCACGAGGCCCGCTTCGAGGAATGGCACGGCCCGGCACGGACAGGGAGCGTGCTGGAAAAGGTTTTCATCTCTCTGGGCGCGTCCCCGGAGCAGGCGAAGCTGAGCCGCTTGTGGCGCAGCTGGGATGCCGTGCTGGGGCCGGATCTGGCGCCATTGGCCCGTCCGCTGGGCCACCATGACGACAAGCTGCTCATCGGCGCCGAAGACGCCGTGCTGCTGCAGGAGCTCTATTATATGGGGCCGGAGATCGTGCGCCGGGTCAATGAGTTCCTGCAGGAGGACTTCTTCACGGCGGTGAAGGTCTCCCTGATGCTGGACCATCAGGATCTGGATGCGCCCAGCCCGGTGCTGGAGCGCTCCGCCGGGCGTCCGAAGGAAGAGGTCCCCGCGCCTTCCGGGGCCAGTCTGGGGCTCATGGATCCCGAATCGGCCGTGGCCCGCTGCTATGCCCGCTTCCTGGGCATGGAGCTGCCCGATCCCCGCAAATGACGGGCTGGAGCCGCCGGGAGGCGGGATTGACAAAGCTTTTCTTGCGATGCTAGGGTCAGCCGGTGTCGTGCTGGCCTTGCTGCTTTGTCGCTGTGGCTGCCGTCACGCTGCAGCTCAAGGGGAGGGTGCCATGCAGGATACGCTGGAAAATATCAGCCTCAAGCACGATAATGGCGAGGACATGCGCTTTCGTGGAAGCCTTTCCTCCGAGTGTTCCTGGTATGACGAGGAGCATGGCGTGCTGTGCCGCCAGAAGCTGTATGTGACGGAGAACAAGGACCAGATCTACTACATCATGCGCACCGGGGCGGAAGAACACAGCCGCCGGGCTTATCGCCTGAAGGTGCAGGACCAGACCTGCATCATCCATAACGGCAAAGCTGAAGTGCGCATGCCCATTACCCTGCTGATGCTGGCTGTGCGCGGTCTGTGCGGCATGGATGCCCGGAACGCGACCAGCCTTGCCATGGTGGAAGAAATGCTCAAGGCTGCCAACGCCTAGCCGCCGTCCGTTTTTTCCCCGAAAAGAGAGGAAAGGGATGCTTCTTCGGAAGCATCCCTTTTCGTTTTTGCGGCCTCTGTTTCTGTACCGGTCATACAAATCAAAAGAGCCACCCATACGGGTGGCTCTTTTGATTTTCAGCCCTCATGGCGAGCCCCGGCAAGTCCAAGAGGTTCGCCGGGCAGATGCCCATCCCCAGGGGGGAGGCCGGAGCCTGTTCCTCCCGGGGCTTTGAAGGCGCAGCCTTTTCAAGAGCGGCAGTGCCCCTGCCGAAAGCGCATCGTCGGGACGGCTCCCGGCGGGGCGACGTCAGGCGCTGTCGGTGGCCTCAGCGACGGGCGCTGAAATGCTTTTCCGCGCTCTCGATGTCCTCGAAGCCGTACTGCCGCACCTGATGGAGCAGGTTCTGTTCGGCTTCGCTTTCGCCCTTGCGCAGACGTTCCATGGTGGCCCGATGATAGAGGGCGATGGTCTTGGGGGAATAGGTGCGCAGTTCCGCGCGCAGGTAGGTCTCCATGGAGACCCAGCCCGGACGGTCGTCACGGCTGCGCAGGGGGCGGCCCCTGTCGGCCAGCGAGGGGAAGCGGCTGTCGAGGTCTTCCTTCCAGGACACATGGGCGGCCACGATGTCGTCCACCTGGGCCATGGCTTCGGGGTCCAGCGGCGGCAGGCTGTCGGCCAGCTGGGCGTACTCCTCGGGGAAGGTGGATTCCATCATGCGGGCGTATTTTTCCGTGACCAGGTTACGCCCTTCCAGACGGGCGTTCAGCAGGTCTTCCAGATAGCTGCCCAGCAGTTCGTCGTCCCAGTTGTCCATCTGGCTGGAACGCATGATGCGGAAGGTCTTGGGATCCATCTGGCAGGAGGCCTTGCCGCCCACGTTCTGCACGTTGCTGAACATTTCCCATTCGGCTGTGACCACAGCATCTACAAGGGTCTTGTGTTCCATAGCGTCTCCTTGGCCGGGAAGGGCCGCGGGCACCGCGGCCGTCCCCGGCCATCTTCGGCAAGAAAGGTTTTCCCGGCATGGCCGGGAGATATGAAAAAAGGGCGCCCTGCCGGAAGCAGAACGCCCTAGTGTCAGCACGTGGCGGGGGAGGGATACTATCTTGCATTATAACATACTGAAAATACTGATTTGTATTGTGCAGCAAAATGCCTCGTACCCCCAAATGTACCCCCAAAAAATTTTGCTGCCCATTTTTGCCCTGCTTATGGCATGGCCCCTGCATAACATCCGGGGGGATTTCCGGCAAGGGGAGAGGGCTTTTTTTGAGGTAGCACCCTGCTGCCATCACCGCAACCAACAGCCCACATGCCGGATCAGATCAACCCACCCCAATTTGGGGCGTCACAGTCCCGACGTTGGCTATCAAGGGTCGCACTTCATTTGCTACCCTTCCTGCCCGGCAGGGACAGCGTGCCACGTTTGCCCGAAAATCACCCGTATCAGCAGAGGTACATCAGTCCAAAAGAAGAGACCGGCAAGGGGAAAAGTTTTCTGTAAATTGTTGAAATTGTGATACCTAGTATTTTACTATGAAATTGTGGAAAGCTTTGTTTTTGACTCCAGTTTTGCCGGAATGGGTAACAGTGCCGTAACACGATTGAAGGGGCATGGATGGGTATGGATACCGTATGCATAGGGTATCCTCTCTCCTTGCCGGTCATTGTCTCCCCCAGCCCCTGGCTGTCCGCCATGATCCCCGCCCGTCCTGGATCATCCCGGCTTGTCCCGAAATATCCCGACTGATCCGGGCAGGCCCCAAGTTGTCCGTGCTTGCCGGATGATTGCCCGTCCTGTCTTTCGTTGTCCCTTCCAGTCCGTCATGGCCCGCAATGGCCCCGTAGAGCCTTGAAACAAAGAAAGCCGGACGCTTCATAGCATCCGGCCCGTTGTTGCCCTCTGGGGCTGTCTCAGGGTGTCCACAGTTTGGACGCCCCTTGATCTCTTGCGTTCAGGTCTTGCGTTTGCGTTGCCGTCTTCCGTATCACCGCCGCCGGCAAGGTTTTCTTCTCCGGCAGGTATTGCGTTTGCTCCCTGCTCCTCTGGCTGCCGATACCAACTTTTATCACCCACTCATGGGCTTGGCTTTCCCCTATCTATCCTGCGCTTCCGCTTGGGACATTTCCCGTTGGCAGCGGAGCGCCGCTTTCCCTCTTCGGTCTTTGGCCCGGTGGAGAGCCCGCCATGCAGGCGGCACCGTCCATTGCTGTAAAGGTCTTTCCTCTTGCAGGGCGTCCCGGCCCTGGTCTTGGCGCCTCATGTCTGGCCCGGCAAGGTACGGGGTGGAGGCAGCTGTGCCTCGTCTTCTTCCCGTTCCGCAAGCCGTTTGATGTTGGCCCACAACTCAGCGATGCTCTTTTCTCCTTTTGGGGGGCGTACCGGCATACCGTGCATCTTTCCTTTTTGCAGGCAACGGTGTTGACTGCCCGTTGACTTTGTTACGCAGCATCATGGGCCTTCACGATGGCGGCCCAGCGTTTCCGGGCCCCTTCCAGGTATTGCCGCAGGAAGCCCCAGGCCGTGTACTCCGCCGCAGCCCGGCTCCCGGCAAAGAAGAAGGGCAGGCGGTACCGTCCGGCGAAGGCCAGCACGCTTTGACAGGCCGCATGCGGGTTCATCCTGCTGCGGTACTGCCCCCCGGCCAGATCTTGCCAGCTCGCTTCAACCACCACGCAAAAGGCGTCCAGGGCGGCCCCTCTGGCAAGCTCACGTTCAAAGCGTTCCCGCTCCCTGCCCAGGCACATGACAAGATCCGGCAGGCTCTTGCGCTCCACCGCCACCCTGTCAGCAAGCCCGGCAAGGGAATAGTCGCCAACGCTCAGGGCTCCCACTTCCACCGTCACGCCTTCATAGCGCGGCCCCCGGAAGGGAAAGGGAGCCTGTTCCCTGCTATCCACAATCACGCGCACCGCTGCCCCTCCTTCCCTTTTTGGCCTGGTAGATTTTTCCGTCCGGCGTTTCCACCCATCGGCTATGCCTGCCGCACTTGGCACACACCGCTTGCCGGTTCAGGCAATGTCCTTGCTTGGCCGTACCTTGCACCAGCAGTTTGCCGCCGCATTCCGGGCAATCCGGCAGGATGCGGGGCCGCCCTCCTTTGGACGGTGCGTTGACGGGCACAGCCAGCCATACTTGCCGGGGCAGATGCTCCAGATCCAGATCATGCAGCAGGGCTTCCAGATTGTCCCGGGCATAGCGCAGGGCTGCCTCCTTTTCAGATCGCAGCAGGCCCGGTGCCGGCCACAGTACCAGTCCGCTCCCATCATCGGCAGGCAGGGCCCCCACCTTGTATGTCTCGTTCAGCTCGTGCAGTACCGGCCACGGATGGGGATGTCCCGTCGTGGTAGTCTGTTGAAGGTGACGAAGATCAAGCATGATTCCCCCTTTCCGTCACCTTGCTATCCGTTTCGTGGTGTTCTTCGTGTTCTCGTGTTTCGAGCGTTGGCAGACAAGGCTTTTCGGCTGGAACACGACCAAAATACGTTTGTGTCCTTCGTGTTCCCGTGTACCTCGTTTGGGCGGGAACACCTTTGTGTTCCCGGAACACGAAAACTTTTTTTCGTGTGTTCCCCGCAAACCCTTGTGGCTGTAAGGAGGGAACACAACGAACACGAAGAACACGTTTTTTTGATATGGGTGTACAGGGCTAAAAGCATTCATCAGGGAACACCACAACGTAAACGCGTTTCTTGCCCAATTCGGGAAGCGTCCTTACGGCAGAAGACTTGTCATCGGAACGACGTAACCATCCGGCATCCGCCAGCACACGCGCAGCCCTGCGCACGGAATATCCTTTGACCACCTCGGCCCCGAAGGATTCCGGCAGGATCAGGTATTCCGTCCTCCCGTCCATTCCCTTTTGCCTAAAGCCCACCCGGCCTATGCAGGTGGTGGCGTTGGTGTCCATGTCCTGGAAGCGGCTTGCCCCGTGCTGCTCGATGAACAGGCGCACCGCGGCAAGGATGGCCGCATCTTCCGAAGCGCCGGCCCCGCCGCGGGCGGCCAGCCAGTCCGTGAAGCAATGTTCGGCGCAGGTCACAGCCTGGAAACAGTCGGGCAGGACAGCAGCCTGCCGTGCCACCTCTCCTGCCACGGCGCAGAGGGCGAAGCGCTGGGCCACACGCCGCACCTGCCCGTCGGCATCGACAGGGCAAAAGCGACCCACCAGGGAATCAAGCGAGGGGCGGAGCTGTTCCATCAGCGTGGGCATCTCCCGGATCAGGTAGTGCAGGAAGGCCCTTCCGGCATGGCCGTAGTGCTGTTCCGACAATTCCTTGAGGCGGTTCACTACTGCACCGGCAGAGGGGAGGCCGTGAAGATCCGTCAGCATGGCCTTGTCCACAGGCAGGCCCACGAAGCGTACTTCCTGCCCGCCCCGGGACTTCATGCCGTTTTCAGCCAACTTGTCCGCAAGGCCCAGCTCGCCGGATGACAGAAAGAGCAGCCGCCAGACATGGGAGCGTCGCAAACTGCCGTCGCGTCCGGAGCGGGACTTGCCGGAACCGTTGGCCAGCATGTAGGCCGCCTCACTCAGCACCCGGGCATTGACCTGGCCCACTTCGTCCAGGATGAGCAGACCGTCATTGTGGAGCGCCGCCACGCCTTCCAGAGCGTTGTCCGTGACGCGCCAGCTTTTGACGTGGCCAGGGCCGCCCCAGACGGATGCCGCCACCTGCAAGGCCGTCGTCTTGCCGGAAGAGCTGCCGCCCTCAAAGGAAAAGCCGCCGCCCTCCATCCCTGCAAGACGCAGCAGGGGCCCGGCGAAAGCGATGCAGAGCGCAAAGGCCAGGCGCACGTTGCCGGCACACAAGCCCGGTATCTCCTGCCAGCCTTCCAGCGTCCCGGCAGTGCCGTAGAGGCCCGTGTGGTAGGCGGATTGCAGCACGACGCTTTCTCCCTGCGTAGCTCCAAAAACGGCATCCGGCAGGACGTAGACCGATTCATGCCAGCCCACACGGGGCACGCAGCGGATGCGACGTACAGGCCGCACACTGGCAAGGAAGGCGGCCAGCTTGGCGCGTGTGCCGGGCACACCGAACCAGCCCCCGGACGCCAGTGTGCCGAACCACTCCCCTCCCTGCCGGTTGAGCAGTTCCACAGGCATGGCCCAGCGGTGGAGCCGTCCATCCGGATCCTTCCACTCCAGCATCAGGCCCCACTCGTTGCCGTCGGCGTCGCGGGTCATGCCTCGCACAAAGAGCGGCGGGCCCAGGCGGATGTCATTACTTTCCCCGTCCGCCTTGAGCTCTTGCTTGTACAGCCCGGCACGCTTCCCCTCGGCCACCATGAAGAAGCCCTCCGGCATTGGGCAGGCATCGTCCTGCAAGCGGGCCTTCTCCACCACCCTGCGCACTGCCTCAAGGCTCCTGGCCCTGTGCAGATCATTGAAGTCCGCCTTTGCGCCGTCCAGGGCAGGGCAGGCGGCCAGCTTTGCACCAATGGCCTGAGCGGCTTTGGTAGCCGCCTCCACGCCGGGGTTCCATGCCTTGCCCTCCTTCATGGTCTCGCAATCGTTGTCAGCGCAGAGGATGATCTCCCTGTCGGGATACTTGTCCCGGGCCATGCGGGCCACGGCCTCAAGGTTTCCCGCATTGAAGGCCACAAGGCAGGCGTGGCCCGTGGCAAGGTGCAGGCTTGCGGCGGTGGCGTATCCTTCCGCTATGAGCAGGGGGCCGTCCTTGGTTCCGTCCTTTGCCGGAATGGGGAAATAGCCGCCCGCCGTTTTGCCACCCTTCAGAAAGAGCTTGTCCGGCCCGTCAGCGGGCTTGTCCGGCAGGATGCTTTGCAGGCTCACCAGCGTGCCGGAAGCATCCAGCACAGGCAGCAACAGCTCTACAATGCCCTGACATTCCCGCTGCCGGATGCCACCAAGAGCAGGGACACCTTTCCGTTGCAAGTAAGGGTGTGCATCCGGTGCACTTCCCGCTCTTTTCCAGATGGCCCGGGCCAGCTTGGCAGACGCGGCCCAGCGCGTGGCCTGTTCTTCTTCGGCAGCTTTCCGGGCAGCGGCGATGCGTTCCCGCAGGGCCTTGCGCTCGGCAGGGGACAGGTCTTTGGCCGGTCTGGTAGACCGCGATCCTTCATCACCGGTGATCCAGTTCTTCCACCAGCAGCAGGCCGGATCATCCAGGTGGATACGGTAGGCCCCGTCCTTGCCGCGGGGCTTGTCCGTGGTGCCGCAACGGTGCAGCACGCCGTCTGCCTGGACGTGTTCCACCAGCAGCCCGGCAGCCCGCAGGCTCTCTTCAAAGGCGCTCAGGATGTCACTATTCATGGTCGCCCCCTTCCCGTTCGGGATCCCACAGCGGGGGCAGGTCGCGCTCATGCGGCAGCCCGGCAAGGGGGAAGGAGAGCTCCCCGCCGGCGATGGCGATCTTGTCCAGGAGCAGGTCGAAGCAGAGGGCAAGGCCCATATTGCTTTCATCAGAGGGCAGGCTACTGGCATCCTGAAAAAGCATGTCGCCCACGACATTGCGCAGGAAATTGGCAAGGTGGACAGCGTCTTCAAGGGCGCTGTTGGGGGAGACGTGCCGCAGGCTCCGGGGGATGCTGGAAGAGCGGGCGCAATAGTTACGCATGGCGCACCTCCTGCTGATCCAGACCACGGGCCAGCCGCAGCAGGCCCAGGGCCATGCCGGTTCCCCGGTCTTTGGTTGCCACCAGCTCGCGATCCAGGGCGGCAAGTTCACCGTCCAGAGCATCTACCAGCAGACCGCCCGCATTGCCCGGCAGGGACAGGCGTCCCATGAGCAGGGGCAACAGCTCCCCGGCCACGGCCCGCACACCGCGCAGGGCCTCCCGGTATTCGTGCAGGGCATGGGCCGCCGCTTTCAGATCATCCAGGGCGGCTTGCGCGTGCCGCTCAAGTTTGCCGCGTTCATCCGGCAAGGATTGTTGGGCGCACCAGTTCAGCACATGCCGGAAGCTGGAGGCGGGCAACTGGCGCAGGGAGGTGGCCCCCCACTCCTCCAGCAGTTCATCGAGAAGTATTTCATAGCGGGCCGCCTGTTCTTCGCCGCAAGGATTGCCGGCAGCGGCGGCGGTCAGGGCCGCCTTGACGGCGGACAACTGGTCTTCGGTCATCAGGGTAGGAAGGGAACTACGCAGCATGGCGCACCTCCACCACGGTCAGGACATGGCCGAGCATGGCCCAGCGCACACGGGCCGACGTGGATAACGACGTGCCCAGCAGGGCCACAAGGGCGGCAGTTTCACCGGCACGGGCCAGCTTGCGAAGAAGGAAGGACAGGGACGCACGGCCACCGCAGGACGCGGGGCGGAAAAGGGGGATGGAATGCATGAAGCACCTGCACTGTTTAGGGGGATTAAGGATACAAAAAAAGGCGGAAACAACGCTCCCCGGCCAGTGCAAGGCCGCCGGGGTCTCACGAACACCCGGACGTTGCTTCCGCCAATGTATAGCACCGCGCAAAGGGTACACCTCTCGCGTATTGCTGGCAGAAAAAAAGACCGCTCTTTTCACCGCGTGGGGCACGGTAAAGGCGTCGGTTACGCCTTGCACTGTTTGGGGAAGTTCAGTCTGCCCCAGACAGCGGGCGCGCGTCAAGGGCCGCAAAGATCCAGCGGTATTGCTACGCAGCATGGCAGCCCTCCTTCACCTTGAAGCCGGGGCAGAGGACAGGCCAGCCGCGACCGTCCGGCAGGTAATGGGAACGGCATCCCACAAGGCCGATGATGGCGGCCCGGAAGGACGGCACGATGCCATGCCTACAGACACGGCAGAGCCAGCTTTGACGGGGGGCCGGTGCAGGATCGGCCCAGGTCTCTTCCCACTTGCCGGGCGCGAACAGGTCACACCACCCGGCGGCGGTACGGAGCTTTTCGCCGGTCATCATGCAGAGCTTGCGATCATGGCCGGAAGGCAGGGCCACGCGGCGGAAAAACTGGCAGCAGGAGCAGCATTCGGATTGCGAGGAGCGGGGCGGTGTGGCAGAATGGGGGCAAGCAAGATTGACCACCTTGCCGCCTTTTTTACCTGCCCCCACCGCCGCCAAGCTGGGGGCTTTTTTATTACGCATTGGCAGCCCCCTCACCGGCGTTGAGACGGTCGATCAGGGCGCGCACATCTTCCACACGATAGCCGCGGGCACGCTTGCCCAGGGCCACGGGCTGGGGAAACAGCCCGGACTTCACACCGTTGTACCAGGCAGTCCGGCAGACAGGTACGAACCGCAGCACGTCTGACAGGCGCAGGAATCCGGTTTCCGGCAGGGTAGGGGCGGAAGGCTTTTGGACAGTAGCGGGCATGAAAAAACCTCCTTGCAGCTTGATGCATTTGCAAGGAGGTTAGCGCACCGTGCGGCGTGGTAAGCAAGTCGGGTAAGGCGTGGTATTTTCGCCTGTGAGGTGTGGTATTTTCCCCGGCAAGGTGGGGTAAGGCCTACCACGGCAAGGTCTTGGTGCTGCCGTTGAACAGATCCTTGCCGTACTGCTGCCAATCTTTCAGCTCTCCCCTGGGATGGAGCAAACCACCGATCATAGCCCAGGAGGCCCCGGCACCCTTCAAGCAGGCCGCCGTCTCCTGGGGTGTCTTGCCCTCCTTCCGGCACTGTTCCACCACGGCAATCAGGCCGTACCACTTCAAGCCTTGGCCTTCACCCTGCCGGTCCTGCTTCAGTTCTGCTCTGGTCTTCTCCAGCTCAGCTTGCAAGGCGGCATTCTCTTGCCGGGCCTGCTCCAGTTCGGCTTTCAATGCGGCAAAGTCTCGCTCTTTGGCTGTAATTTGCACTTCTCTATGTGATTCCTTTTGTATAGCTAAGTTCTCTTTTAGAAGACTGTAGTTGTCATCAAGCCAGTCTTCAAAGTCTAAAAGCTCTATTGTTAAATCTGAGTTATGTGTGAATACGTTATATGTATTGAAAAAATAGCGACCATCTCTAAATGCTTCTTCATAGCTTGTTATAAGATGTTTTTTACTATCGAAAGGTTCATTAAGCATATCAACAAATCTTTGTTTGCTTAATCTGAGTAATGATGCAACATAATTAATTGGTAAGTCTTCACTTATTCTTTCAGCGTATTCATATATATCGAATATATTTCCATCATCATCTAAATAAAACATGATACTTTCTATATTCCAATCACTACGCGCCATAGTCCCCCCTCCCTTGCAGGGTCTCCCTTGATAGCTCCCCGGCAGGCGGCAAGGGTTCCGCCTTTTCGGCATGGGTAGCTAGTCCATGCCTAGCCGGGGAAAAGTCATTGGCCCTACCTTCCGGCAGGGGCAACTCACCTCATATCTGAGGGCAACAGCAACCTTTTCCAAAATGGAAACAGTTCAGGCCACCTTGCCCGGCAGGAAGAGAGGCAGGCCGTCCTTGTAGCCAGCCACTTGTGCCGGGGATGGGATTCCGGGCCGTGCGGTCATGCCTCGCACAGCGCCCGCCGCACCACGTCAGGGGCGACTTCGATGACACGCAGATAAGCCCGTGCTGCCGGATCGGGTTGTCTCCTGCCCTGTTCCCAGTTGCGAAGGGTATAGAGGGACAGGCCAAAGGCCGCCGCAAACCCGGTCTGGGAAAGGCCCAGCTTTTGCCGGATGGCCTTCACGTCCACCCGTTCGGGAGCACTGGCCGGGGGGAAGTCATGCACGCCGTATTGCGCCCTGTCCGCCGTCCCGTCCATGTAGCCCACAGCTTCGGTCAGACCGGCGATGATTTCTTGTCCTATCGTGTTCATGGCTTTTGCCTCCCGTATGCCGCAAGCAGCGCCGTCAGGCGGCGCATATCATTCTTTTCGGCTTGCGTCAGATTCGCTTTTTCGTTCTTCCCGTATATCAGCAGGGCAAACAGGGGAATGCGCTCGGAATGAAAGTAGTAGATCACCCTGTAGCTGCCGCTTTTGCCTTCTCCTTCTCTTGCCCACCGCAGCTTGCGAACGCCGCCCGTGCCTTCCATGACCTTTCCGCTGTCGGGATGTTCAGCAAGGTAGGCCACCAGGTCGGCGCGTTCCGTTTCAGAAAGCAGGCCCTTGGCCCTGCGCAAAAAGGAAGGAGTTTCAACGACGGTCATAGGTGGTGTGTTCATGGCTCTATTGTAAGTCATTGGCTTATAACGTCAAGAGGCAAGCCTCCGGCAAGGGAGGCGCCTCAGCCTTTGCCGCAGGCCGCATGGAACACGAGAACACGAAGGAACACGAAGCCTTTTTAAAGGTGTTTCGCCCGTGAACCCTTGTGGCTGTAAGGCGGGAACATGAAGAACACCAGGAACACCAAAAACGGATAAACTCAGGAGAGGTTCCGGCAGGGAAGGGGGCCCAACTTTGCAGTCATCTGTCCACACTTGGGCCACTTTTCCCTTTGGGACAGTTGGGACAGTTTGCAAAAACGACTGTCCCACGACTGTACCACCCGTGAACCCTTGTGGCTGTAGGGCGTGGGACAGTTGGGACGGTTGGGACAGTCAAAAACAATAAAGGCAGGGAGAGGTGCCGGCAAGGGCAGGGAGCATAATCTGTCTATGCCCCTTCCCCGGCCCGCAGGCTGTCCAGGTAGTCCGCCCACTCCTGCATCATGCGGCGGCGCTCCTCCACATACTGGGCGCGGTTGTAGGCATCCCGTACGCTGTTCTTTTCGGCATGGGCAAGCTGGGCCTCGATCACGTCAGGGCGGTAGCCCATTTCATTCAGACGGGTAGAAGCCATGCTGCGGAAGCCGTGGACGGTCATTTCATCCCGGCCATAGCCCAGACGGCGCAGGGCATTGAGCAGACCAACATCTGATATGCAGCGCGTGGCAGAAGCCGTACCGGGGAAGACAAGCTCCCTGTTGCCGGTGATGGCGTGCAGGGCTCGGAACATCTCAACCACCTGCCGGGCAAGCGGGACAAGGTGGGGCCGCCGCATCTTCATGCGTTCGGCAGGTATCAGCCATTCCGCCCTGTCCAGGTCGATCTCTGACCAGGTGGCCCGCCGCAGCTCGCTGGAGCGGACAAAGACATACGGCATGATCTTCAAGGCAAAGGAGACGGACGCGTCCCCCGGATAGTCGTCTATGGCCCGGAGCAGAGCGCCGATTTCCCGCGGTTCGGTGATGGCGGCATGGTGGCGCACCGGCTTTGTGGTCAGGGCTTCGGTCAGGTGGCTTGCCGGATCGGCGACGATCATCCCGGCAAGGCGTGCGTAGCGCGTCACCTGTCCGCATATCTGGGCAAGGCGGCGGGCTGTCTCCAGGTGGCCTTGCCGCTCCACCTTGCCCAGCACAGCCAGGAAGTCAGGCGCGCCAAGCTCGGCAATGGGCCTGCTGCCAAGATCAGGAAAGGCCAATGTCTCCAGCCGCCGGATGATCTGCCGGGCATGGTTGGGTGTCCAGCCCGCCAGCTTCTTCTTGTGCCATTCCCGCGCCACCACTTCAAAGGTACGGCTCCTGGCGATGGCTTCCGCCTTGGCGGCCTTGCGTGCGGCGCACGGGTCCACGCCACGGGCGATCATTTCCTTTGCCGTGACAGCTCTGGCCCGCGCCTCCTTGAGGGAAACGGCAGGATAGGTGCCGATGGCAAAGAGCCGTTCCTTCCCCTCAAAGCGGTACTTGAGGCGCCAGAGCTTGCCGCCGCCTGGATTGATCAGCACATACAGCCCGCCGCCATCCGCCATCTTGTAGGGCTTTTCCTTGGGCTTCGCCGTCCTGATGGCGGTATCCGTCAGCTTCTTGGGCATTGGGGGTACTCCTGACTTTATAAGGGGTATGTTTTTCAGATACCCCGCAAACGTACCCCCTCTTTTTGCGGCTGTCTATGAACTTTGGCGAACTTCAACGGACATCAAAAACGAAGAAAGTCCGCTCAGCTCAAGGCGTTGCGGACTTCTACGAACTTTGACGAACTATAGTTTGGCGGAGGGGGAGGGATTTGAACCCCCGGAAGGCGTGAACCTTCAGCGGTTTTCAAGACCGCCGCAATCAACCGCTCTGCCACCCCTCCGTGCGGAGCAGACCGCGCCGCCTCCTGCGCCAACCCTGCGTGCAGGGTCCATGGCTTTGGGCGGTGCTTCGTCTGCGGGCTGTCGGGCCACGGCGCAGGGCCTGCCCGTCAGAACAGCCAGAAGCATATAGCACTTTTGGGCCCGGAGCGCAAAGGGCAAGCTGCCGGAGAGCCCGGCGGACCATAAAAAAAGCGGCGCCCTCCAGAAGAGGACGCCGCCGGATCCGCTGAGCGAAATACTACTTGATGGCGTCCTTCAGGCCCTTGCCGGGGGTGAACTTGGCAACCTTGCTGGCAGGGATGGTGATTTCCTTGCCGGTGCGGGGATTGCGACCCTTGCGGGCGGCGCGCTCAACCACCTTGAAGCTGCCGAAACCGGTGAAGGTCACGGATTCGCCGGAAGCGAGGGCTTCGCGCAGAGCAGCCACGACGGCGTCGAGGGCTTCTTCGGCCTTGGCTTTGGTGGGCAGGCCGGCCTTGGCATGGATCTTTTCAACAAGCTCAGCTTTGGTCATAGTTATACTCCAAAAAAAGAGTTTCGGGTTTCAATCTGTAGGCCAGACAGGGCATCCATACGTTATGGGCTTGGCCCGTGTCAATGGAAAATGCCCATATATCAAAGTTTTCCGGGCATCAGAGCCTTTTCGGGCATACTTTTCGCATCGCTTTCGGGCGGGGCGGCCCCGGGACGCATCGGCGGATGGTCAGGAAAGGTCCACCAGGCTGACTTCGGCGCTTTTGAGCGGGTGCCCCAGGAAAAGGCTGCCGGTGCGGATGAAGCGCAGCACGTTGTCCGTGGTCATGAAGCGGTGGGAGCCCGGGGCGTCTTCCCCGCGCAGCAGACCCAGCTCGCGCAGGCGGTTCTCCACGGCCACAGCGGCGGTCTCGGCCGAATCCACGATGCGCACGTCATCGCCTACCACATGGCGCAGGGCTTCGCGGAACAGGGGGAAGTGCGTGCAGCCCAGCACCAGGGTGTCCGGCCTGTCGGGCCGTCCCGGGGAGAACAGGTCGCCCAGATAGCGGCTGGCGATGCCCTCGACGATGGGGCCGTCCATCCAGCCTTCCTCGGCCAGGGGCACGAAAAGGGTGCAGGCCCTGCCCTGGACGCGGGCCTCGGGGCACAGGGAGGCGATGGCCTGCTGGTAGGCGCCGCCGGCGATGGTGGCTTCGGTGGCGATGACCACGATGCGCTTGTTGCGGCTGGCGGCCACGGCGGCCTCGGCACCGGGGCGCACGACCCCGAGGACGGGCAGGGGCGCGAAGTGTTCGCGCAGTTCCGGCAGGGCGGCGGAAGTGGCGGTGTTGCAGGCCACCACCAGCATCTTGACGCCTTCGTCCACCAGGCGTCCCGCAGCCTTGAGCGTGTAGCGGATGATGGTGTCGCGGCTTTTGGTGCCGTAGGGCAGGCGGGCCGTATCACCAAGGTAGAGCAGGTTCTCGCCGGGCAGGCGGCCGGAGATGGCTTTGAGCACGGTCAGGCCGCCCATGCCGGAATCAAAGATGCCGATGGGCAGGGAAGCTGAGGGATTCATGACGTTCCTTCGATGGGGGACGGCTCCGGTGGGGCCTCCCCGGGCTGGCACGTTGTGGGGACAGAAGGGCGCAAGGCGCCCCTGCCTGCCGGTAGGGCGGGACGCGGCCTCCTTCCCGGGCGTGCCCCGAGGAGGGCGACGGCATCCGGTCAGGGGCATCCATGTCCCGACTGCGGAAGGATGGCTTTTTTCAGGCGGCAGGGCAAGGGAAAACGGGCGCCGGAGGCTTACGGGACGCACTTCTCCTGTCCCGGTGCGTCATACCGGCGTGCCGGCCGGGCGGTACGGGCCGCTAGAATCCCTGCCACAGATAGCGCAGGGACGTGAAGAGCAGGATCAGGGCCAGCCCCCACTTGATGCGGCGCGCGGGCACGAAGCGCTGGCAGCGCGCCCCCAGATAGCTGCCCATGAGCCCGCCCAGGCCCAGCAGCAGGCCCAGCAGGGGATCGGCGCCGATGCCGTCCAGCGAGGAGAACAGGCCCAGGAAGCCATAGCCCAGCACTCCGGCCAGCGAGGCCAGGAAGGTGCCCAGCAGCAGGGCGCCGGCGATGGCATGGACGGGCAGGCCGAAGATGCTGACCAGGAAGGGGGAAAGGATGGCGCCGCCGCCGATGCCGTAGATGCCGCCCGCCAGACCGATGCCCAGGCTGAGGACCGCCAGGCGCGGGCAGCTGACGGAGTGCCGTGCCTCACCGAACGTGAAGACCAGGCGGGACCGGTCCCAGCGCTCCACATGGATCCGGGCCATGCCGCCCCCCTTGCGGGCGGGCGCGGCGGGCCTGCGCAGGTCGCGGAACATGCGCCAGAAGATCCAGAGCAGCAGCAGACCGGCAAAGACCTTGAAACGGCTCTCGTCCGGCAGCCAGTAGACGCGGATCAGCGATCCCAGCACGATGCCGGGCAGGGTGCCCACGGCCACGGTCAGGGCCAGCGGCCAGAGCAGGCGCCCTTCGCGGGCATAGCGCACGATGCCGCCGGGACAGGCCAGCACGTTGAAAAGATGGTTGGTGGCGCTGACGCCGGGGCTGGTATAGCCCAGAAAGCTCATCTGGAAAGGCAGGAGCAGGAAGGCTCCCGACAGGCCGCCCATGGACGTGACGAACGAGATGCCCATGGCCGCCAGGACGGGCACCAGGGGGTGACACTCGATACCGGAAACGGGAAAGAACATGGACCACCTCCACAGGTTGTGCGACGGGGTAAAAGCAGAGTAAACTGATATGGATATTTTTGTCACGTTTTATTTTTTTACTAACCTATGGAAAATAAATAGATAAAAATAAAATAAGCGTGATTTTTCAGGGTACTTTCATCACTATTTTGTATAAAATAGTGATAAATTGGGCTATGCGGCGGCCCTCCGGCCCCGCAGGGCCGGGGCTGCGGCCCGGTCACGCAGCGCGTCCCCTGGGGGCACATTGCCTGTGCCGGGCGAAACGCGTATATTTCAGGCTTTCCCATCACCGTGCAGCAAAGGATTTCTTCATGCTCGCCATTCTCGAATACAAGGCAGGCAACCAGACCAGCGTGCGCCGCGCGCTGGAACATCTGGGCATCCCCTGCCGCATCACCGCCGATCCTGCGGAACTGGAGCAGGCCCAGGGCATCATCTTTCCCGGTGTGGGCGCCGCCGGGCAGGCCATGGAGGCCCTGACCTCCGCCGGTCTGGACAGCGTGCTGCGCCGTGCCGTGGCCGAAGGCCAGCCCCTGCTGGGCATCTGCCTGGGCTGCCAGATCCTGCTGGAGCACAGCGAAGAGAACGACGTGCGCACCCTGGGCATCGTGCCCGGCCGCTGCGTGCGCTTCCCCGATCATATGAAGGAAGAGGACGGCAGCCCCGCCCCCGTGCCGCATATGGGCTGGAACAGCCTCGATGTGGTGCGTCCGGGCCGTCTGCTGCACGGCATCGAGCCCGGTGCGGAATTCTATTTCGTCCACAGCTATTATGTGGAGCCCGCGCCCGAGCTGGTCATGGCCACCACGGTCTACGGGAAGGAGTTCTGCTCGGTCTACGGCCGCGACGGCCTGTGGGCCGTGCAGTGCCATCTGGAAAAGAGCGGCCGTCCCGGCCTGACCGTGCTGCGCAATTTCTACGATTACTGCGACGAGGTGCGCCATGCTTAGCAAACGAGTCATCCCCTGCCTGGACGTGCGCGCCGGCCGCCTGACCAAGGGCATCAAGTTCCAGGGCAACGTGGACATCGGCGACCCCGTGGAGAGCGCCCGCCGCTATTATGAGGAAGGTGCGGACGAGATCGTCTTTTACGACATCACGGCCTCGGCCGAGGAACGCGGCATCTTCCTGGACGTGGTGGAGCGCGTGGCCTCGCAGATCTTCATCCCCTTCAGCGTGGGCGGCGGCATCTCGTCCGTGGCCGACATGCGCGCCGTGCTCAATGCCGGGGCCGAGAAGGTCTCCATCAACTCCGCGGCCGTGCGCAATCCCGATCTGGTGGCCGACGGCGCGGCGGCTTTCGGCTCGCAGGCCATCGTGGTGGGCATGGACGTGCTGCGCGTGCCCGTGAGCGAGAGCATCCCCTCCGGCTACGAGATCGTCATCCAGGGCGGCCGCCGTCGCATGGGCATCGACGCCATCGAATGGGCGCGCCAATGCCAGGAACTGGGCGCGGGCGAGCTCTGCGTCAACTCCATCGACGCCGACGGCACCCGTGACGGCTACGAACTGACCCTGACCCGGGCCATCGTGGACGCCGTGTCCATCCCGGTCATCGCTTCCGGCGGCGCGGGCGCGCCCGAACATATATACGATGCCGTGAGCAAGGGCGGCGCCTCGGCGGCGCTCATCGCTTCCATCGTGCACTACGGGCAGTACACCATCCGCCAGTGCAAGGAAGTCATGGCCGAGAAGGGCGCCAAGGTCCGCCTGACGTGGTAGCTCCCGAAGCCCGCTGGCAGGCCCTGCTGCCCGTGCTGCGGCACTGGCCGCTGGCCGTGGCCTTTTCCGGCGGGCTGGACAGCCGTTTCCTCTGTTTCGCCCTGCGGCGTGCGGGCTGCGACGTGCTGGCCCTGCACGCCACGGGGCCGCATGTGCCGCAGGCCGAGAGCGCGGCGGCGCGGCGCTGGGCCCGGGCGCAGGGGCTGCCCCTGCTGGAAGTGCGGCACGATCCCCTTTCCCTGCCCGAAGTGGCGGTGAACAGCCGGGAGCGCTGCTATGCCTGCAAGCGGGCCCTCATGCGCCGTCTGCGTGACGCCCTGGCCGCTGCGGGCGGTTGCCGCATCCTCTGTGACGGCAGCAATGCCGACGATCTGACCGCCTTCCGGCCTGGGCAGCGGGCCGTGCGCGAGGCGGGCGTGCTCTCGCCCCTGGCGCTGGCCGGGCTCCACAAACAGGAGCTGCGCGATCTGGGCGCGTCCTGGGGCCTGGACGACCCGCAGCAGGCCGCCCGGCCCTGTCTGCTGACCCGGCTGGCCTACGGCATGGGCCCGGAACCGGCCCTGCTGGCCCGTCTGGCCGCTGCCGAGGCCGATCTGGCCGCCTTGCCCGGCCTGGGGGATTTTCGCCTGCGCCTGACGCCGGAGCCTGTCCTGCAGGCGGCCGTGCTGCCTGACGGCCTGCGGCCGCAGGTCATGCAGGTGCTGGACGCCCACGGTTTTGGCGGGGCCGGGATGGTGGAAGGGACGGTCAGCGGCTTTTTTGACCGCGGAGCGTGATGTTTTTGGAGGGAATCCCCTCATCTCTACTGTCGATGCCCGCAGCTTTCTGCATCGTGCAACGGGTAGGGCCTCCTCCCGTCGCTGCCGGTACACGAAGGCCTTCTCCGGTGCCCTGATAAAGGGGGGAGGATATTTCCCCCGGAAAAAATAAAACGCGCCCGCGAGACGGAGTTCTCGCGGGCGCATTTGTTTTTGACAGGGATATGCCCTCCCATGAGCTGGAGGGATGTCCTGTTATGAAAGCGCGCTGGGGAAGGGGGAGTTTGAGGGGGGAACCCCTCTCGCGCTAGGCGAGGGGGTCCCCCCTCAAAAATCCCGCCAGATCTTAGGCCAGAGCGGCCTTCATCATCTCATGGAAGCGTTCGAAGAGGTAACGCCCGTCGTGGGGACCGGCGGCCGCTTCGGGATGATACTGCACGCTCATGATGGGCAGGGTCTTGTGACGCAGGCCTTCCAGGGTCTGGTCGTTGAGGTTGATGTGGGTGGCTTCCACATCGTCCAGGCCGTCCAGCACCACATGGAAGCCGTGGTTCTGGGACGAGATCTCGATGCGGCCCGTGCCCAGATCCTTGACCGGATGGTTGCAGCCGTGGTGGCCGAACTTCAGCTTGGCCGTGGTGCCGCCCAGGGCGTGACCGATGAGCTGATGGCCCAGGCAGATGCCGGTCACGGGGAATTCCTTCACCAGTTCGCGGATGATGGCGATCTCGTCCTTCAGGGTGGCGGGGTCGCCGGGGCCGTTGGACAGGAACACGCCCTTGGCACCGCTGGCGCGGGCCTGGTCCGGCGTGAAGGAAGGCGGCACGGCCAGGGGCTCGAAGCCCACTTCGGCCAGCAGGCGCAGGATGTTCCATTTCACGCCGAAGTCATAGACCAGCAGCGGGATGCCCGTGCCCTGCCAGGCATAGGCGCCGTTGGCGTCGAACTGGGCGTCCTTGGGGCCGTCGGCCGTGAGGATGTAAGGCTTCTGGGCGGCCACGAAGGGCACCAGGTTCTGGCCTTCCATGCTGGGCAGGGCGCAGGCCTTGGCGCGCAGGCTCTCCACATCCAGGTCACGGGTGGAGATGATGCCGCGCATGGCGCCGTTGATGCGCAGGTGGCGCGTCAGGGCGCGGGTGTCCAGGCCTTCCATGCCGGGCACGTTCCAGCGCTTGAGGAAGTCCGGCAGGGATTCCTTGGAACGCCAGTTGGAAGGCTCCTTGCAGCATTCCTTGACCAGCAGGGCGCGCATGTGCACGCGGCCGGATTCCATGTCTTCGGCGGTGATGCCGTAGTTGCCGATGAGCGGATAGGTCATGCACACCATCTGCCCGTAATAGGAGGGGTCGGTGAGCACTTCCTGATAGCCGGTCATGCCTGTATTGAAAATCACTTCCCCACCGGTTTCGAAATCGCCGGTAAAGGATTTGCCCTGAAGGCAGAAACCGTCTTCAAGTACCAGTAATGCTTTCATATCTTACCCCCGCGCTTCCCGCGCGTAGTATTCCTGCAGGCTTTCCACATGCGTGTCTTCGCGGCGCTTGCCGATGGCGATGGCCGAGGCCTTGGCACCGGCCACGGTGGTGCAGTAAGGCACGCCGTAGCTCACGGCCGTGTGACGGATGGACTTGGAGTCGCGGGCCGTGTTCTTGCCCGAGGCCGTATTGATGACCAGGGCCACGTCGCCGTTGATCATGCGGTCCACGATATTGGGACGGCCTTCGTAGACCTTGAGCACTTCTTCCACTTCCAGACCGCGCTCGCGTAAGTAGCGGGCCGTGCCGCGCGTGGCCAGCAGGTGGAAGCCCAGGTCGGCGAACATGGCCGCCACTTCGGGCAGGATGGGCTTGTCGCGGTCATTGACCGAGATGAAGACATTGCCGCCCTGCGGCAGATCCTGACCGGAGGCCAGCTGGCTCTTGTAGTAGGCTTCGGGGAAGTCGCTGCCCATGCCCATGACTTCGCCGGTGGAGTGCATCTCGGGTCCGAGGATGATGTCCACGCCGGGGAAGCGCTGGAAGGGAAGCACGGCTTCCTTGACGCAGGTGAAGCCGCCGCGGCGCATGCTCCAGGGATCCAGTTCGTCCAGGGTCTTGCCCAGCATGACCTGGGTGGCCATGTAAGGCAGCGGCACGCCGGTGGCCTTGGAGACGAAGGGCGCGGTGCGCGAGGCACGCGGGTTCACTTCAAGGATGTACAGATCGTCGCCCTTGATGGCGAACTGGATGTTCATCAGGCCCACGACCTTGAGCTCGCGGGCCAGGGCTTCGGCCTGGGCAGCGATGAGGGCCACATGGTCATAGGAGAGCGAGAAGGAAGGCAGCACGCAGGCCGAGTCACCGGAGTGGATACCGGCTTCTTCGATGTGTTCCATGATGCCGGCCACATAGACTTCCTTGCCGTCGGACAGGGCGTCCACGTCCACTTCCACGGCATGTTCCAGGAACTTGTCGATGAGGATGGGATGCTCGGGCTTTTCGGGCACCTGTTCGCGGAAGTAATCCACCAGCTCTTCCTTGTCATAGACCACGGCCATGGCGCGGCCGCCCAGCACGTAGCTGGGACGCACCACCACGGGATAGGTGATGCGCTCGGCCACTTCCAGCGCCTGATCCAGGTCCATGGCGGTACCGTTCGGCGGCTGAAGCAGGCCCAGCTTTTCGATGAGGGCCTGGAAGCGTTCGCGGTCTTCGGCGCGGTCGATGGCATCGGGCGAGGTGCCCAGGATCGGCACACCGGCGCGCATCAGCGGCACGGCCAGGTTCAGCGGGGTCTGGCCGCCGAACTGCACGATGACGCCTTCGGGCTTTTCCTTTTCCACGATGTTCATCACATCTTCAAAGGTCAGGGGTTCGAAGTACAGGCGGTCGGAGGTGTCGTAGTCCGTGGACACGGTCTCGGGGTTGGAGTTGACCATGATGGCCATGATGCCCGCGTCGCGCAGGGCGAAGGAGGCATGGCAGCAGCAGTAGTCGAACTCGATGCCCTGGCCGATACGGTTGGGGCCGCCGCCAAGGATCAGCACCTTGCGGCAGTCCTTGGTCTGCACTTCGTCACCCTTTTCATAGGTGGAGTAGTAATAGGGCGTGTAGGCTTCGAATTCCGCGGCGCAGGTATCCACCAGGTAGAAGGTGGGCACGATGCCCATTTCCTTGCGCAGACGGCGGATGTCGGTCTCGGGACGCTTCCACATCTCGGAGAGCTGACGGTCGGAGAAGCCGTATTCCTTGGCTTCGCGCAGGATCTCCGGCAGCTCGGGGTTCAGGGGCGTCATGTCGTTGGCCAGACCGAAGTCGCGGATGCGGGTCTCCATGTCCACGATGTCGCGCATCTGGCGGATGAACCAGGGATCGATGCCGGAAGCCTCGTGGATGTCTTCCACGCTCACGCCGGCCAGCAGGGCCTGGCGCAGGGTGAAGATGCGGCGCGAATGGGGCTTGCGCAGACCGGCCATGATCTCGGGCAGGGGCGGCAGCTCGCGACGGAAGTTGAAGCCCAGGCCGGAGGCGCCGATCTCCATGGAGCGCAGGCCTTTCTGTAGGGCTTCCTTGAAGGTGCGGCCGATGCTCATGGCTTCGCCCACGCTCTTCATGGAGGTGGTCAGCTCGTCCTTGGCACCGGGGAATTTTTCAAAGGTGAAGCGCGGGATCTTGACCACGCAGTAGTCGATGGCCGGCTCGAAGCTGGCCGCGGTCTCGCGGGTGATGTCGTTGCGCAGTTCGTCCAGGGTGTAGCCGATGGCCAGCTTGGCGGCCAGCTTGGCGATGGGGAAGCCGGTGGCCTTGGAGGCCAGGGCCGAGGAACGCGACACGCGCGGGTTCATCTCGATGACCACCATCTCGCCGTTGGCGGGGTTGATGCCGAACTGCACGTTACTGCCGCCGGTCTCCACGCCGATCTCGCGCATGATGGCGAAGGAAGCGTCGCGCATCATCTGGTATTCGGCGTCGGTCAGGGTCTGGGCCGGGGCCACGGTGATGGAGTCGCCGGTGTGCACGCCCATGGCGTCCACGTTCTCGATGGAGCAGACGATGACGCAGTTGTCATTCTTGTCGCGCATGACTTCCATCTCGAACTCTTTCCAGCCCAGCACGCTCTACTCGATCATGACTTCGGACACGGGGCTGGCGGAAAGGCCGTGACCGGCCACTTCTTCCAGGTCGGCCATGTTGTAGGCGATGCCGCCGCCGGTGCCGCCCAGGGTGAAGGCCGGGCGGATGATCAGCGGGAAGGGCAGCACATCGCCCAGGGCGCGCACTTCATCCATGTTGTGGGCAATGCCGCTGGCAGGCACTTTGAGGCCGATGTTCTCCATGGCCTGCCGGAACAGTTCGCGGCTTTCGGCCTTTTCGATGACTTCGGCACGCGCACCGATGAGCTCAACGCCGCACTCCGCCAAAACGCCGCTCTTGGCCAGACCAAGAGCGGCGTTGAGCGCCGTCTGTCCGCCAAGGGTAGGCAGCAGGGCATCGGGGCGTTCCTTGCGGATGATGGCCGCCAGGGTCTGCTGCTCGATGGGTTCGATATAGGTGGCGTCGGCCATGTGGGGGTCGGTCATGATGGTGGCCGGGTTGGAATTGACCAGCACCACCTCGTAGCCTTCTTCCTTGAGGGCCTTCACGGCCTGGGAGCCGGAATAGTCGAATTCACAGCCCTGGCCGATGACGATGGGACCTGCGCCGATAACCAGAATTTTGTGTAGATCCGTGCGTTTGGGCATTGGATGTTCCTGTATGGTTGGGAAAATCGCAGGGGTGCGGCCCTGCCCCTCCGGGTGCCTCCCCTGCCGCCCCATGGCGCATTGCACGGAAGACATCCGGTTAAAACGTTTTTTTCTATCCGCTTGCGCTGCCTTCGTCAAGATGCTGCCTGCCCTTCCCGGCAGGATGTCCGGCCAAGGGCACGGCCAGGGCCAAAGCGTACGCCTGCGGGCCTTTTGCCCCCTTTCGCACTTGCCAAGGACGGGCTTTTGGAGAATACTGCTTCCCTCTCAATCTTTTTTACGAGGCCTTACGATGAACAAAGACATCAAGAAAGTTGTGCTCGCCTACTCCGGCGGCCTGGACACCTCCGTCATCCTCAAGTGGCTGATCGAAACCTACAAGTGCGAAGTCATCACCGTCACTGCCGATCTGGGCCAGCCCGAAGACCTGAGCGGTGTGGAAGCCAAGGCTTACAAGACCGGCGCTTCCAAGGCCTACGTTGTGGACCTGCGTGAAGAAATGGCCCGCGACTTCGTCTTCCCCATGATGCGCGGCGCCGCCCGGTACGAGAACCGCTACATGCTGGGCACCTCCATCGCCCGCCCCATCATCACCAAGGCCCTGGTGGACATCGCCCGCAAGGAAGGCGCTGACGCCATCGCCCACGGCGCCACCGGCAAGGGCAACGACCAGGTGCGCTTCGAGTTCGCCGCCAAGGCCCTGGCCCCCGACCTGAAGGTCATCGCCCCCTGGCGCGAATGGGACCTGATGTCCCGTACGGCCCTCAACGCCTTTGCTGAAAAGCACGGCATCCCGATCTCCAAGGAAGCCAAGCGCTACAGCATGGACGCCAACATGATGCACACCAGCTTCGAAGGCAGCGAGCTGGAAGATCCGGGCAACGCTCCCCACGAGTCCTGCCACGAGCGCTGCGTGCCCGTGGAACAGGCCCCCAACGAGCCCGAGATCATCGAAGTGAGCTTCGAGCACGGCAACCCCGTGGCCGTCAACGGCGAAAAGATGTCGCCCTACACCATCATCAAGACCCTGGCCGAACTGGCCGGCAAGCACGGCATCGGCCGTGACGACATGGTGGAGAACCGCTACGTGGGCATGAAGTGCCGCGGCGTGTACGAAAACCCCGCCGGCACCCTGCTCTACGCCCTGCACCGCGACCTGGAAGGCCTGTGCATGGACCGCGAACTGCTGCAGCTGCGTGACATGCTGGCCGTGCCCTACTCCCACGCCGTGTACAACGGCTACTGGTTCTCGCCCGAACGCGAAGCCATGCAGGCCTTCATGGACAAGTCCCAGGAGACCGTCACCGGTACCGTGCGCGCCAAGCTGTACAAGGGCGGCGTGTGGCCCCTGGCCCGTACCTCTCCCTTCTCCCTGTTCTCCGAAGACCTGGCCACCTTCGAAGGCGGCAACTACGACCACAAGGACGCTGCCGGCTTCATCCGCCTCAACTGCCTGCGCCTCGGCATGTACGCCGCAGTCCAGAACAAGCTGGGCAAGTAAGTCTTCCTCACGGCGGACGGGGAGACCCGTCCGCCCCGTTCTTTCCATCCGGAAGGCCGCCCCGTCCGCATCCCGCACGGGGCGCCGCCGTTTCCGGCCCCCTGTCATCGCGCGCCGCAGCGCATACACCGGCCCCTCCCGGGGCAGAGAGATCTTTCCATGAGCACCAATCAGAGCTGGGGCGGCCGCTTCGCTGAAGGCCCCAGAGAAGCCGTGGCCGCCTATACCGATTCCCAGACCTATGACCGCGCCCTCTATGCCCAGGACATCCGCGGTTCCCAGGCCCATGCCCGCATGCTGGGCCGTCAGGGCGTCATCACGCCCGACGAGGCCGAACAGATCGTCAACGGTCTCGATGCCGTGAAGCAGGAGATCGAATCCGGCGCCTTTGTCTGGAAACCGGCGCTGGAAGACGTGCACATGAACATCGAGGCCCGCCTCACCGAGATCATCGGCGACGTGGGCAAGAAACTGCACACCGGCCGCAGCCGCAACGACCAGGTGGGCCTGACCTTCCGCCTGTTCGTGGCCGACCGTCTGAAGGTCTGGCAGCAGCGCGCCGCCCATTTGTGCGCCACCCTGGTGTCCTGCGCCGACGGCCATCAGGACGACATCCTGCCCGGCTGCACCCACATGCAGCCCGCCCAGCCCGTGAGCCTGGCCCATCATCTGCTGGCCTACGCCTGGATGTTCCGCCGCGACTGCATGCGCCTGGACGACGTGCTCAAGCGCGTGCGCATCTCCCCGCTGGGCTCCGCCGCCCTGGCCGGCACCACCTATCCCCTCGATCCGCAGAGCGTGGCCGACGAAGTGGGCTTCGACGGCATCTACGGCAACTCCATGGATGCCGTCTCCGACCGTGATTTCGTGCTGGAGGCCCTGTTCGCCGGCTCCTGCATCATGGCCCACCTGTCCCGCCTGTGTGAAGAGCTCATCATCTGGGCCAACCCCGCCTTTGGCTTCGTGCAGCTCTCCGACGGCTACTCCACGGGCTCGTCCATCATGCCCCAGAAGAAGAACCCCGACGTGGCCGAACTCATGCGCGGCAAGACCGGCCGCGTCTACGGCTCGCTCATGGGCATGCTGACCATCATGAAGGGCCTGCCCATGACCTATAACCGCGACCTGCAGGAAGACAAGGAAGGCTTCCTCGATGCCGACCGCACTGTGGATGCTTCCCTGATGCTCATGGCCGGCATGCTGGAAGAACTGACCTTCCGCACCGACCGCATGCGCGCCGCCTGCGCCCGCGGCTTCCTCAACGCCACGGAACTGGCCGACTATCTGGTGGGCAAGGGCCTGCCCTTCCGCGAAGCCCATCACGTCACGGGCCATGCCGTGGCTCTGGCCGAAAAGCAGGGCAAGGGGTTGGAAGACCTTTCGCTGGCCGAACTCCAGCAGCTGGACGCCCGCATCGCCGATGACGTCTATGCCGTGCTGGATTACGCCGCCGCCGTGCGCCGCCGCGAGACGCCCGCCGGTACCGGTCCCCGTTCCGTGGCCCGCCAGATCGAGCAGCTGCGCAGCTGGCTGCAGGAGCGCGCATGAGCCAGCAAAAAGCCACCGGCTGGAAAGTGCCCCTGCTCTTCTGCGCCGTCATGGGCGTAGCCGTGCTGGGCACCTGGTTGTGGCGCAACCTGGGCAAGCCCGAGGTGCCGCCGCTGGAGCCCGGTCTCGTGGCCGTGGCCCAGACCTACCACATCGACCTGGAAGCCGACCCCGAAGGCAAGCTGCTGCGTGAGTCCATCACCAACGCTTCCACGGGTTTTGCCACCCATGACAGCAAGGACACCCGTCTGGCGGCCCTGATCGACAAATCGCTGGACATGGGCCGCTTCGATGCCGCCTGTGTGGCCGCCGTGCTCCTGTTCGACCAGCACAAGCGCGAGGGCAAGCTCATGCATATCGCCCGCAGCGCCGCCAAAGACTGCGCCACCCTGCCCTGGGGTGCCTTTGCCGCCAAGGCCATGAAGGATCCCGGCGTCCAGACCGACGCCCACTTCCTGCTCAATGCCCGCTGGCGCGAATGCCCCCGGCCCTGAGCAGAAAAGGCTGTTTTCTTGAGGGAGGGGGGACCTTCTGCCAGCGCGAGAAGGTCC
>OOCH01000651.1_pt1 | contig 33484 bp, 30 predicted proteins | sample 1671641 | NCBI WGS metagenome assembly OOCH01 (sample SAMN06348177, study PRJEB24527) | human gut metagenome | biome: human gut; feature: ankylosing spondylitis patient; material: feces | host: Homo sapiens | place: China | collected 2015-10
AAGGAGCAATCGGGCAAGCAGACGCAATGACAAACATTCAGGTTAATGGTGATTTTATTTTTGATGCTTCTCAAATTATTTTATTGGTTGGCATAATCGCTTTTGTATTTGCCACAATTCAGATTATCAGAGCTGTCCACAACAATAGGAGGTAACTATGAAAAGATTTATTCCGGGAATTGCAATTTTGCTTATATTGTCATTGACTGCTTGCTCCGCCCCAAAAACACCACCCAAAGACACAGGAGACGCAAGCAATTCGCAATCTGAAGGTATTATTAGGCTTGATGAGGGAGAATGGCCAGTCAATGAATATACTGAGGGACTTCCCGTTCCAACTGGCACAGTTGCATGGGCTATGCTTGATACAGAACACGGAAATTTCAGTATCAGTATTGCAGGTATAGACGAAAACGACTATGATAACTACATGGAACTTTTGATACAAGAGGGCTTTTCAGTAGTTGAGAATGTGTCAGAGAAAATCAAAGGAGAAAACTATGTTTCTGTCGGGACACTCCTATCAAATGGAGAAAAAGGTTTAAGTATCAGCTACATACCTGATAATTTAACAATTTATGTTTCATTTGAAAAATGAGAGCGTGCAATAAACAGCGAAGCAAAATCCCTTTAGGAACTAAAGGGCGCACTTCTATACTCTCCTATCGGGAGTATCGTGCGTCCTGCGGAGCTTCATTCTCCGTCAGCAGAAGAAAACTGCTTGACCGAGAATGTTGCGTCACTTCGTTCCGTCAAGGTGGCTACACCCCCTTGCGCCGCTTATGCGGCTATCCCTTGTGGACTTGCCGTCCGCAAACGGTTTTGACAAACCGTTTGCCGCCAGCAAGTTTGAAGATTAGACATAAACAAATCCTCCGCATGGTCTAAGCCATACGGAGGATTAACTGTTTTACGGACACCCGTCTATCGCGCGGAATGCCTTTTATCGTTCTAGGGCTCAGGGACGTTACCGAATCAGTCTCAGAGCATTTTCATAGTCGTTTTTGTGAACGTAGATATGATATTCATACGAATAGTTCGGGTCAACGCCGTAGCTGCCGCTGCGCCCGCGGCTGCAGCCGCCGAACGCGGAAGAGCCCTGCAAATTCTCGGTTCTGACCGTGTAAGCAATGCCGTTGGCGGACAGGATGCTGCGGATGTTGGACTGACGCTGCATGTCCATCGTGGTGATGAGTTCCTTGCGGTTGAAGATCGTCAGCATAATACGGCCCCCTTTTTGAAAATGGAGTTCTCTGCATTCATTTTACCACAGGTTTTTCCCGCGCGCAACGGCGGTGCAAATTGACAAGGCTCCGCGTGAATACTATAATGCTCTGCATGGAAAAGCGCTGAAAAGAGCGCATCGCGCGGGAGTCGTTTCCGCACACAGAAGGGAATTATCAAAGACATGAGACAGGATCTATCGCTCCGTTTGGAGCAATTCAAAAAGCAATACGTCGCGGACGAGGCGGTGCGCAGCCGCATCGCCGAGCCGCCCGTCAAATTCATCGGCGATGAGATCATGGAGCTGGCCGCCGCGGCGCTGCTGCAGGGGGAGAACGTTCTGCTATCCGGCGGCAAGGCCACGGGCAAGAACATTCTGGCGGACAACCTCGCGTGGCTCTTCGCCCGTCCGGTCTACACTGTGTCGTTCCATGTGAATACCGACAGCAGCACGCTCATCGGAACCGACACCTTCACCGGCGGCGAAGTGCGGCTGCGCCGCGGCCCTGTCGCGCTCGCCGCGCAGTACGGCGGCTTCTGCATCTTAGATGAGATCAACATGGCGAAAAACGACGCTGTGGCCGTGCTGCACTCTGCGCTTGACTACCGCCGCCTCATCGACGTGCCGGGCTATGAGTGTATCCCTATCCACCCCGCCGCGCGCTTCATCGCCACGATGAACTACGGTTACGCCGGTACGCGCGAGCTGAACGAAGCGCTTGTCTCGCGCTTTACGGTCATCCGCATGCCGACGCTCGAGGAACCCCAGCTCTGCGAGCTGCTGCACGCAAACGTACCGGAGGCGTCGGACGAGAATATCAAGCGCTGCACGGGGCTGTTCCTCGATCTGAACGCCAAGGCCGTGAACGGCGAGATATCGACGAACTCCGTCGATATGCGCGGCATGATCGCGGCCCTGCACCTGATGACCGACGGCATGGCGCCCAAGGACGCCATCGCCGTGAGCATCACGAATAAATGCTTCGATGAGTACGAGTATGCGCTCGTGCGCGACGTAGCGCTGACGCGCTTTGCCTGAAGATATGAGCATCGGCAGAGAAGAGAGCCTATTTTTGACTGTTTCCGAAGATCACCGCAAGCGGACCTATCCCGAGTATGTGCAGAAGATGAGCGAACCCTTTGAGCGCGCGGGCGGCATGGTGGAGGTGTACGAGGGCGTCGTCCTCGGCGGGGCGGACAAGTTTTTCGGGCTCGATGACTTGAATCTGTGGCTGCGGCGGCACCGCTACGCGGCCTACAATATGGACGTGCTGCTGCCCATTGCGCACCTGTGCGTCGAGCGCGCCGTGCGGGCGAGGCTGATGGGCGAGCGCCCGGGCGTCGCCGTGATGGCGGAGCAGGCGGCGGGCGAGATTTTGCGTGGCGACCTCCTGCGCTACCGGCGCAGCTCGCGCGGCTGGATGTACATTTACGATCTGACGAAGCACTTTCCCGCCGCGGCGACGGAGGGCGACCGCCGCATTTTAAAAAATTTCAGCGGTTTTGAAGACATGCTGGCCGAGTTTGACGACCTTGCCGCGCGCAGCGAGAGCTGCGCGGACGCAAAGTCGCTCGTCGAACTCGCAGCGCTTTTGTACCGCAAAATTTTCATCCGCTATTTTGCGCCCGACCACAATCAGGACATCTTACCCGAGCGCGAGACGGAAGAGTGGGAGCCCGCAGCCGAACCGGGGGACATCGAGTGGACGCAGACCGAGGAGATGGAACTCCAATACGACAAGGCGGGCGAGGCATCGGCCGATGGCCTCGTCCTGCCGGACGACGCGCTCGCCGGCATTCCGGAGTATCTGATGCGCAACTTTGGCCCCAGCTTTCAGACCGAGCAGGCGATGGAGGAGATCGAAAGCGCTGTCTGCACCGGCATCCACGAGGAGCGAAAGCTCCTCTTCACCGACGGCCTGAGCGCGGACGCCTACGAGGGCAGTGAGCCGCGCGCCCAATCGCTGCGCGCCAGTCGGGACGGCAACCTCAAAATGCTCCAAGAGCACGAGGACGCCGCGCGTCAGGGCATCCGCAGCATCGAGCAGGCCTTTCGCAATGCGCTGAGCCTGCGCAGCGAGCCGGACGTTTACCGCGCCGACCACGGCGTGCTGCAAAACGATCTGCTCTGGAAGGTCAGACGCTGCGAAAATCCGCAGCTTTTTGAAAAGATCGTCCGGCAGGAGCCGTCTGCCGTCGTTGTGGAGCTTTTGATCGACGCAAGCGGCTCGCAGAGCGTGCGGCAGAGCATGGTGGCGCTGCAAAGCTACCTCTTCAGCGCGGCGCTCAGCCGCATCCGCATTCCGCACCGCGTGATGAGCTACTGCACTTACGGCAACTACACGGTGCTGCGGCGCTTCCGCGACTACGACGACGAACCGGAGGCCGACCGCCGCATTTTGGAGTACCGCGCGACGTCGAATAACCGCGACGGCCTTGCGCTGGCCGCGGCGGGACTCGACCTCAAGAAGCGGCGCGAGGAGCACAAAATTATCATCGTGTTCAGCGACGGCTTACCGAACGACATGGTCAGCGGCCGCAAGCGCGAGGGCGCGCCGGAAGTCTACGTCGGCGATGCCGCCATCCGCGACACCTGCTTTCAGGTGCGAAAGCTCCGGCGCGAGGGCGCGCACGTCATCGGAATTTTCCTCGGCGAGGACGGAGAGCTTGAAAACGAGCGCATGATCTACGGCGCGTCGTTCCTGCGCATCCGCCGGGCGGAGGACTTTGCCGGAAGCGCCGGCAAGCGCCTGAGCGAAACGCTGCTGAATCTGTAAAAAAGTGAAGAGAAAAGCCCTGCTGTGAAAACGGCGGGGCTTTTTGCACAAATTTGGGGAGGAAACGTTGGGTGTGTTTTCTTTCAAATTGCGCATGGACAATTCTGTATGATACTCTTATAATTACCTAAGATAATTAATAAAGATAATTACATGCAGGAGGTAGCTATGACCGTTGAAAAGATCAAGGCGTTGCTGGACGCCTGTTATCAGGCCAAGCGCGCCCGTGAGCTGCTCCCGGCGCTGCCGAAGGGCGTCACGTCGTCCTATATCCAGTATCTCGACGCGATTGAGCAGCTCGAGCGCGAGGGCGTGCGCGTCAAGGTGTCCGACATCAGCGACGCGCTGCATCTGCCGCGCCCCGGCGTGACGCGCACAGTCGGGGAGATGGAGGACAAAGGGTATCTGCAAAAGTCCGCCTCGGCAGAGGACGGGCGCGTGACGTATCTCACCATCACCGAGCAGGGGAGAAAGCTCTCGCAGACGTTCAACGAGCAGTTTTTCGCCCAGCTCGCGCCGCTTCTCGACGATATTTCCGACGAGGACGCGGCGTGCACCATCCGCACCATTCAGGCGCTTTACGACGTCATGGCCGAAAGGAGGATCACCCTTGTCTACTGATCGCAGCGATTTTACGCAGGGCAGCATTTTAAAAAAGCTGTCGCTCTTCATGCTGCCTGTGCTCGGTGCGCTCATTTTGCAGGCGGCTTACGGCGCGGTCGACCTGCTGGTTGTCGGCCGGTTCGGCTCGACGGCGGGCCTCTCCGCCGTTTCGACCGGCAGCCAGATCTTGAACCTTGTGACTTTCGTGGTCACGCAGCTTGCGATGGGCGTTACGGTCCTGATCGCGCGGTATCTCGGCGAAAAACGGCCGGAGCAGATCAGCGCGGTGCTCGGCGGTGCGGCGGTCGTGTTCACAATTTTATCCGTCGGAATATTCATCCTGCTCGTGGGCTTTGCGCGGCCCGTTTCCGTGCTGATGCAGGCGCCCGAGGAGGCCGTCGGTCTCACGGCGAGCTATGTGCGCATCTGCGGCGGCGGGATCTTCTTCATCGTCGCCTACAACCTGCTCTCCGCCATTTTCCGCGGCCTTGGCGACAGCCGCTCGCCGCTCCTTTTTGTGCTGGTGGCGTGCATCGTCAACATCGCGGGCGACCTCGTTTTAGTTGCGGGCTTTGACATGGACGCCGCGGGCGCGGCCATCGCGACGGTTCTGGCGCAGGCTGTCAGCGTGGTGCTCACGGTCGCACTGCTCGTCAGAAAGAAACTGCCGTTCGCCATCACGCGCGCAGACTTTCGCCTGAATCCCCAGTGCAGAAAGTTTTTGAGCATCGGTCTGCCGCTCGCCTTGCAGGAGTTTTTGACGCAGCTGTCGTTCCTCGCGCTCTGCGCGTTTGTCAACCGGCTGGGCCTGACAGCGTCGTCGGGCTACGGCGTTGCGAGCAAGATCGTCAACTTTGCCATGCTGATCCCGAGCGCGCTGATGCAGTCGATGGCGTCCTTCGTCGCGCAGAACGTGGGCGCGGGGGATCAGAAACGCGCGAAAAAGTCAATGCTGACGGGCATCGGCGTGGGGCTGTTTTTTGGCTGCGCCGTATTCGCGCTCGTGATGCTCAAGGGCGATGCGTTGGCGGGATTTTTCTCGCCGGATGCCGAGGTCGTGCAGAAAGGCTTTGAGTATCTGAAGGGCTTCGCGCCCGAGACCATCCTGACGGCGATCCTCTTCAGCATGCTCGGCTACTTCAACGGCAACAACAAGACGCTCTGGGTCATGGCACAGGGTCTCATCCAAACGCTGCTCGTCCGCCTGCCGTTTGCGTATGTGATGAGCATCCAGCCGAACGCGAGCCTGACGTAGTTTGGCCTTGCCGCGCCGGTGTCCACGCTGGCCGGCGTAATCCTGAACGTCGGCTTCTACCTCTATCTTGACCGCAAAGAAAAGCGCGTGCAGCGTGCCGATTAAGCATTCATATATGAAAGATGTCCCGCCGGTTCGAAACCGGCGGGACTTTGTCTGATTATTTTCCACTCTCCTGCGGCGCGTCTTCGAGCAGCATCTGCCGCAGCTTTTTGGCGGCGATGCTCAGCGGCTGCGTCTTGCGCTGGAAGAGGAAGACGCTGCGCGCGGGAATGGGCTCTTCGAGCATGATGGGGTAGATACCGCTTGCCTCCGGCGTGCCGTAAAGCATCTCGCGCGGCACGAAGCCGACGCCAAGGTCGCTCTGCACTACGGGCGGCACCTGTGCCGTGGTCTCGACCTCCACATCGGGGCTGAACGAAAGACCGTGGCGCAGGAAGAACTCGGCATAAAAGTCGTGCGACGATGTCCCCTCCGTCAAGCTGATGATCGGGTAGTCGGCAAGCCTTTTGAGCGAAACGGGCTCCTCGGTGAGCTCCAAAAACGCCGGGCCGCAGATGGGGATCTCCTGAATTTCGTCGATCTTCTGCGCCGTGAGCGAATCCGGCACGGACGCGCCCTCTGCCAGAATGGCGAAGTCGGCAAGGCCGTTCTGCACGGCGGCGAGGCCGTGGGAGGCAGAGTGGTTCGTCAGGCAGATGCGCACGTGCGGGTATGCGCGCCGGTAGCGCGCGAGCACCTGCAAAAGCCGCGTGCGCAGGGCAAGGCTGCTCGCTGCGATGTGGACGATACCGCTTTGCAAGCTCTGGTCGGAGAGGACCTCCTCTTCGCCTGCCTCGATGCTCTCAAACGCGATGGCGATGTGCGTGTAGAGCTTCTCCCCCTCGGGCGTGAGGCGCACGCCCTGCGGCGAGCGGAAAAACAGCGCGCAGCCGAGCTCGGATTCGAGCTTTCGGATCATGCGTGTCACGTTGGGCTGGTTGCTGTAGAGCGCCGCGGCGGCCTGCGAAAAGCTGCGGTATTTGGCGGCGTAATAAAAGACGCGATAGCTGTCGTAGCTGATGTTCATAGCAAGCTCCTCTGAAAAAGAAATGATTGGGGTTCTGCGCGGCGGCGAGGAACCTGACTGCGTAAAATTTGACGGAAGAGAAAAGCATTCGTCCGCACCTTGCGGACGGCAAGACTGATTGTAACAGAAGCGAAGCGACGGCGCAAGCGTATTCGGGAAAAAAAGAACAGAACCTTGACGAAAAGTAAACACCGTCGAAAAGCCGCATGAAATCAGGAAAATTCGGACGGCATAGAAAAATGACATATCCTCCATGTCAAGAAAGCATTTCGTTTCCGCGCAAAGGGTCGATATAATGACTCGCGTTGGAAATTCCATAGCACAGGGAGGAATAACATGTTTGCTCAGATCATTGCCATCTGCATTTTTGTCACTATGTTCCTGCTTATTATCCTCGATAAGTTTGAACGGCATTACATTACGCTCGGGAGCGGCGCGCTCGTGCTCGTGCTGGTGTTCGGCGTCTGCATGCGCTCGATGAGCGCCATTTGGGAGACGCTCAACCTCGGCGCGTTTTTCCAGAGCACATTCTGGTACGGCGCAAGTGAGGAGAGCACCGCTGGCATCAACTGGTCGACGATCCTGTTTATCGCCGGCATGATGATCATGGTCGAGGGCCTCGGCAAGGCAGGCTTTTTCCGCTGGCTGTGCCTGACGCTTGCCAAGCTCGTACACTACCGCACGGTGCCGCTGCTCATCTGCTTTATGTCGCTCTCGGCGTTTTTGTCGATGTTCATCGACAGCATCACGGTCGTGCTGTTTCTCGCCACCGTCACGCTCGAACTGGCGCAGACGATGAAATTCGACCCCGTGCCGATGATCCTGTCTGAAATTTTCTGCGCGAACCTCGGCGGCGCGGCCACGATGTGCGGCGACCCGCCGAACATCATCATCGGCACCTCGCTCGGCTACACATTCTTCGACTTCATCGAAAATACCGGCGCGGTCGTGGCGATCTGCTTTGTGTTCATGCTCATTTACTTCACGCTCTGCTTCCGCAAGGAACTTGAGCGCGCCGAGCATGCCAACGGCGGCCCCGTCACCTGTCCCGAGCCTTCGACGGCCATCACGAACAAGAAGGCATTTCTTGCGAGCGCAGGCGTTTTCCTGCTGGCGGTCGTGCTGCTCATCACGCACGCGCAGACGGAGCTTTCCGTCGCGTGCATCGGCGTGATTGTCGCGATTTTGACGCTGATCGTTTTGGGCTTGACCAGCGGCAAAAAATCTGTTATAGAAATCATTAAGGGCGTGGACTATAAGACGCTGCTCTTTTTCATCGGCCTGTTCGTTTCCGTGGCGGGCCTTGAAAAGACAGGCGTGCTCAACATGATCGCGAACTTCATCACCTCGGTCAGTGAGGGCAATATCGCGGTTATTGTGATCGTCATTCTGTGGCTCTCGGCCATCACGAGCGCCTTTGTCGACAATATCCCCTTTGCCGCGACCATGATCCCTGTCATCCGCGCCATTGCCGCGACAGAGGGCATGGATATCGGCGTGCTTGCCTGGGCGCTTTCGCTCGGCACGGACCTCGGCGGCAACGCGACGCCCATCGGCGCGAGCGCCAACGTCGTCGGCACTTCGGCTTCGGCCAAGGGCGGCTATCCCATTGGCTGGGGCCGCTACTGCAAGTACTGCGTGCCCGCGACGATCATTGTCATGGCGGTGTCCACGGCCTACTTATTCCTGCGCTATCTGTAAACGGAAAAAGGAAAGGAGTGCGATCCCATGAAAAACCAGATCATCATCACCCTTGGCCGCGAGCACGGCAGCGGCGGCCATTACATTGCCGACATGATCGCGCAAGAGCTCGGTATCAAGCTCTATGACAAGGACTCCATCGAAAAGGAAATCGTTTCCGAAGGCTACAGCGAGGAAATGATCCGCAAGATGGACGAAAAGCCCGTCAACTTCTTTGCCTCGCGCCGCATCGGCAAGTATTCGAATTCTCTTGAGGTCAACGTGGCGGAAAAGACGTTCGCCATGCTGCGCGACAAGGCAGCAAACGGCGAGAGCTTCCTCATCATCGGCCGCTGCGGCGACCAGGTGCTCAAGGGCAACCCCAATATGCTGAGCATTTTCATCTGCGGCAACCAGCAGGCCAAAGTCGGCCGCGTGATGGAGAAGAAGGGCCTGTCTGCCGAGGACGCGATCGAGGAGATCAAAGAGGTCGACCGCTCCAGAAAGTCCTACCACAACTACTACTGCGAGACGAAGTGGGGCGACGCCCGCGGCTACGACATGACCGTCAAGAGCGATGTGCTCGGCTTCGAGGGCACGGCGAAAATGCTGATCGCCTATATTCGCAGCTTCATGGAGCAGGACTAAATAAAAATTTGCGGCCCGTGCCGCAAAAAACATTTGAAATGCTCGAAACAATTTGATAAAATCAATTCACAGCGTGTGGCGTTTCTGCGTAAATCCAGTTGCAGAAACGCCGCACGTTTTTTGCGGCAAAAGGAGGGAGAAGACAACTTCATAGTCAAATCGTGCGGCAGAGATGCGTAAGTCCGGATTGATCCGGCGGAACGCATCTCTTATTTTTTATGTTCAGGGGGAAGACCACCATGGAAAACACAAACCAGTTTTTGGGGACGGAGCGCGTGGGAAAGCTCATGCGGCGCTACGCCGTCCCGTGCATCATCTCGCTGCTCGTCGGCGCGCTTTATAACATCGTCGACCAGATCTTTATCGCCAACGCAAGCTACCTCGGTTCCTACGGCAACGCGGCAAACACCGTCGTCTTTCCGCTCACGGTCGTGGCGCTCGCCATCGCCGTGATGATCGGCGACGGCTGCTGCGCGTTCGTCAGCATTTCGCTCGGCAAGGGCGAAGTGGGAGAGGCAAGAAAGAGCGTCGGCAGCGCGGTCGTGCTGTCGATTGCGAGCAGCCTTGTCCTGACGGCGCTGTACCTTGGTTTTGCCGATCCCATCATTTCAATGTTCGGCGGCACGGTGAACGAGGAGACCTTTCATTACGCGCGGGAGTATTTCTTCTATATCTCGCTCGGCATCCCGTTTTATATGTTCGGCCAGGCGATGAACCCTGTCATCCGTGCCGACGGCGACCCGCGGTTCGCCATGATCTCCACGCTCGCGGGCGCGGTGCTCAACATCATTTTAGACCCCATCTTCATCTTTGAATGTAAGTGGGGCATGATGGGCGCGGCGGTCGCCACCGTGTTGGGCCAGATCGTCACGGCGGCGCTTGCGGCGTGGTACCTCTGCCGCATGAAGACCGTCAAGCCGGAAAAGGGAGACTTCCGCCTGCACGCAAGCCTCTGTACCCGGATGCTGACGCTCGGCATCACGAGCTTTTTGTCACAAATTAGCCTTGTCGCGGCGATGGCGGCTATCAACAACATGCTGCGCAAGTACGGCGCGCTGGATGAGATATTCTCGCAGGAGCAGTACGCGCAGATCCCGATGGCCGTCGTCGGCATTGTGATGAAGTTCTTCCAGATCGTCATTTCCATCGTCGTCGGCATGGCGGCGGGCTGCATTCCCGTCGTAGGTTACAACATGGGCGCGGGGAAAAAGACGCGCGTGCGTGAGCTCTTTACAAAGCTCCTGCTCTGCGAGGCGATCGTCGGCGCCGTCGCGCTCGTTCTGGCCGAGGGCTTCCCGCGTCAGCTCATCGCCGTCTTCGGCGCGGCGAACGAGAGCGGCTACTACACGGACTTTGCGATCAAGGCATTCCGCACGTATCTTTGCATGATGGTGCTCGCCTGCGTGAACAAGGCCTGCTTCATCTTTTTGCAGGCCGTGGGCAAGGCGTTCTCATCCACGATGCTCTCCATGGTGCGCGAGGTCGTGTTCGGCGTGGGCTTTGCACTGCTGCTGCCGCGCTTTTTCGGCCTTGACGGCGTGCTGTACTCCATGCCGGTGTCGGATGGGTTGACTTTCGTCATCGCGGCGGGTATGATTGTAAAAACGTATCGGGAACTCAATACGGAAGGAGCAACTGTATTATGAATCATATTATCACCATCAGCCGTGAATTCGGCAGCGGCGGCCGCACGGTCGGCAAAAAGGTTGCAGAGCAGCTCGGCATCCCCTGCTATGACTCAGAGCTCATCCAGAAGATCGCCGAGGAGAGCGGCTTTGCAGAAAATTATGTCAAGGAGGCGGGCGAGTACACACCCGGCGGCTTCCTGTCCTCAGCGCTCTCGAACCGCGCGTTCGGCCCGACGAACGAGGACATCCTATGGGAAATTCAGTGCCGCGTCATCAGCGAGCTTGCCGAAAAGGGCCCCTGTGTCATCGTCGGCCGCTGCGCGGACTACATTTTGCAGGACAAGGCCAAGTGCCTCAAGGTCTTTATCCACGCGGATATGGCGTTCCGCGCCAAGCGCATCGTCGAGGTCTACGGCGAGCGCGAGCAGTCGCCCGAGCAGCGCCTGCGCGACAAGGACAAGCGCCGCGCGGCCTATCACCGCTTCTACACGAACATGAAGTGGGGCTACGCGCAGAATTACCACATCACGCTCGACAGCGGCGAGCTCGGCATCGACAAGTGCGCCGACATCATCGCTGACCTCTACAAGAGCAAGGCGTAAATGGTCAAAAAGAGAGGGAGAGAAGCCGCGGCTTCTCTCCTTTTTTTTATTCCTCTTTTGCAAGACCCGGGATGTTCACGCCGATGCCGTTGACCTCCACGCCGTCGTCGGCGGGGATGAGGAGGTATTTGCGGCCATTGATGACGCGCGCTTCGATCATATAGCTGTTCTCCGGTGCAATGGAAATTTTGACCTCGGGGGTCGTGATCTCAAACTTCTTGCTCTCGATGATGTTGTTCGGGTTCAGCGCGGCGTTCTCGCCGTACTGCTCATCGCACTCGCGCTGGAACGCTGCGATCTGCTCGTCGTTCACGCCGCTGTTGGCGAGGATGCCGCCGACGTCGCCCGCCGTCATTTCAAGCGGCTCGGGGTCTTTGCTCTCCTTGTGATCTTCGATGCGCGCTCTGATCTGCTCGTGCACGGACTGGACGACATCGTAGCTGCAATCCTTGTCGAGCGCGCCGGCAAGCGCCGAGCCAAAGGCGTTTTTCTGCTCCTCGGCAGACATCGGCGGGTCGACGTGGAACAGCGCGTCGATGACCTCCTGATGGATCTCCGCGGCATTTTTCGAGTAGAACAGCACATTGTAAATGTTCGCCGTGCGGTTGTCGAATGCGGGGTAGAGGAAGCCGAGCTCGGGCGAGGTCGCGATGTAGCCGGTGGAGCTTGAGTGAAACTCGCTCTGGTCAAGGTCATAGCGCAGTTCGAGCGTCGGGGCCTTGACGGGGCAGATAGAGCAGACAAAGTACTTGAAGACCTCACTCGACGCGTCGGCCTGAATCTCGTCATCCTTGCTGCGGTGCGGCACGTCGTAGGCGTCGGCGGCGAGGAGGATGAGATAGTTTGTCTCGCCCATGTCGATGCAGTCGATGATTTGGCGGCAGAGCGTTTCGCGCGAGGCGGGGTCCTTGAGCTCTGTTTGGCGAAGAGTCTGCAAGAGGCGGTGCTCATCGCTGTCGGCGACCTGCTGCGTGGAGAACACCACGTCGATGAGGTTCTTGCCAAGCGTGCCGGAGAGGGACTTTTTGAGAAGGCCCAGGTACATCTCCTGCTCCTCCTGCCGCATGAGGCCCATCGAGGTATCGACCCACGCAATGATCTCACGGTTGGAGTTCACATAGCAGCCGTACACGCGGCTGAAATTATTCTTATCGAGCCGGAAGCGCCGGCGCAGTTCATTGAGTTCTTTCTGATTCATGGCTCGTCCTTTCCTTTGTTCATGTCACAAGGCCGATTTTACCACGCCCGCGCCGCCGCGGCAAGGGGAGAAACGGCGCATTGTGCGACGGAAATGCGCAAAATGCAGGAAAAGATGCAAAATGGGCGTGAGCGACAAAATGTGCACGATGCGTGGACGATATAGACGATATCCCTGTAAATCATAGAGAAATTCAATGAATCGTCCATATTTCACGGCTTCTTAACGCCGCGTTTGGCGCTGCTTTTTGTGAAAACGGCTATGGAAACGGAATCAAAGCAAACATTTCACGTTAAAAATGAAAGATATATTGCATTTTGCCTGAGCTGTGCAGGAATTCTTCCGTTTCCTTGGTGATTCTGACTGTTGAAAAAAGAAAAAAAGAAGTTAGAATAGAGCCTCGCGAAATGAAACGGAAGAATTTGGATAGAGATCAGAGAGTTTGGGAGGAGATCAATATGTCGTATTACTTTTTAATGGATCTTGCGCTGATCCTGCTGAGCACGAAGATTCTGGGCCTCATTGCGCAGAAGTTTCAGATGCCGCAGGTCGTGGGCGCGCTGATCGCGGGCCTTTTGCTCAGCCCCGCGGGCCTTGGCCTTCTTTCGGAAACGGAGTTCACCAAGCAGCTCAGCGAGCTTGGTGTCATCGTGCTGATGTTCTCCGCCGGTATGGGCACGGACATCAACGAGCTCAAGCACAGCGGCAAGGCGGGATTCATGGTCGCGGTCCTTGGCGTGGTCGTGCCGTTCCTGATGGGCACGGCGCTTGCCTGGGGCGCAGATGAACTCGGACTCATCGAGAGCACCGGCTTTATCGAAAACATCTTCATCGGCACCATCCTGACGGCCACGTCCGTGAGCATCACGGTCGAAACGCTCAAGGAGATGAAAAAGCTCGAGACCAAGGTCGGCAACACGATTTTGGCCGCCGCGCTCATCGACGATGTGCTCGGCCTGATCGCCCTGACACTCGTTTGCAGCCTTGCCGGCGGTGACGAGAGCATCGGCATGGTGCTCCTCAAGATCGTGGGCTTTTTCGCCTTTGCCTTCGTGGTCGGCTTTGGCGCGAACCGCATCTTCTGCTGGATGCTCAAGCGTCAGCACGGTTGGGCCAGCCACAGAAACTCCGTGTTCGCCTTTGTCCTGTGCCTTGTGATGGCCTACTGCGCCGAGAAGTTCTTCGGCGTCGCTGATATCACGGGCGCTTACGCCGCGGGCCTTGCCGTCGCGTGCACGCCCAAGGGCACCTACATCCAGACGAAGTACAACCCCCTCGGGTATCTTCTGCTCACGCCGGTGTTCTTCGCGAGCATCGGTATCAATGTGCAGATCACGGGTCTGACGGGCGGCATGGTCGTCTTCTCGATTTTGCTGCTGCTTGTTTCGATCATCTCGAAGCTCCTCGGCTGCGGCCTTGGCGCCAAGGCGTGCCAGTTCACCACGCGCGAGAGCATCCAGGTCGGCGTGGGCATGGCTTGCCGCGGCGAAGTCGCGCTGATCGTCGCCAACCGCGGCCTTTCGATGGGTGTGCTGTCGCCCGCGATGATGACGCCGGTCGTCATCACGGTCGTATGCGGCACGATCCTGACGCCGATTCTGCTCAAGCTGTCCTTCCGCGGCCATCAGGAGACGGAACTCATGCAGAACAACATCGCCGACCGTATGGCCAAGCACCGTCAGCTCGATATCATCACGCAGCAGCTTTTGCAGCAGGATGAACAGCTGATGAAAAAGAACTGAGCGCAGTGCAATGAAATAAAAAGAGCTTTCTCCTGAAAATCGGAGAAAGCTCTTTTTTGATTTTAGGACGCTGCCTTTTCCTGCGCGGTGCACTCGCGCAGGATGCGACAGAGCGCGTTCACATCCTCTTCCCGCGTCGCCCAGCTTGTGGCAAAGCGGATGATGCTGTGCGTCTCGTCATATTGCTCCCAGACGGAGAAGTCCACGCGCTCGGCGAGCTCTTTGCGCTGCTGCTCACTGACGATGCAGAAGCTCTGGTTCGTCGGGGAGGGGAAACAGGGCAAATAGCCGTTTTCCGCCATCGCGCGCCGGATAGCGTCGGCGTAGCGAACGGCGTCTGCGCCGATGCGCTCGTAGAGCCCATCGGTAAAGAGCGTGTCGAACTGGATGCCGAGCAGCCGTCCCTTGGCGAGCAGCGCGCCGTGCTGCTTGATGATGGTGAAAAAGTGTGGAATGAGCCCCGGCTGGGGAATGACGACCGCCTCGCCGAGCAGCGTGCCGCATTTCGTGCCGCCGATGTAGAAAATGTCGCACAGCGCGGCAAGGTCGCGCAGTGTCACGTCGTTTTCAGGACAGGCGAGCGCGTAGGCAAGGCGCGCGCCGTCGATATAGAGCGGCAGGCGCTTTTCGCGGCAGAGCGCGCTGATGGCCGCGAGCTCCTTTTTGGAATAGAGCGTGCCGTACTCCGTCGGCTGGGAGAGGTAGACCATCCCGGGCATGACCGTGTGGTCGCGGTTCGCGTCGTCCTCGTACTGATCAAGCAGTGCGCGGATTTGGGATGCGGTGATCTTGCCGTTCTCCTGCGGCAGCGTGAGCACTTTGTGCCCGCCGAACTCGATGGCGCCGGCCTCGTGCACGCTGATGTGCCCCGTGTCCGCGGCGATCACACCCTCGTAAGAGCGCAGCAGCGCGTCGATGACGGTCGCGTTCGTCTGTGTGCCGCCGACAAGGAAGTGAATCTCCGCGTTCGGCGCGCCGCAAGCGGCGCGAATCTTCTTGCGCGCGGATTCGCAGTATTCATCCGTGCCGTAACCGGCGGTCTGCGCAAAATTCGTTTCGCACAGGCGCTGCAGGATGGCGGGATGTGCGCCCTCAAGATAGTCGCAGGAAAAAGAAAGACGATGCTCCATGAAAAAAGACCTCGTTTCAAAAACAGGATTGACGGTTTCTGACTGCTATTGTAGAATAAGAGAAAACATGACGCAAACGGTTATTTGAAATGAAAAACATGATATAAAATCATGGATAGGAGGGCGTATGGAAGCGGTCAAATGCGAGGCGTTCCTTGCCGCGGCAGAGCTCGGCAGCCTGACGGCCACGGCGGAGCTTTTGGGCTACACGCAGTCGGGCGTGACGCGCATGATCGGCACGCTGGAAGAAGAGCTCGGCTTTCCGCTGTTTCTTCGCAGCAAAAAGGGCGTGCAGCTCACGGAAAACGGAAAGCTCATGCTGCCGCTGCTGCGCGAGGTCGTGCGCGCGCATCACAACGCCGAGCAGCTCAGCGCGGAGATCGGCGGCGTGTCAAAGGGCTCGCTGACGATCGGCTGCTATTACAGCATTTCGGCCCTGTGGATGCCAGAGATCCTGACGGCGTTCCGCGCCCGCTATCCGGGTGTGACCGTGCGCATGCAGGAGGGCGGCAACCTCGAGATGGCGCGCTGGCTGAACGAGCGCTCGGTCGACTGCTGTTTCGGCGCGCAGATGCACGGCGACAAGTATGACTGGCTGCCTGTCTTTCGTGACGAGCTCGTCGCGTGGCTGCCGCGCGGGCACGAGTTGGCAGCGGCGGATGCCTTTCCGCTTATGCGCTTGCAGGACGAGCCGTTCATCCACACCTCGCCGAATCACGACACCGATCAGGACCGCCTGCTCGAGCAGCACGACCTGCACCCGCAGACCTGCTTTACGACGCGCGACGGCTTCACGACCTACAACATGGTCGAGGCGGGGCTCGGCGTCAGCTTCAACCAGCGGCTCATCTCACGCAAGTGGAGCGGCACGGTGGCGGAGGTCCCGTTCGACCCGCCGCAGTTCGTCACGCTCGGCATCTCCGTCCCGTCGCTCAAAGAGGCCTCGCCCGCAGCGAAAAAGTTCATTGCCTGCGCCATCGAGACCGTCACGGGCGGGGAGAAAAGCCTTTGATAAGAAAAACGCTTCGCAGAACTTCTGCGAAGCGTTTTTTGCCCAAAAGCCGTTTATTTGAGCTCGGCGGTGAAGGCGATCTTCCCGTCGTCCACGATGGCGCGGATGGAGCCGTGGTGTCCCTCGGCGATCGAGCGCGCGATGGAAAGGCCGATGCCAAAGCCGTTGCCTTTCCTGTGCGCGTCGGCGCTGGCGCTGTCGCTCACGGCCTGCGCCGGTACGATAAATAATAGTACGGCGGACACGGCAAGCAATGTGACCTTTACCTTTACAGACAGCGGCGTGACCGCTGCGGGCGAGACGGACACGGGCTACGAGATCGACGGCACAGCGCTCACGATCACGCCGAGTGGTACCTACACCGTCTCCGGCAGCTGCGCGGGCGGCTCCATCAAGGTGAAAAAGGGTACGACCGGCGTGACGCTGGTGCTGGACGGCCTGACACTTACGAGTGAGAACACCGCCGCCATCACCTGCGGCAAGTCGAGCGAGGTGACCATCCTTGTTTCCAACGGTACGGAAAATTCCCTGAGCGATACCGAGCAGAACAATGACGACAACTACCCCAAAAACGAAAATGCCGAAAACGCCGTCATTAAGTGTAAGGATGGCTCGCTTGTTACCCTCTGCGGCGATGGAGAGTTGACCATCACGGCCAACGGCAAAAACGGCATCAAATCCGGCGCGACGACGGATGAGGACGGCGAAGCGTCGCTGACCATCCGCGATTTGACGCTGAATATCGATGCACCCGTCAACGACGCCATCAACGCCGAGCAGCTTTTGAACGTCGAGAGCGGCACGCTGACCATCGACGCCGCGGATGACGCCATTCACTGCGATTTGGTGCTGAGCATCGGTGCGGACGGCACGGACGGCCTCACGATCGACATCACGAATTGCTACGAGGGCCTTGAGGGCGCGGAGCTGAACGTTTGCTCCGGTGATATTACGATCAACGCCTCGGACGACTGCCTGAATGCGGCAAATTCCGACCTGACGGACTATGACTTCACGATGACGATCTCCGGCGGCACGATCGACGCCTATTCCTCCGCGGGCGACGGCTTCGACTCCAACGGTGACCTGACCATCACGGGCGACACAGTGATCGTCTGGACGGCCAACACGGCGGACAACGAGCCGCTGGACGCCGACGGCACCATCACCGTCTCAGGCGGCACGGTGCTCGCCGCGGGCGGCAGCAGCGGCATGGGCATGGGCGGCGGCTTCCCCGGCGGCGGACAGAAGCCAGACGGTGAACCGCCCGAGAGCTTTGACGGTCAGATGCCAAACGGCGAGAAGTCAGAGCTTCCCGACGGGGAAGTGCCCGAAATGCCCAGCGGCGAGCGCCCCACACCGCCCAGTGGGCAGGGAAGCCCCGCTGACGGCAACGCCCCAGCGGGCGACAGTACCTCCGATACCACTCCAACTGCCTAATGGCAGGGATAAAGAAAAGCAGACGGCTCGCGCAGACCGTCTGCTTTTTGCTGTCTGTTCGGTTTTACATCGTCTCAAAACCGACGATCACGCCGCCGCGCTCGGCATAGTAGCTGCAAAGACCACGGCAGGGACGGATCTCAATGTCTGCTTCGGGAAAGTGCCCGCGCAGCGCAGCGGCGAGCGCCCCAGCCGCCTCTGGATTTTCGGCGTGGTGGATGCGCACCTTGCCGCCGTGGTAGCCAGCTTCCAGAAGCTTCTGTACCATCGCCGCGCACGTCTTTTTTTCGCCGCGGCATTTTTCAACGGGCTGGATCGTGCCCTCAAGACTTGCGGTGGCGAGGATCTGAATGCCGAGAATGCCGATGGCACCCGCGGCGATTTTGCTGACGCGGCCGTTTTGCGCCAGATTGTGCAGGGACTTAAGACTGAAGAAGAGGTGCGTGGTGGCAAGATATTCCTGTGCCTTTTCGCAGATCACATCGAAGGGGAGGCCCTTGGCGTGCAGCTCTGCGAGCTTCTCTGCGAGCAACTGCATCTCCGGTCCCGTGCTCAGCGTGTCAAAGATGTGAATTTTGACCTCGGGATGCGACTGGAGATACACGTCGCGCGCGGCCATGGCCGAGGCACAGGTGCCGGACAGGCTGCTTGTGATGGTAATGACGAAAATCTCATCCGCGCCCTCGAACGCCTTGAGCCAGCCGTCGAGGCTGGGGCAGGCCGTGCCGGATTTGCCGTTATGGGCCGCGAGATAGTCGAGCAGCTCGTGCGTGTCGAGCGTTTCATCGTCCACGAAGTCGCGCTCGCCGGCGCGGATGGTCATGGGCACGCTCTGATAGGTTACGCCCTCCAGCATCGTGAGGTTGGCAGAGGAGTCGGCGATCAGTTTCATCATGGGAAAGCCTCCAAAAAAATAATCGGTTATTCAAAAACCTGTTGTCAGGTGAAATTATCTTTGACTACAATACAACGATTTTCAATAACTGTCAATCGGTTTTTGGAAAACTTATTGACATTTTTTTAACCACAGTTTAAGATGATGAAAACGCAGTTTGAACGGAGGAGCAGCTATGGACGAAAATATGCGCAGCCGTCTGGCGGAGTCTGTCCGAAGATTTCATATCCCGCGGCTCGGGGAGATCCCCGACGTGGGGCTGTATCTCGAACAGGTGACGCGTTATGTCAATCAATCCATCACGGGATGCGGGCTCAGTCCCATCACGGCCTCGATGGTCAGCAATTATGTTAAGCAGAAGATCATCCCCGGGCCAGAGAAAAAGGCCTACGGCGCGGAGAGCATTGCGTACCTCATCTTTGTCTCGTGCATCAAGAGCGTCGTCGCGATGGACGACATCCGCGCGCTGATCGGCATTCAGCACGAGACCTACGATCTGCCGACCGCTTATCACTACTTCTGCGAGGAATTTGAAAATCTCATCCGCTATGTCTTCGGCGCGAGCGACCATCTTGCAAGCGTCGGACAGGACGAGTCGGATGAAAAGGAACTGCTGCGCTCGGCACTTTTAAGCGTGACGCACAAGCTCTATCTCGACGCCTATCTGCGGCTGCTGAGGCAAGACGCGGAGCGCGCACAAAAGGAAACAGAGGAAGCGCAATGATCGTTGAACAGTTTGTCATGGCCTACGGCGCGGAGCAGGACCGTCTGCGCGCCCTGCTGCCAGAGGGCTTTGCCTCGCTGCGGCCGGTGCTGCGCATCAACGCGGAGGTGCGCGACGGCAAAACGGGGGCTCTCGAGTTCAACACTGCCGCGGAAAAAGCCGACAATCGCGGCTGGGTCAACATCGGCCGCTGGGACGATGTTCCCTTTACGAAGGACGGCAAAAAGACGACCTTCACGCTGCCGGAGCTGACGATCTCGTTCACCGGCGTCGGCATCGAGGGCGGCTGCCCTGCGGAAAAGGACAACGTAGGCTGCTATTACTTGAAAGACGGTACGTTTACGCTCGTGCCCGCGGAGAAGATCACAGCAAACAAGGAATTCTGCGACTGTGAATTCGCCTGGCGCTTTGCAGGCGGCGCGCACGGTGTCAGCCTTGGCAAAACGCTGCCCGCCATCCCCGAAGAGGAGACGACGCACTATGAAAAGGCGGCTTTCACGGTCGAAAATGCCGCCGTCATCCCCTGCACGCAGGTGTTGGGGGCCTATCAGGTGACGTTCGAGCGCTGATTTTTGAAAAGGGCTTGCATTTTTGCCCGCGCTTTGCTATACTGCGCAATCGGGAATGAGGTTCTCCCACGGCACTGCCGAAACCGCTTTTTTGAGCTGATGACTTCTGTGATTTTGAACGGTCACAGGGGGGCATCAGCTTTTTTTGTGTCCGGAGGAGGAAATTTATGTTAACTTCACTCGCACTCGTCTTTTTGGTTGGCCTTGCGCTGGCCGCGCTGTGTCAGAAGCTGAAGCTGCCGCGCATCATCGGCATGCTGGCGACGGGCATCCTGCTGGGGCCGTGCGTGCTCAACGTGCTGGACGGCTCGATTTTGTCGATCTCAGCCGACCTGCGCAAGCTCGCGCTCGTTATTATCCTGCTCAAGGCGGGACTGTCGCTCGATTTGGGCGACCTCAAAAAGGTCGGCCGTCCGGCAATCCTGATGTCGTGCCTGCCCGCAACGTGCGAGATCATCGGCTATGTGCTGCTCGCGCCGTGCTTCCTTGGCATCACGCGCGCGGAGGCGGCGGTCATGGGCTCGGTGCTCGCGGCGGTGTCGCCCGCGGTCGTCGTGCCGCGCATGGTGCAGCTGATGGAAAGCGGCCGCGGAACGGACAAGAGCATCCCGCAGATGATCCTGGCCGGCGCATCGTGCGACGATATCTTCGTCATTGTGCTGTTTACAACGTTTCTGCACACGGCGCAGGGCGGCAGCGCCAACGCCGCGGACTTTTTGAGCATCCCTGCGTCGATCGTGCTCGGCGTTGCGCTGGGTGCGCTTGTCGGGGGGGTGCTCAGCCGCTTTTTCGAGACTGCCTATGCCCGAGCGCACTGCATCCGCAACAGCATGAAGGTCATCATCGTGCTGGGGGTCTCGCTGCTGCTCGTCGCGGCGGAGGGCTGGCTCGAGGGCATCGTGCCCGTGTCGGGTCTGCTCGCGGTCGTCAGCATGGCGTGCTTACTTAAGATGAAGTGCACGCCGTTCGTTGCCAAGCGGCTCTCTGAAAAATTCGGCAAGCTCTGGCTGGCGGCGGAGGTCATTTTGTTCGTCCTCGTCGGAGCGGCGGTCGATATCCGCTATATGGCGGGCGTGGGCCTTGCGGCGGTCGGCATGATCTTCTCGACGCTCATTTTCCGCACCGTGGGTGTGTGCCTTTGCCTTGTCAGAACGCCGCTCACGGCGAAAGAGAGGCTTTACTGCGTGTTTGCCTATCTTCCCAAGGCGACGGTGCAGGCGGCCATCGGCTCGGTGCCGCTTGCGGCGGGGCTGCCCTGCGGCAGCATCGTGCTGTCAGTCGCGGTGCTCGGCATCGTCATCACCGCGCCGCTCGGGGCGTTTTTGATGGACACGAGCGCGCCGAAGCTGCTGAGTAAAGCGGAGGAATAAAGAAAAGGACTTGGACGCTTTCGTCCAAGTCCTTTTCTGCTTTTATCAAGTGCTCACACGTCGAGCGCCATATTTGTGCGCTCCATTACCACCACAAGGATGGGAATGAGGATGAGCTGCAAGATGATGCCGGGGATGGCCGTCGTCACCGCGCCGGAGAGGAAGAGGGCGAGGCTGAACTCCGTGCCCTGAAGGCCCGCGAGCAGGAACTTCACAAGGCCCCACACAAGGCGGCCCGCGACCATCGCGGAGATGAGCGAGGCATAGATGCGCCAGCCTGTTTTCGGCAGCTTGCGGTACAGAAGACCGGCGATGGCGCCGTAGGTCGCCATTTCAAACGCCATGGGAATAGCAATCCAGATCGGCGGCATGCCGGACATCGAGCGCAGCAGCGGGGAGATAAAGCCGACCGCGAGTCCCCACGGCCAGCCGCACATGAAGCCGCACAGCAGCGCGGGAATGTGCATGGGACAGAGCATGGAGCCGATCTCGGGGATCTGGCCGGTCAAAAACGGCAGGACCATCGCAAGGGCGAGGAAGAGCGCGGAATAGGTGAGCTTTCTCACCGGGGAAGCGGTACGGGCAGTTGCAGTGGCAGCGTTGTTCATGGTTTGTTCTCCATTCCTTCGAGCAGCAAACGGATGTGCGCCATGGCGTCGTCCAGAATGGCGGAGGACTTTTTGTCCACGCCCGCGACATACGTGCTGCATAGATTCATCGGGATGAGCACACGGTAGGCATTGCTTGACGCGACGGCGTTTGCCATGGCGGGGGAGATCTCGCCCATCAGCGCATCGGCGATCGCGATGCCGATGGGGCCGACGATGATCTGCGCGCTGCGGCAGGCCACGATGACGGGGTTTTCGCCCGTGGCCACGCGGTCAGCGCCCGCGCGGCGCATCACATCGGAAGCGGCGCTGTTCGTACCGACCGCCATGATCTCGAGGTGCGGGAAGGACTTTTTGATGTTCTCGACCAAAGTTTTGCCGAGCTTTCCGCCCTGGCCGTCGATGACAAGGATCGTCACGGTGTTCTCATCCTCTCTTGCGTCTTGTTTTCTGCGCGAAAACCCTTGAAAAGACAAAGAAAAGGCATCAATATTCCCCTTGCAGGGAGATTGATACCTTGGTGATACCTCGTTTGCTTTCAGGGAACGCGCGGAAGAAAATTTAGCTTGTGCCAACGCTGCCGGCTTGTGCCGACGCGGGAATTTTATCAAAAAAGCGCAGGGCTGTCAATCCCTTGCCCCTTGCGAAAGGGGCGAAAAAGCGCTATGATAAACGAAACTTTTTGGTAAAGGAACTCCGCCGCTATGACGAATTTTACCGATATTCGCGACTTTCTGCGCGCCCACTGCGCGCGCTATCCAGAGCTGGCGCTTCAGGACGTCTTCAAGGCGCTCTATCAGAGCGCCTTTGGCTGCGAGCATCTGATCGCCGACCCGTCCGCCGCCGCAGACTACATCCGCGCCGAAGCGGCGCGAAGCGGTGACCGTATCTCCGAGCTCGTCGAGTTGCTCGGCGGCGACTACTGCCGTGTGCACCTCGGCATTTTGCAGGACGGCTTGAGCGCGGAGACGTTTGCGCGGCTCTTCGCCCTCTCTGCGCGGCACGAGGAGTGCGGGCGCGAAAAGCTCGAAGCGATGCTCACCGCCTTGCAGACAATGGCCGACGCGGGCGAGCTGCCGTTTTCTGCGCAGGAGACGGCGGAAGCTGTTGAGAGGTGGCGCAAGGACGGCTTTCCGCCGCTGCACCACTCCGAGATATTTCGGCAGAATTACGCGCCCGCCTACCGCGTCCTGCGGCGCGACTTCGCCCGCGCGCTGCCGCTGTTTGCGCGCATCGACCGCCTGACGGCGGAAAGAAGCCGCGTGCTCGTCGCCATCGAGGGCGGCAGCGCCAGCGGCAAGACGACGCTCGGCGAGCTGCTGCAAAATGTTTACGGCTGCCCTGTCTTCCACATGGACGACTTTTTCCTCCGGCCCGAGCAGCGCACGGAGGCGCGCTTCACGCAGCCCGGCGGCAACGTCGACCGCGAGCGCTTTTTGGAAGAGGTGCTGATCCCTCTGCGCAAGGGAAGACCCGTCGACTACCGCCGCTTCGACTGCGCGACGTTTACCATCGCCCCGCCGCAGCGGATTAAGGCGGGAACACTCAACATTGTCGAGGGCGCGTACTCCATGCACCCCGACCTTGCGCCGTACTACGATCTATCCGTTTTTCTGCCGATTTCGGCAGAAAAACAGCGCGAGCGCATCCTCAAACGGAATGCGCCCGCGCATGCAAAGCAGTTTTTCGACCGCTGGATCCCTTTCGAGCAGCGCTATTTCGACGCGCTCGATGTGCGGAACCGCTGCGATCTCATCCTTTCGGCGGACGATTAAATGAGCGTGCCGCTCGGCGCGATGCCGAGCACATATTCGACCGCAATCGCCACAAGAACGACCAGCAGCGAAATGATGAAGCCGTGAAGCATCGGCTTTGCGCCAGACTTGCACAGCGCCGCGAAGTTCGTATTGAGGCCGATGGCGGCGAGCGCCGCGACCATCAGGAACTTGCTGATACTCTTGAGCGTCGCAGCGAGGCCCGCGGGAATGACGCCGACGCTGCACAGAATGGACATTGCAAGGAAACCGAGGATGAACCACGGGAACACCGACTTCATATTGACCTTGACGCCATGGTCGCCGCTTTGCGCGGCGGCCTTTTTCTTGAGGTGCACGCTGATGGCGGCGAAGACCAGCACCGTCGGGATGATGGCGAGTGTGCGCGTCAGCTTGACCATCGTGGCAAAGTCGCCTGCGGCCTCGCTGAAGGCGTAGCCCGTGGCGACGACGCTCGAGGTGTCGTTGACCGCCGTGCCGGCCCACAGGCCGAACGCCGCGTCGGAAAGGCTCATCGCGCGGCCGAGCAGCGGGAACACGACGACCATGATCGTGTCAAAGAGGAACGTTGCCGACATGCCGTAGGCGATGTCCATGTCCGTTGCCTCGATGACCGGCGCGATGGCGGCGATGGCGCTGCCGCCGCAGATGCCCGTGCCCGCGTTGATGAGGCTGCTCGTCTTCCAGTCAAGCCCCAGCGCCTTGCCGATCACATAGCCGAGGCCGAAGCACGTCGCCAGTGTGAAGAGCATGACGGTGAGCGAGAACTTACCGACCGTCAGCACGGTCGTGATGTTCAGGCTGGCGCCGAGCAGGATGATGGCGAATTTCAGAATTTTCTTCGAGGTGAATTTGATGCCGGGCTTCGTCTTGTCATTCGGCGCGTAAAAGCGGTTCACGATCATGCCGATGAACATCGCGATGACCGATGCGCCGATCAGGTGCAGCCCCACGGATTCCTCCAGCTGCTCTAAAAACTTGGCCACCACGGCGATGACGAGCGCGATGGCGCAGCCGGGCAGCATTTTCTTTACGGATTCGATAAATTTCATGTGCTTTTTTTCTCCTCCAATGCGTGTTGCGGGTGTATTATATCACCGACTTATGATATAATAAAATTATAAATAAGAATATGTCGATTCCTGTTTGTTATCGACAAAGGAGAGAGAACATGGACCAGCGGCTTGAGACCTTTTTGACTGTGTGCGCCACGATGAACTACCGCAAGGCGGCGGAGCAGCTGCATTTGACGCAGCCCGCCGTGACGAAACAAATTCAGGCGCTTGAAGCGCTGTACGGCGTGCGCCTTTTTACCTACGACAGCCGAAAGCTCAGAAAAACGCCGCAGGGCGAAACGCTTGAGATCTACGCCATCAGCCAGCGCTATCAGGACGAGGAGCTGCGCCGTGCGCTCAAACGGCAGGAGAAGACGAGCCTTCGCATCGGTGCGACGAAGTCCATCGGCGACTATATCCTGCTGCCGCAGATCATCCGCTTTTTGAAAGAACCGGACAACGAGCTCTTTTTTACCGTCGACAATACGGCACACCTGCTCGCCCAGCTCGAGGGAGGTGAGCTTGACTTCGTCGTGCTCGAGGGCATTTTCGACAAGAGCCGGTACGAGAGCTTTCTGCTGCGCAACGAGCCCTACATCGGCATCTGCGCGAAAGATCACCCGTTTTCGGGCTGTGAGGTGCCGATGGATGAGCTCTTTTCCGAGCGGCTCATCCTGCGCGAGCCTGGCTCCGGTACGCGAAAGATTTTAGAGCGAGAGCTCATGCAGTGCGGCTACACGGTCGAGGCGTTTCGCGCGAATGTCTGCATCAGCAGCTTCAAGCTCATCCGGCATCTGGTGAGCGAGGGCTGCGGCGTGAGCTTCCTCTACGAGGCCGTCGTCAAGAATGATGCGCAGTTCGGGCATTTTTCCTGCCCGCCGCTCACGGGCGTGCACGAGCTGAACGTCGTGTGTCTCAAAAACACCAATGTGCCCGCGCTTGCGCGGCGGTTCCTTGATCTGTAAATTTGGACAATTCTGCCGATCTGCGCAAAAATGCGGGGAATTGAGCGATGTGACTGCGGTTTATGGAATCAGTCAATGGAAAAATCCAACATTTTCCTGTAAAATAGAGCTTGGATAAGATAGGGGATGATCGCCGCGCGATATTTTTGCTGCGCGGCGGCAAGCACGCGGTACGCCGCGAAAAGGGAGAGCAGGAACATGAGTGATATCAACGGCAGCAAGCCCACGAATTTTCCTCTCGACGAGAGTAAACTGGATTTCAAAATACCCCGCACGGACGCCCCGCGTGAAAACGTCCTCAAGCTCGGCAGCATGATCACGAACCGCATCGGCCTCAAGGCCACGGCGGACGACCCCGAGTACTGGGGCCTTGCCGGCGTGATGACCGACGAGATGGTCGACGTCGCGCTCAAAATGGGCGTGCGCAAGCCCAAGACGACCGAGCAGTTGATGAAGCTCACCAAAATGGAGCGCGAGCCGCTCGAAAAGCTCCTGACGGAGATGGCGTGGACAGGCATCATCGAGTACAACTGGGAGAACCTGGACGGCAAGAACCCCAAGCATGAAAAGCGCTGGGTGCTGCCGCTGTTCGTCCCCGGCAGCGCGGAATTTCTGAACATGCGCAAAAGCCAGATCGACGAGCATCCCGAGGTCGCGGCGTTCTTTGAGCGCATGACGATGCTCCCGCTCGAAAAGATCACGCCCATGGTGCCGCCGGGAGGCGCAGGCATCGGCATGCACGTTATCCCCGTGGAAAAGGCCATCGAGACAGAGAGCGAGTCCGTTGACTTAGAGCACATCTCCTACTGGCTCAGCAAGTACGAGGGCAAGTACGCCAAGAGCATGTGCTCCTGCCGCGCTAGCCGCGCCAAGCTCGGCGAGGGCTGCGGCGATGACGCCGAAAGCTGGTGCATCGGTGTGGGCGACATGGCCGACTACATCGTCGAAACACAGCGCGGCGAATACATCACGAAGGACGAAGCGCTCGAAATTTTCAAAAAGGCCGAGGACAACGGCTTTGTCCACCAGATCACGAATATCGACGGTGAGCAGAAAATTTTCGGCATCTGCAACTGCAACGTCAATGTCTGCAACGCGCTGCGCACATCGCAGCTGTTCAATACGCCGAACCTGTCGCGCAGCGCCTATGTCGCGAGCGTCGAGAGCGAGAGCTGTGTCGCCTGTGGCCGCTGCGTCGAAAACTGCCCCGCGGGCGCGGTCAAGCTGGGACAGAAGCTCTGCACGAAGGACGGCTACATCGAATATCCCCGTCAGGAATTACCCGACGATGTCAAGTGGGGGCCGGAAAAGTGGAGCATCGACTACCGCGACAGGAACCGCATCAACTGCTACGATACCGGCACCTCGCCGTGCAAGACGGCCTGCCCAGCGCACATCGCGGTGCAGGGCTATCTGAAGCTTGCCGCGCAGGGCAAGTACCGCGAAGCCTTGCAGCTCATCAAGCGTGAAAATCCGTTCCCCGCGGTCTGCGGCCGCATCTGCAACCGCCGCTGCGAGGATGCCTGCACGCGCGGTACGGTCGATCAGGCCGTCGCCATCGACGAGGTCAAGCGCTTCATCGCCCAGCAGGACTTAAACGCGGAAACGCGCTTTGTGCCCGAAAAGGTCATTCCGAAGGTCGACGGCGAATTTTCCGAGAAGATCGCCGTCATCGGCGGCGGCCCCGCGGGCCTGTCGTGCGCATACTACCTCGCTGAAAAGGGCTACCGCCCGACGGTGTTTGAAAGGGAAGCGCGTCCCGGCGGCATGCTGATGAACGGCATTCCGAGCTTCCGCCTCGAAAAAGACGTGGTGGAGGCCGAGATCGACATCTTGCGTGAACTCGGTGTCGAGTTCCGCTGCGGCGTGGAGGTCGGAAAAGACGTGACCATCGCGCAGCTGCGCGAGCAGGGCTATCAGGGCTTCTACGTGGCCGTCGGCCTCCAGTCCGGCGGCAAGCTGAACATCCCCGGCGGCGACGCGGACGGCGTCATGGCGGGTATCGACTTTATGCGGCAGGTCAACCTGCATGAAAAGAAGACGCTTTCCGGTAAGGTCGTCGTCATCGGCGGCGGGAACATCGGCGCGGACGTTGCGCGCACGGCGGTGCGCTGCGGCGCGGAGAGCGTTGACCTCTACTGCTTAGAGGCTTACGACGATATGCCGATGGGCGAGGAAGACCGCAGCGAGTGCGAGCGCGACGGCATCACCGTCCACGCCGGCTGGGGCCAGACCGAGATCGTGGTGGAGGACGGCAAGTGCGCGGGCATCAGGTTCCGCAAGTGCACGCGCGTCAAGAACGACGAGGGCCGCTTCGCACCTGAGTTTGACGACAGTGTGAGCGAGCAGGCCGAGTGCGCGACGGTTCTCTACTGCATCGGCCAGAAGGTCGACTGGCGCGAGCTGCTCGCCGGCACCGCTGTTGAGTTCAACCCCAACGGCACGGTCAAGGCAGACCCCGTCACGTATCAGACGGCGGAAAAGGATATCTTCGTCGGCGGCGACGCTTATACGGGTCAGAAATTTGCCATCGACGCCATCGCTGCGGGCAAGGAGGGCGCGATCTCGCTGCACCGTTTTGTCCAGCACGCGACGCTGACGGTCGGCCGCAACCGCCGCCAGTTCATCGAGCTCGACAAGGAAAGCGCGCTGATCCCCGTCAATTACGACACAACGCCGCGCCAGCGCATCGGCTATAACGAGGCGCTGCGCAGGACGTTTAGCGACGAGCGCGTCGCGTTTACCGAAGAGCAGATCAAAAAGGAGACCGCGCGCTGCCTTAGCTGCGGCGCGAGCATCGTCGACCCGAACAAGTGCATCGGCTGCGGCGTCTGCACGACGAAGTGTGCGTTCGACGCCATCCACCTGCACCGCGAGAGACCGGAGTGCAGCAAGATGTACGCCTGTGAGGACAAGATGAAGGCCATCCTGCCGTACATGATCAAGCGTGAGTTCAAGATCAAGCGTGCGGCGAGAAAGAGCAAGTAATGCACGAGCTGGGCATTGTCTTCCACGTCATCAAGAGCGTGGAAAAGATCGGAGAGGAAAACGGCCTGACGAACGTCGCGTCCGTGACGCTCGAGCTCGGCGAGGTGTCCGGTGCGATCCCGCACGAACTCGAAAGCTGCTGGAACTGGGCTGTCAAGAAGACCGAGCTTTTACCGGAGGCCGCGCTCAAGATCGAGACCATCCCCGCCGTTACGTACTGCGAGGGCTGCGGGCGCGACTATCCCACGGTGCAGTTTGGCCGCACCTGCCCGCACTGCGGCAGCGAAAAAACATGGCTCAAGCAGGGCAGCGAGATCAACTTAAAGGAGATCGAGGCGATATGACAGAACCCTATAAGATCATCGAGGTGAAAGAGAGCGTCTTCGCCGACAACGACCGCGAGGCCGCACGCCTTCGCACGCAGCTCAAGCAGGACAGAACGTTTCTGCTGAACCTGATGTCCTCGCCGGGCAGCGGCAAGACGACGACGCTGCTGCGCACGCTTGAAGCGCTCAAGGATGAGCTGCGCATCGGCGTGATGGAGGCGGACATCGACTCCGACGTGGACGCGAAGACTATCGCGGACGCGGGCGTCAAGTCCATCCAGCTCCACACGGGCGGCATGTGCCACCTCGATGCAAGCATGACGGAGCAGGGCCTCAAGGAGATCGGCACGAAGGACTTGGACCTCGTCGTGCTCGAAAACGTCGGCAACCTCGTCTGCCCCGCGGAGTTCGACACGGGCGCGGTCAAAAACGCGATGATCCTCTCCGTGCCGGAGGGGCACGACAAGCCGCTGAAATACCCGCTGATGTTTCAGGTGTGCGATGTGGTGCTGGTCAACAAAATCGACGTGCTGCCGTACTTTGATTTTGACATGGACAAATGCCGGGAGTATGTGGCAATGCGCAACCCGCAAGCGAAGGTCATTCCCATCTGCGCACGCACCGGCGAAGGCATGGATGAATGGACCGCCTGGCTGAAAGAGCAGGTCAGCCAGTGGCAGGCGTAAACTGACCAAATAAACGGACTACGGATAAAGGAGCAAGGTATGAGCAAACCGACTGCGTTCCCGCTGGATGAGAGCAGGCTGCCCTTCGAGATTCCGAGGGACGAGCCGTACCGCGAGAAAATTGCCAGGCTGGGCCAGATGATCACGGATCGCATCCCGGCCAAAAAGGGCATTCTGACGAAGGATGACCCCGAATACTGGGGCTTGGCGTCCATCGTGACCGACGAGATGGCGGACGTTGCCTTAAAAATGAAGGTCCGCAAGCCCATGACCCTGCCCGAGCTGGTCAAGGTCACGGGCAAGCCTGCCGGGGAGCTGGAGCCGCTTTTGCAGCAGATGGCCGTCGTCGGTCTGCTGGAGTACAACTGGGAGAATCCCCACCGCGAAAAGCAGTACATCCTGCCGATGTTCGTGCCCGGCAGCGCAGAGTTCTTCAACATGAACAAGCAGCAGATCGCCGACCACCCCGAGGTGACAGCCTTCTTTGAGCGGATGACGTTTCTGCCGCTGGAGCACATCACCGCCATGGTGCCCCCGGGCGGCGCAGGCATCGGTATGCATGTCATCCCGGTGGAAAAAGCCATCGAGACCGAGAACCGGTCCGCCGACATTGAGCACATCTCTCACTGGCTGAAAAAGTACGACGGCAAGTATGCCGCCGGTCCGTGCAGCTGCCGTATGTCCCGCGCCGCCATGGGCGAGGGCTGCGGCGACGACCCCGACGACTGGTGCATCGGCGTGGGCGACATGGCCGACTACCTCGTCGAGACCAACAAGGGGCATTACGTGACCTACGATGAGGTCATGCAGATCCTGCAGAAGGCCGAGGACAACGGCTTTGTGCACCAAATCACGAACATCGACGGCGAGAACAAGATTTTTGCCATCTGCAACTGCAACGTCAACGTCTGCAATGCGCTGCGCACAAGCCAGCTGTTCAACACGCCGAACATGAGCCGCTCGGCCTACGTGGCGCGTGTCGAGCCGGAGAACTGCGTGGCCTGCGGGCGCTGTGTGGAGTACTGCCCCGCGGGCGCGGTCAAGCTGGGCCAGAAGCTCTGCACGAAGGACGGCCCCATCACCTACCCGAAGCAGGAGCTGCCCGACGCCGTGAAGTGGGGTCCCGACAAGTGGGCCATCGACTACCGCGACAAGAACCGCATCAACTGCTATGACACCGGCACCGCCCCCTGCAAGACGGCCTGCCCCGCGCACATTGCCGTGCAGGGCTATCTGAAAATGGCCGCGCAGGGCCGCTACCGCGACGCGCTGGCGCTGATTAAAAAGGAGAACCCCTTTCCCGCCGTCTGCGGGCGCGTCTGCAACCGCCGGTGCGAGGACGCCTGCACCCGCGGCACCGTGGATCAGGCCGTGGCCATCGACGCTGTCAAGAAGTTCATTGCCGAGCAGGACCTGAACGCCGCGCACCGCTACGTGCCCGACGTTGTCCAGCCGTCGCTGCAGGGCCCGTGGCCGCAGAAGATCGCCATCATCGGCGGCGGCCCCGCGGGCCTGTCCTGCGCCTATTTTCTGGCAGTGCAGGGCTACAAGCCCACCGTGTTTGAGAAAAACGAGCGTCCCGGCGGCATGCTGCGCTACGGAATCCCTTCGTTCAAGCTCGAGAAAAACGTCATTGACGCCGAGATCGACATTCTGCGGGAGCTGGGCGTTGACATCCGCTGCGGTGTCGAGGTCGGCAAAGACGTCACGCTGGCCGAGTTGCGCCGACAGGGCTACCGGGCGTTCTATATCGCCATCGGCTGCCAGGGCGGGCGCCGGGCCGGTGTGCCCGGCGAGGACGCCGCGGGTATCGAGACCGCCGTCCACCTGCTGCGCACCGTCGGCGGTGACGAGAGCCGCAAAATGACCGGAAAGACCGTCGTCATCGGCGGCGGCAACGTTGCCATTGACGCGGCGCGCGTGTCTCTGCGCTGCGGTTCCGACGGCGTGACGATGGTCTGTCTGGAGCCGCGGGACAAGATGCCGGCCTCGCCGGAGGAAATTGCCGAGGCCGAGGAGGAGAGCACCAAAATCACCTGCGGCTACGGCCCGAAGGAGTTCCTCTCCGAGAGCGGCCATGTAACCGCCGTCGTGCTGAAAAAGTGCACCGGCCTTTACAACGCGGAGGGCCGTTTTGCGCCCACCTACGATGAAAACGATACCATCACCCTGCCGTGCGACAACGTTGTTTTAAGCATCGGCCAGTGCATCGAGTGGGGCGATTTGCTGAACGGCGAGGCCGTGCAGCTGGGCCGCGGCCAGGGCGCTGTGGCCGACGCGCTGACCTACCAGACCGCCCAGCCGGACATTTTCGTCGGCGGCGACGTCTGCACCGGGCCGCGGTTTGCCATTGACGCGATTGCTGCGGGCAAGCAGGGGGCAATTTCCATCCACCGCTTTGTGCAGCCCAACACAAGCCTGACGATTGGCCGCAACCGCCGCGACTTCCACGAGCTGGACAAGTCGAATCTGGCGCTGGGCGAGTATGACCGCGCACCGCGCCAGTCCGCCGCGCTGGATGCGGGCATTGACGCGCACCGTTCCTTCCGCGACGCGCACCTGACGCTGACCGAGGATCAGGTCAAAATCGAGACAGCGCGCTGTCTGGGCTGCGGTGCCAGCGTTGTGGACCCGAACAAGTGCATTGGCTGCGGCGTCTGCACGACAAAGTGCGAGTTTGATGCCATCCGCCTGCACCGCGACCTGCCCGAGTGCAGCAAGATGGTCAGGAGCGAGGACAAGTTCAAGGCCATTCTGCCCTACATGGCGAAGCGCGAGATCAAGATCCGCTTTGCCAAGAAGGAGAAGTAATGCACGAGCTTGGCATTGTATTCCACATCATCCGCACGGTGGAGGACGTGGCCCGGCAGAACGACGTGACGCGCATCCGGCGCGTGACGCTGCAGCTGGGCGAGGTCTCCGGCGTGGTGGAGAGCTATCTGCAGGACTGCTGGAAGTGGGCGGCGGCGAAATCGGAGCTTTTGCCCGGCGCGGTGCTGACCGTGGAGACCATCCCCGCCGTGACCGTGTGCGAGGACTGCGGCCAACAGTACCCCACCGTGCAGTTTGGCCGCACCTGCCCCCACTGCCAGAGCCCGCGCACCCACCTTTTGCAGGGCCATGAGATGTTGATCAAAGAAATCGAGGCCGTGGAGACAGGCCCCACCGTCCCGGAGAGAGCATGAAGCTGCATGAAATACAAAATTTTCCGCATTGAGGAACAGATGTACGGCTGCGAGGAGCCGCCCGCCGACCAGCCGATTCTGGTTGACGTAGTGCTGGAAGGTGCTGACGGCACGCGGCGCGTGCTCCCCTACCCCGACGAAGCGCTGCGCCGCGGCGGAATGGAGGAAGGCGACAGCGTCGAATTGACCGACGGCATCCTTCGCAAGGTATAATTTCCCCAAAAACAAAAGGGGCTGTTGCGTGTGCAGCAGCCCCTTCTATGTTTTTTACAAAGGGCAACACCGCATAATTCCCGCCTTACGGCTTAAGCACCGCTCCGGCGGCTGCGG
>OOCH01000686.1_pt1 | contig 31961 bp, 24 predicted proteins | sample 1671641 | NCBI WGS metagenome assembly OOCH01 (sample SAMN06348177, study PRJEB24527) | human gut metagenome | biome: human gut; feature: ankylosing spondylitis patient; material: feces | host: Homo sapiens | place: China | collected 2015-10
CTGGGTATTTCCGGTCAGTCCGGCGTTCTGAAGAGCACCGCCGCCGCAGCCACGGCAGTTGCCGAAGCATTGACCGACAGCAGCTATGACGGCGTTTATCTGAACATCACCCCGTCCGCTGAAAATGGCGACGCCCTGGCTGCCTTCGTACAGGCGCTCCGGGCCGCTGTGCCGGAGAAAAAGCTGTATGTGGCGGCAAGCGCCCCGGCCCGAAGGGAAGCAATTCCGGACTATCAAGCTCTCGGAAAGGCCGCAGACCGGATCGTGCTGCAGGTGTCCGGACATGAGGACACGGACGGCGCTGTTCCCGTATATGCCATGGAGCCTTTGGAGACCGTCTACTACGCGCTCAGCGCTCTGAATGACCAGATCCCCGGTGAGAAGCTCGCCCTGCTTTTGACGGCGGAGGGCTGCGGACGGAAGGGTACCGGAAAACCCACCGCCTTCAACGGAGACGCTGTGGCCGCACTGGAAGCCAAAGGCCGCACCTACTATTCTGACCGCTACGCCTGCGCCTATCTGGAGACAAAGGATACGGTGGTCTGGTATCTCAACGAAAAGGCGCTGGAAGCCCGCCAGCAGCTGCTGCGCTGCTTCGGCGTATCCTCCTGCTGTCTCTCCACCCCCAACGGTACTCTGCAAGCCCAAGAAAGCTGAGCTTTCAAATCCGGACAGAAAAAACCGCCTTGCTTTTCAGCAAGGCGGTTTTCTTTTATTCAATTACAGGTACTTTCGCATACCGTCGGTAGCAGTTTCCACGTCGCCGCTGATGGTGACGGTGAACTTGATGTTGTTCCGCTCGCCGAATACATCCAGCCAGTTGAGGAACTGATCGATGCCGATCTTCACCGCCAGCTTGCCGCCGTACAGCACATGATCCTCGCCCATGTTGAAGGCGCAGTACTGCACAAAGCCCATCAGACCGGGGAAGTTCACCTCGCAGTCCTGACTTTCCAGAAACTTCTGCAAGTCGTTGTTGCCCAGCGGGCTGTACTTGACGTAGATCTCACCCACAACACCCACCTTGACCTTGGGCACCCGGGTGACCGGGATAGTGGCAAATTCCTTTGCGATGAGCGGGAAGGTGTGCTTCATTTCCCGGGAAGTAAAGCCTTTACCGGCCAGCAAGGCACGGCCCAGACGGGCGATCCAGCGGTCCGCCATGCGGTCAGCAGCACCCTTTTCGTTCTCGTAGGGGGCCACCTGATTGCGCAGCGCACACAGCATATCGCCGTAGAAGATGCAGGCGATGCACTTGCGTGCCAGCGGGAGGGTCATCTGGAAGCCGCTGTCCTTTTCCAGACCGGAAAAGTTCAGGCTTGCCACCGGGATCTGCGGGTAACCGGCCTTGACCAGCGCCTTGCGCAGCAGATGGATGTAGTTGGAGGCACGGCAGCCGCCGCCGGTCTGGGTGATCAGCAAGGCAGTGTGCTCCAGATCATACTTGCCGCTGTTCAGCGCATCCAGAAACTGGCCGATGACCAGCAGCGCCGGGTAGCAGGTATCGTTGTGGACATACTTCAGCCCCAGCTGTGCCACGGCACTGCCGCAGTTGCCCAGCAGCTCACACTTGTAGCCTTCGCAGCGCAGTGCGTACTCCATAAGCCGGAACTGGGTAACGGCCATGTTGGGGATGAGGATGGTGTGGGTCTTTTTCATCTCCGGGGTAAATTTGGGATAATGATATTCCATAGGTTCCTCCTATGTTGCTCTAAACAAGATAGTCCCCGCAAAGACTTCCCCCCGCCGGGGGAAGCCCTTCAGCCTATCTTTTATTCTGACTTTTCTGCGGCGGCCTCGTCCCGCTCGTCCAGTGCGGCAAACAGGCTGCGCAGACGGATGTTCACGGCACCGAGGTTCGTGATCTCGTCGATCTTCAGCTGGGTGTACAGTTTGTTGCCCCGCTGCAAAATCTCGCGGGTCTCGTCGGTGGTAATGGCATCCACGCCGCAGCCGAAGGACACCAGCTGCACCAGATCCATATCCTTCTGGGTGGTGCAGTACTTGGCGGCAGCGTACAGGCGGCTGTGGTAGGTCCACTGGTTCAGCACACTGGTGGGGAACTTCTGCACCCGGTTGGAGATGCTGTCCTCGGTGACCACCGCAGCCCCGTGACGGGTGATCAGATGGTCGATGCCGTGGTTGACCTCCGGGTCTACATGATAGGGGCGGCCTGCCAGCACGATGATGCGCTTGCCCTGACGGCGCGCCTCGTCAATGATCTCACTGCCCTTTACCCGGATCTTTGCCATGTGCGCTTCGTACTCCGCGTAGGCGGCATCGGCTGCTGCCTGCACCTCCCGCTCGGAGATGCCGCCAAAGTACTTGGGCAGCACCTCCTTTGCCATCTTGTGCACAAAGTCCTTGGGACGGTGGATGCCCACATAATCATAGATGAACTTTTTGCCTTCCAGCTCCGGGCAGTTGCCTGCCAGAACCTCCGGGTAGTAGGCCACCACCGGGCAGTTATAGTGGTTGTCGCCCAGTCCCTCGTCCACATTGTAGGTCAGGCAGGGGTAGAAGATGGCGTCCAGCTGCATCTGGCTCAGCGCCTTGATGTGGCCGTGGCTCAGCTTTGCCGGGAAGCAGGCGGTATCGCTGGGGATGGTAGCCTGTCCGGCCAGATACAGCCCGCGGGTGGACACCGGGCTGGTGTGCACCGCAAAGCCAAGGCTCGTCCAGAAGGCGTACCAGAAGGGCAGCAGCTCGTAGAAGCCCAGACACAGTGGGATGCCGATGGAACCGCGCTTGCCGGGCACAGGCTTGTAGCTGGCCAGCAGCTGCTGCTTGTAGGCGTACAGGTTCAGACTGTTATCTTCGCTTTTGCCGGTAACGGGCTTATCGCAGCGGTTGCCGGAGATGAACTTGCGGCCATCGGCAAAGGTATTGACGGTCAGCTGGCAATGGTTGCCGCAGCCGCCGCACTTGACGCTGACCACCTGCTGTGCAAACTTTTCCAGTTCCTGCTCGTCCATCATGGCAGAGGTGGTCTGGTTGTTTTTATGGCTCTGGCGCAGGCCGTACAAAGCAGCGCCGTAAGCGCCCATCAATCCGGCAATGTCCGGCCGGATGACCTCCACGCCCATCTCCTTTTCAAAGGCGCGGAGCACGGCTTCATTATAAAAGGTACCGCCCTGCACCACGATCTTGCGACCCAGCTCTTCCGGGCTGGAAGCGCGGATCACCTTGTACAGCGCGTTCTTGACCACGCTGATGGACAGGCCTGCGGAGATATTCTCGATGCTGGCACCGTCCTTCTGCGCCTGCTTGACCGAGCTGTTCATGAACACAGTGCAGCGGCTGCCCAAGTCCACCGGGCGGTCTGCGAACAGACCCAGCGCGGCAAACTCCTTGACGTCGTAGCCCAGCGCCTGCGCAAAGGTCTGCAAAAAGCTGCCGCAGCCGGAGGAGCAGGCCTCGTTCAGGAAGATGTTGCTGATGGCACCATCCTCGATCTTGAAGCACTTCATGTCCTGCCCGCCGATATCAATGATGAAGTCCACGTCCGGCATAAAGTACTTGGCAGCGGTAAAATGCGCCACCGTTTCCACCAGACCGTAATCACAGCGGAAAGCGTTCTTTACCAGCTCCTCGCCGTAGCCGGTGGTGGTGACGCTGGCCACCTGCAGCCCCGGGTGCTCCTTGTAGATCTTGAGCAGCTGCTCCCGGATGAGGGGCAGCGGGTTGCCAAGGTTGGGCTGATAGTTGGTGTACAAAATCTGGCTCTTTTCGTCCACCACCACCAGCTTGACGGTGGTAGAACCGGAGTCGATGCCGATATGCACCGGCCCGCAGTGAGCACTAAAAGCCACGCGGGGCACACTGTGAGACATGTGCCGTGCGTGGAAAGCCTCGTACTCCTCCTTGCTGGCGAACAGCGGCGGCTCGCTGGCATAGGTAGCAGTGGCGGCGTACTTGTCCAGCGCATCGGCCACCTCGGTGAGCACAAATTCCTTGTCGGCATACAACGCAGCGCCCAGCGCCACATACAGCAGGCTGTTTTCCGGGCAGGTGCCGGTCACGTTCAGCGCTTCATCAAAGCTTTTGCGCAGCACGGTGCTGAAGGTGAGCGGGCCGCCCAGATAAAGGATATTGCCCTTGATGGGACGTCCCTGTGCCAGACCGGCTATGGTCTGGTTGACCACGGCCTTATAGATGCTGGCGGCGATATCCTCGGTGCGGGCACCCTGATTGATCAGCGGCTGCACGTCACTTTTTGCAAACACGCCGCAGCGGCTGGCGATGGTATAGGTGCGCTGCGCCTGTTCGGCGGCCTTGTTCATCTCCTCAGCGCTCATCTTCAGCAGGGTGGCCATCTGGTCGATGAAAGCACCGGTGCCGCCGGCACAGCTGCCGTTCATGCGCACCTCGGTGCCGTTGGTCAAAAACAGGATCTTGGCATCCTCGCCGCCCAGCTCAATGACACAATCAGTCTTGGGCATAAAGCGCTTGACCGCCACGCGGGTGGAGAACACCTCCTGCACAAAGGGCACACCGCAGCTGTCGGCTAAGCCCATACCGGCAGAGCCAGAGATGCTGAGCAGCGCCTTGCGGCCATGCAGATGCTCGGCATCAATGCGCCGCAGCAGCTCCTGCGCCTTTTCCAGAATATGACTATAATGTCGTTCGTATGTAGAATACAGCAGTTCATCATGCTCGCCCAGCACCACGCACTTGATAGTGGTGCTGCCGATGTCAAGACCTACTCTCACCTTGTTTTTCCTCCTAAGGACAAATAACCGGAACATAACGCCCCGGCTGCTATGGCAAACAAGCCGTTTGCGGCAAAGACCCGCAACGGCGTTTTTTCTTTTTAGCTTCCCGCATTGCGCATCTACGTCATTTTCAAACAGTACGCGTTATAAAAAACACAGCAAATGCGCTTTTGCATACATTATTATTATAATCCAATCGCGGGCGGCATTCAATCCATGTTGTCTATTTTACACGAAAAAAATAGTATTTTTTGCTCAAAAGGCTGAACTTTTTGTGAACATGTGTCGGTTTTCCTGCAAAAAAGCCGCCACACAGCGCTTTGTGCAGCGGCCTTGTACCGGCGGGACGATTTCGAATGGCTCCGTATGCGCTTTGGCTATTTTCAGCGGAAGTTCCTCTCTACGCCCCACGCGTAAAAATGTTTTTGGGGCGCTCCATTCTCCTTACCGGTTCACGAAATTCAGCACCAGAACCAGCAGCAGCATGTGCACGGGGTAAAAGGCGTAGCAGGCATACTGGAAAGGCTTGCTGTGGTAGCCCTGCCGACCGCGGTACAGCCAGATGGGCACCAGTGCCAGCAGCGCCAGCCCCTGCTGGCAAAGCTCAAAGTCCATGCCGAAGAGCTGAATGGGGTACATAAGCCCGCCCAGCAGCTCCACGTTGACCCAGTACAGCGCTGCCAGCTGCCCCAGCAGACACCACCACTTGCGCCCGTGCCCGTGAAAAAAGTAGAAGATGAACACAGTCAGCACCCCTGCACCGTAGTAGTCCACCATGCCCAGCGTGCCCAGCACCGCGCCCGCCACCACCACAAGGGCGGATACCAGCAGGTACAGTCCTGTTTTTTGCTTTTTGCGCACCGTTTCCATCAAGTGGATACCCAGAATGCCCAAAAGCAGCGTCCAGATGACGTTCTGGTGCACCGGGTAGAACCATGTGCCGCCGTACATCAGGTCGAAGGGCACTTCCGAAAGCAGGGCAAACAGCAGCAGACGCAGGGTGTATTTTTTCAGGTCGTGGGTGTGGAAGTAGCCCTCCACCGCCATAAAGGCAAAGATGGGAAAGGCCAAGCGCCCGGCGCAGGTCAGCCATTCCTGCGCGGGCAGCAACGTCGCCCACAGGTGGTCCATCAGCATCAGCGCCATGGCAAGGATATGAAGAGCCGCTGCGCTCAGGTCAAAGCGGGTCGCGGCAGTGGAATCGATCGGTTTGGTTGACATGATCCTACCTCGTCTTTGTCGAAATTTGGTCGTTCTGTCTGGAATACGAACAAGCCCCGCAAAGAATTGCAGCCCCGGCAGCTTTTTCCGCCGGGGCTGGCTTGCTGCTTTATTTTTTCTGCTGCGAACACCCTAGCAGCAAAAAGGTAGCGCCAAGGCAGCGCCATACCACTGCCGTAGCGTGATCCCCTCCGGTAACAAAGTTCAGCGCCGCAGCAAGAAAAAACAGCAGCCCGATGAGATAAAACAGCTTATACCTTTTCATAGCTCATACCTCCGGTTTTGGTTTTCCACCGGCTATTTTGGATACGGCAAGCGCAGGGACGGCTGCCATTTTTTTGTGTGCACAGGGGCGCAAAGCGCCCGCCCGGCACGCAGAAGGTGTGCGCCCGCAAAATCTGCGGGGGCAAAATCATGAAGGGTGGCTTGTCTGCCTGCCCATGGAGACGTAAGCACGGTAGCAGGAATGCGGGAAAAAGCAAGGGACGGTTTCGGCGAAAAAGCGTCTGGCGGTGGCGGAAAAGCCGAACGCAAGATTTTTTCATATTATGCTGGCTCGTAAGGTGAGCCGTACCGAAGCTTCCTTGCGGAAATGTGCAGCCTTATAGTTCATCTGCACCTGAACCGGCAGCCGTGCACCCGGCGCTTGCCGCACCCAAAATAGCCGGTAGAGTGCTCATTTAGTTTTTGGCGTTTTCCAGATAGGTCTCAAAGGCTTCGGCAAAGCTGGCGTTCACATCAAAGGGGACGGTGTAGTCCACCTTGGAGGTCACAAGGCAGAGGTCCAGCCGGTTGGAAGTCTCGTCTGCCTGCCGGTTCAGTTTGCCCAGCGCCGCATGGATGACCTTGCGGTCGTAGTTGATAGTAGTCACCCGCTTCACATCGCAGCAGTAGGAGATCTGGTTGCCCTCGGCGTTGAAGCGGTATCCGGTGCCCCCGCCGGAGAGCAGCTGCTCGGAGCTGCGCAGATCGTTCATCCGCTTGAAGGTGCGGGCAATGCTCTGCCGCGCGGCATTCAGGCTGACCTCGCTGTCCATATCCATGTCCAGCGCATCCTTTGCCTTGCGGATGGCGGCAAACAGGCGGCTCTTCTCCTCCAGCAGATAGAGCATGAACCGGGCAATGTCGGTGATCTGCTCCGCATATTCGGTCTGTGCTACGTCCATAACGGTCTCGTCCTCAGCCTCGGGCATCACCTTATGGCGCAGATAGGTGTTGGCCACCTTGGTCACGTTGGCATCGCAATCCAGAATGCCCTGTGCCTCGTCCAGCAGGGACTGGAGCTTGTTCTGGTAGCGGAATGCTTCCTTCAGGTTCATAGTCGTTCCCTCCATCTTGTTTTTTCTGCTTTCAGCTTACCACAGACCGCCCGCCCGCGCAAGCCTTCCGGTAAAACAGGCAAAGCGCCCGCCCCGGCTTTGACCGGAGCGGGCGCTTTGCATTAGCTGTGACACTTATTGGGATAAGAGATTGGCATTACTTAGCCGGCCACGCGCTCGGTGCGGCCTGCCTCCAGCATATAGCGCAGGAAGCCGGTCACGTCGGCAGGGTCGGTCACGGTGAGGTCAAAGCCCTTCTTGGGGGCAGTGTCCATCATCTGCAGCATGGAGCGTGCGGTAGTGTCCTTTTTCAGGTCGCAGGTCTTGCCGTTGTCCAGATGCAGCAGCACGCTGCCGTGGCTGGCAGAAAGCTGGCGCATGAAACGTTCCTTATCAAAATACTCGATACGAAGCATAGGAATACCTCCTTGATGAAGCGGTTTATATTACACTTGCCGTCCGATCCTCTTTGGATAGACGGCGGGAGAATAGCGGTTTTGCCCGGCAGGGAACGCTTGCACAGCTTGCGTCCCCGCTGCCTTGGTGCTATACTGAGCTTGGAAGCTCTGATAGGATAATACCACAAAACAATCGCTAATAATAGAATAAAACCGCATAGTATATGCAACAAAACCGGCATTGGCAAAAAACATTCAAAGTATTGCGGAAAGGATTTGGTGAATATGGCATATCAGACAAGCTGTGCCTCTTATACCAACGGCCGGGTGGGGCTGTCCAGCGCTACTGCCGTGGTGGCCGATGCCGCCGGGCGGGAGCAGACCCAGCACGGCAGCCCGCTGTTCCCTATTGCCTGCTATGCCGAGGATCTTTCCTGTTTTTCGGTGGCGTGGCACTGGCACGAGGAATTTGAGTTTATTCTGGCGGCACTGGGGCCCATCCATGTGGATGTGAACAAGACCCGCCTGACCTTGCAGACCGGGCAGGGGGTGTTCATCAACTCCGGGGCGCTGCACGCGGTAGAGCCTGCCGAGGGCAGGGCGCTGCTGCACTCCGGCGTATTTCAGCCCCGGCTTGTCGGCGGCATGGACACCGTATTCTGGCAAAAACTCATCCGCCCGCTCTTGCAGCCCGGCACACCGCCCTTCTTTTTGCTGGACGAGGCCGTGCCATGGCAGCGGCAGGTGCTGCTCTGCCTGCGGGAGGCGTGGAAGGGCGTGGCGGACGAGCCTTTCGACTACGAGAACCGGGTGCGTTACCACCTTACTGCCGCCCTGCGGCTGCTCATTACCCAATGCGTCAGCGGCAAAGTAAAGGTATCGGAGCAGGAGCAGATTGCCTCGGAGCGGATGAAACAGATGCTCCGCTATGTAGAGGAGCACTACGCCGAGGAGCTGACCGTGGAAAAACTGGCCGGCTGCGTCGCCCTGAGCGAAAGTGCCTGTCTGCGCAGTTTCCGGCAGTTTCTGGGCATCACGCCCATCCAGTACGTCAAGCAGTTCCGGGTGGAAAAAGCCGCAGAGCTGCTGCGCTCCACCCGGCTCAAGACCGGCGAGGTGGGGCTGGAATGCGGTTTTTCCGATGCCAGCTATTTTATCAAGACCTTCCGGGAGATCAAGCACTGCACCCCTCGGGAGTACCGTATCCGCTTCTGCTGAGCAAAAAGCAAAAAATGCCGGGCAGCTGCAAGCTGCCCGGCATTGCATTACAAAATTTCCCCCTGCCAGCGCTCCGGCGGGATGACCGGCTCGGTGACAAAAGCTTCGGGGTTCGGGGCAAGAACATGGCGGGTGACCCGGAAAAGCCCCTCGGCGTCGCACAGGATACACTTTGCATCGCCAAATTTTGTATTCCGGGCTGCGCCGCAGTCCAGATATGCCTGTTCCAGCTTGACGAAATCCTCCGAGATATGCGGCTGCTGCGCGTTGTAGTGGCGGCGCATATAGACGGTGTGCTGCACCCCGGTTTCGTCCACCACGGTCATCTGCATGGGCTTGTCGGTCAGGCGGTTCGGCACGTTCAGCACCTCCTCCACGCTATGGATAAAGGTGTTGCGGGCGTGGGTGACCCCCAGCAACAGCACTTTGCCGTGGGCTGCCCGCAGCCGGTCGTAGCAGCCGCCGGGAGTGCAGGGGGTGTTGGCGTCCAACTCTCCTTCCAGATACGCAGCCGCCCCCTTGCCGTAAGCCGCCATGCTGTGGGTGGGGTGTAGCGAGCGCACCACCCCGGGGCGATGCCGGAACAGCTCCGGCAGAATGCCCACGCAGCACGGGCTGCGGCGTACATCGAACACCCGGTTTTCCTCGTTGATGAACCGCCATGTGTGGGTGGGCAGCAGCAGCAAGCCCTCCGCAAAAAACTCCATCCATGCGTCCAGAACCGTGTCTGCGCCGCCCTCCACCGGGCCGATGGACTTCATGGAGGAATGGATCAGGATGGTCTCGTTGCCTGTCAGCCCCATCGCGGCAAGGTCGTGCTTGAGGTCAGCCTTTGTATATGCCATGTCGTTTCTCCTTTTCGGGCATTTTGTCTGTACCCAGTTTACCGCCTTTTGTGCGGCAAAGCAAGCCGATACACAAAAAGGCACATACCCTGCCGCGTCTGCGAGGGTATGTGCCTTTTTGCTTTTTTCAGTGGTCAGCAGTTCCTTGCGCACCGGTGCAACCTGATCGTTCACCAGTTCCTTCAAAGCCTTCTGGAAGTGCCACATATCATTGCCGAGAATGATCATGTTGTAGCCGTCTGCAATAGCCTGCTTCAGGTTCTCCTGCGTGGGAGGCACCACCGGGCCCAGAACGCCCAGACCCTTGGCGCGGCACTTTGCCACCAGCGTCTTGTAGGCCTCGTGGACCTCCTCGCCCATGGAGTAGCCGATCTTCAGCTGCTTGGAAACAGCGTAGTCGATGGGTCCGAAGTTTACGGCATCAATGCCGGGCACGTCAAGGATCTCGTCGATGTTGTCGGTAAACTCAAAGTCCTCGTCCATAGGGATGACCAGCGTATCCCGGTTCTGCTGCTCGATGTAGGCGTTCCAGTCAAAGTTGTGGTAGCCAAAACCGGCAGCACGCACGTTGGTCTCGCCGCCGCGGCGGCCCAGCGGTGCAAACTTTGCGCCCTCCACGCTGCGGCGTGCCATTTCGGCCGTCTTGCAGTGGGGGATCACAACGCCGTCTGCGCCCCATTCCAGCACCTTGCGGATGGCTACCTCGTTGTCGTCTGCCATGCGCACCAGCACCGAAATATCATGCAGCTTTGCCGCCATGATCTGCTTTTCGAATGCTTCATCCAGCATATAGTTGGTGTGCTCCAGATCCAGATAGATAAAATCCAGACCGGACATGGCAATGTTTTCGATCACGCAGGTCGTGCCGGTAAAGCACGCCATACCGAAAACGGGGCCCTTTTTCATCTTTTCCTTCAGAGTCAATTCTTACACCTTCTCTTTTTTCTCGGGTTCCTATTATAAACCGCACCCGCTTTGCGGCGGGTGCGGCTGCGTACAGACCTATGCTTAGAAAATGCTGTAACCCAGCAGCTGCGGCAGGGCGGTGGTCAGCGGGCCCCACAGGCTGATAGAGATCAGCACGATGACGTTGCAGATGACATAAGGTGCAGCGCCCTTGAAGATCTCAATGATGGGCATACGGTTGATCTTGTTGCAGGCGTTCAGGCACATGCCAACGGGAGGCGTGACCAGACCGATAGCAAGGCCGGTAATCATCATAGCGCCGAACTGCAGCGGAGAGAAGCCGTACTGCTGCATGACCGGCAGCAGGATGGGAGTCAGCAGTAGGATGGCGGGGCTGACGTCGATGAAGGTACCGATCAGCAGGATCAGCACGTCAAAGATCAGCGCAATGGCCCACGCGGGCAGGTTGAGGGACATGAAGAATGCGCCCACGGTCTGCGGCACCTTCTGCATGGTGAGCACCCATGTGAAGATGGTGGTAAAGCCGATGATGAGCATGATGGAGGAGGAGGAGATCAGGGTCTTTTTCAGTGCCTCCCAGACACCCTTCCAGGTCAGCTCCTTGTAAACGAAGAAGCCCACCAGAATGGAGTACAGCACAGCGACGCCTGCGCTCTCGGAGGCGGTGCAGACGCCAAAGGAAACGCAGATGATAATGAACACCGGCATGATCAGGGCGGGAATGCCGCTCAGCAGGCTCTTGGCGGCGCGCTTTGCGTCAAACTTGGCCTTTGCCGGGTGCCAGCCCTTCTTTGCGCTGATGATGTACACGAGGACCAGCTGAGTCAGGCCGATCAGGATGCCGGGCACGGCACCTGCCATGAACAGAGCACCCACGGATGCGCCGGAGATCATGGAGTAAACGATCATGGGGGTAGAGGGCGGGATGATCATGCCCATGGTGGAGGAAGCAACGGTGATACCCGCAGAAGCCTCCGGAGGATAGCCCTCCTTTTCCATGGCGGGAATCAGGATGGAGCCCAGAGCAGAGGTATCTGCCACAGAGGAGCCGGAGATGCCGCCGAAGATCATGGAGGCCACGATGTTCACTTCGCCCAAACCGCCGCGCACCGGGCGCAGCAGCTCCATGCAGAAGTTGATGATGCGCTGGGTGATACCGCCGGTATTCATCAGCTCACCGGCCAGCATAAACAGCGGCATGGCTATCATCAGCTCGCTGTAAGCGCCGTTCCACACGCGCTGCGGCAGCATGGTGATAAAGTTGGGTGCGTAGATCAGAATATAGCTCACGCAGGAAGCGCCGATTGCAAAGGCCAGCGGCACGCCCAGCGCAGCAAAGAAGATTAGCAGCACCAGAAGGATGAGCATTGCCATAAGTATTTTCTCTCCTTTCCCTTATGCGTCTTCCTTGGTCAGCGCCTTGTTCTTGGGCGCAAAGAAGGAAATGTCGGCCTTATACAGGGTGATGATCTTGATCACGACGCAGATGGCGCAAATGATGCCGCAAACCGGCATGATGCCGTACATATACATCATGGGGATCTCCATGCCCTGACTGATCTGCTTGCCTGCAACGCCAACATACTTGAAGCCCTGATAGGTGAATACCAGATCCACGGCCAGTACGATGAGATAGTTGACGATGGCCAGCCAGCGCTTGCGGGCGGGCTTGACACCGTCGTAGATGATGTCGATCATGACGTGCTCATCCTTGATGACGTTGATGCCCATGCCCCAGAAGGTGGTAAAGGCAAACAGGGTGGTGTTGAACTCTGCCAGCTGCTTCCAGCTCAGGGAGAAGCAGTAGCGTGCAATGACCGTAAAAATGACCAGCGCGGCAAGCAGTGCCATAGCGACGATCCCGATGAAAAAGTACAGGTCAAACAGCTTTTTCCCGAATTTTTTGAGCGCTTCTATTGTGCTCAGCCCCTTTCCTGTAATGTTGTGGGTGGTTTATCATTGAGAAAGGGCAGCCCGAAGGCTGCCCCCGTGCCTCAATAAAAACGATATACGCGCAAGCGGTTATGCCTTTGCAACGATATCCTGCATCTCCTTCAGCTCGTCTGCGGTGCAGATGCCCTCGCTGATGCACTTGTCGTACACAGACTGCACAGCCTGCTGGAAAGCCTTCAGCTCATCTGCGGAGGGCTCGTACACCTCGCAGCCGTAGTCCACGATGGTCTGCTTTGCAGCACTGGAGTTCTGGTCGATCAGCTGGTCGTTGTACTCGCCCATAGCGGTAGCGCACTCGGTGATGGCATCGCGGAACTCCTCGGGCAGAGCGTTCCACCATGCAGCGTTCACATAGAAGGGATCCGGATGGAACTGGTAGTTCACTTCGGTGAAGTACTTCTGCACCTCGTAGAACTTCATGCCTTCCACGTTGACCCAAGGGTTCTCCTGACCGTCTGCAACGCTGGTCTTCAGGCCCATGTACAGGTCAGAGTACGGGATGGTGGTGGTGGTAGCGCCCATGGCCTGGAAGGTCATGTCGATGGTTTTCATGCCGTTGGTGCGCATCTTCAGGCCCTTCAGGTCTGCCGGAGCCTTGATAGGGTGCTTGGAGTTGGAGAACTGACGGTAGCCGCCTGCATCGCACAGGTTGATGATGACGGTGCCGGTCTCGCCCTCTGCCTCAGCGCACACCTTCTGTGCCAGCTCGCTCTGCAGCAGAGCGGTGACCTGTGCACGGGTGTTGGTCAGGAAAGGCAGGGTGAACATCAGCAGGCGGGGGCTGAAGTCGAACTGGCCGCCGCGCATACCCTGAATGGTACCTGCGACCACCTGCTCCAGCATCTCCTTCTCGGTGCCCAGCTGGCCGTTGCCGTAAACCTCGATCTTCACATGGCCGTTGGTGGCAGCAGCCACATCCTCGGCAAACTTTTCCATGGAGACAAAGCGGGGGTTGCCCTCGGGCTGTGCATGACCCACGGTCATGGTAAAGCTGCCCAGAGAGGCAAACTTGTCATCACCGCCGGCTGCAGAGCTGGCTGCGGAGCTGGCTGCAGGTGCTGCGGTGGTGGTGGAAGAGGCAGAACCACCGCAGGCTGCCATTGCACCTGCTGCGGCCACTGCGCCGGATACCTTCAGAAAGCTGCGACGAGAGATCTTTTTCATACGATTGTCCTCCAACTTGTGTCAGGCCGCCGGGAAACTGCCTCGTGCTTGTCTCTTTGCCGGTCAGCCTGTATACAGCATTTACTTCGTGCTGCTATCGTAACAAAAAATACATATTTCCATAAGAGCAATATTCACTGAACTTATTGAGGTTTCTTTGTGCATTTGGCACAATATTCACCTTTTTTTCAGCATTTATTCAACTTTTTTCTGGTGTTTTCATCTAATATACCAGTTTCGTCACTACAAGATCCGTGTTTTGCCCGATTGTAAGTTCCTGTATACAAGAGCTGTCATAAACTTCTATTCAAGCATTGACATTCTGTCGCCGGAACGGTACAATGATAATAAGCTTATATTTACCGGATAAATGGAGAACAACTATGGCTACATTACAGCACACTGATGAGCTCTATCATATTCTCGAGGACGAGATCTGCGCACTGAAGATCCTGCCCGGGGAAGCGCTGAGCGAAAACCAGCTGTGCAAGCGGTTCGGCGTTTCCCGCACTCCTATCCGCAGCGTTTTGCAGCGGCTGGAGCAGAACCGCTTTGTGCAGATCATTCCCTGCAAGGGCACCATTGTTACCGCCATCGACACCGGCGTGGTGGACCAGCTCATCTTCCAGCGTGTTGCGGTGGAGGGCATGGTGTTCCGGGACTTTGTGCAGAGCTGCTCACCCATGGAGATCCTTGCGGTAGAACACCTTTATAATATGCTGCTGGAAGCCGCTGCAGGGCGCAGCGACCCGGAGAACTTTGATTTCAACCACTTCCTCAGCTGCGACCTTGCCATGCACGAGTACTGGTTCCACAAGACCAGCAAGGAGTACCTTTGGGAGCAGATGACCCGTCCGCAGGCAGACTATTCCCGCTTTATCCGTCTGGACATCGTGGGTGCACGCAACGTGTCCAGCGTCGTCAGCGAGCACGCCGAGATGCTGCGCATCCTGCGTGAGAAGGATCTGGACGCCATTGAGCCGCTGATGCGCACCCACCTGTACGGCGGTGTGAGCCGTATGGGCAGCAAGATCTACTCGGACGAATACCGCGGCTACTTCAAGCTACCGGAGAACAAAAAATAAAGAAGGCCGCTGCACAGTTTCCTGTGCAGCGGCCTTCTTCTGGTTGCGCCAGCAGGAGTCGAACCTACGATGGGGGAGTCAAAGTCCCCTGCCTTACCGCTTGGCGATGGCGCATCATGCAAAATAGTATAGCATATTTTCCGCTGTTCCACAAGAGGTGCGCCGCATTTTTGCAGCTTTTTCTGTGCGCTGTCTGCCGCACTTGCGGCGGTTTGGGTCGGTTTTTGGGCTTTGCGGCCGGGCCCCTGCGTTTTCCATATTCTTCCATGTTTTTACGAAAGGCAAGTTTTGCGGGACGCGTTTTTCAAAAAACACAGTCCGCAGGGGGCACAAGATTCATATTGCAAAGGTGAAATTTATTTTTTTCCTGATTTTTCTTATTATTTTCTCAAAAGACTGTATTTTTTGTTGCGGTTCTGGTACACTGGATGTGATAAAAATAAGTTGAAGAAACTACGCCGATGTCCGGGCTGTCCCCGGGCGGGGCAGTGTCTCCATCTTTGTGAAGGAAAGCGAGGGATCTCATGAAAAAATTCCTGAAAACGCTGGTGGTCGGGCTTTGCCTGTTCACGCTGCTGTGCTGCGCACTGCCGGCTGCATTTGCCGCCGACAAAACTTCAGGGAGCAAAAAGGAAGAGAACGTGTACGCCATTGGTATGGATGCCCAAGGCGGCATCTGCTCCACCGTGGTAACCTACACGAACCTGTCCGGCAAACTGGAGAGCACGCCCGAGCAGCCTACCATGACGGGCTACACCTTTGACGGCTGGTACACCGAGCCGGTGGGCGGCAGCAAGGTGACCACCTCCACCGTGTTCACCTCCGACGCCACCATCTACGCCCACTGGACTGCCAAGGTCGGTACTTCTACCGTGCCGCAGCCCACCACCCAGCCTGCCGCCCAGTGGCAGAAGTATGTAGGGCCTGCCCTTGTGGCCGGTGCCCTGCTTACTACCCTGCTGGTCGCCACCATGTTCTGAACACTGCTGTAAACACAATGACACCATTGAAGAAAGGGATCTTACCATGACTACTTCTACCATGAAAATGCCCGCCAGCTATTCCGCTATCGAAGCCGAGGAGATGACCTATCTGGACGGCGGCGCCAGCAACGCTTATCAGTCCTTCCTAGACATCGGCAAGGTGTTCAACTACATTGCCCGCATCTTCTCCGGTGCAAGCTCCATCATCAACAACGTTAACGTCATCTACCAGTCCTTTGTATCGCTGAACAGCCTGCTGGGCAGCTTCGGCAAGTAAAAGCATCACCCCAAAGTTCAGATCCGGGAGCCGCGCTTTTTTCGAAAAGTGCGGCTCCCGTTTTTCGTACACGCTGTAATTCAGTGCATTACTGCGCAGCACTTCACGTTCCAGAATTGTGAACAAACTTTTTAAGCTTTTGGGGGGTCAGTGGCCGTTTTTTGGGCTTTTTCTATATAAAAAGCAAAAAAATGCGATATTTTTTTGGCTTTATCTCTTGATTTTGTGTCTGATTTGTTATATTACTGTTACAGTGGGTGTGCTAGAATAAGGTTGTTTATAAAATGCCCTTCAGACCGCGTAAAAAATCGTGGCGGCAAGCGTTTTTTCAGGTATTTTTGTTAAGTAATTTCGTAATCTTCGAAAACCTTTTCGTTCTTTATGATTTGGGAGTATGTACACAAATGGCAGATCGTGAACTGCGGCGGATGCACCGCGCTGAACTGATAGAGATCATCTATGCGCTGAAGCAGAGCGAGGACCAGCTCAAGGCGCAGAACGCCGCGCTTACCGCGCAGCTGCAGGACCGGCAGCTACGGCTGGAAAGCGCCGGTTCCATCGCGCAGGCCGCGCTGGAGCTGAACAACGTGTTCGCCGCCGCGCAGGCCGCCGCCGATGACTATCTGCACTCGGTGCAGGCCAGTCTTGCGGACACCAACGCCACCGCCGCCAATACCCTTTCGCAGGCGCGCAGCGAGGCCAAGCGCATTCTGGAGCAGGCACAGGCAGACGCCGACAGCCTGAAAGCGCAGGCGCAGCAGGAATGCGACGCCATGACTGCCGCCGCCGCGCAAAAACGCACCCAGACCGAGGCCGACTGCAAAGCCATGGTGGAGCAGGCCGAGCAGGAGGTGCAGCAGCGCTGGCAGGCATTTGACCGCAAGGCCAACGATCTGCTGGACCAATACCACAGCACCGACGGTCTGCCTTCGGAGGAAACATGAAAAAACGCGATATCCGGTTCGCTTCCATCCCTTCCACCGAGGAAGTGGCCGCAGAACGTGAGCGTCTTGCGTACCAGAGCCGCTACCAGCGGGTGCTGCGCAGTACGATCTATATTCTGGTGGTGGTGGCCGCAGCAGCCGTGCTGCTGGCTACGCTGTTTCTGCCGGTGCTTCAGGTCTCCGGCGACAGCATGAACCCTACGTTGAATGATAAAGACATTATCCTGCTGGTAAAATCCAACCACATTGAAAACGGCGAGTTGTGCGGGTTTTACTGGCAGAACAAGCTGCTGCTCAAGCGCATCATCGGGCAGCCCGGTGATGTGATCGATATGGACGTGAACGGCGTAGTCTCGGTAAACGGCGTGGCGCTGGACGAACCCTATGTGGACGCGCTGACCGTGGGCGAATGCGACATCCGGTTCCCCTATCAGGTGCCGGAAAACCGCTACTTCGTGCTGGGCGACCACCGTGCCACCTCCATCGACAGCCGCAGCAGCGTGATAGGCTGCGTTGAAAAAAGCCAGATCGTGGGCAGGGTTTTCCTGAGGATATGGCCCTTGTCCAGCTTCTCGTTGATCCATTGACCCCGGGAGGAGGTATTTCGTTATGAACGACATTCTTAAAACGTACATGGAGCGGTTCCGCGAGAACCGGCACACCCTGCGGCGCTACACCGCATTTGTGCTGGCACTTGCCATGATCACCACCCTGTTCGTCAACTGGCAGCTGCATGGCGTGGGCATCTCGATGACCGCGCAGTACCAGTGCGGCGAGGAGGAGCACACCCACACCGCAGATTGCTACACCAAGGTGCTCATCTGCGGTTACGAGGAAGGCGAGCTTGAAAATGCGGACGAGGTGGCCGCCGCTGCTGCGACCAGCCAGCCCACCGTTGAGGCTGAGCCCGCGCCGCTGGCACTGGAGCCGCAGATCGAGTTTGTGCCCCACGAGCACACCGAGGACTGCTACACCGAGGTGCAGACCCTGACCTGCATGGAAGAAGAGCACGTCCACGGTGACGACTGCTTCGACCCCGAGGACGGCACCCTGATCTGCGAGAAATTTGAGCATACCCACGATGAAAACTGCTATACCACCGAGTACGAGCTGACCTGTGGACTGGAAGAGGGCGAGCTTGTGGAGCAGGTGGTGGAGCCCACCCAGAGCGCCGAGCTGGCGGCTATGGCCGTGGCCGAGCCTGTGGCACTGGAGCCGACGGTGGACACCGTGGAGCCCATCTACCACCACCACACCGACGCCTGCTACGAGGAAGTGCTTACCTGCCCCCTGCCGGAGCATCACCACACCGTAGCCTGCCTGAGCGACACCTCCGCCGACGTTGAGACCCCCGAGGAGTGGCAGGCCGCCAACGACGAGGCCGTGATGACCGGCAACTGGGACGAGGACCTGCTCAGCGTGGCAAAGACCCAGCTGGGCTACGAGCAGAGCGAGAAAAACTTTGAGATCGACCCCGCGGACGGCGTGACCCTGCACTACTACTCCCGCTACGGCCAGTCTTACGGCAACCCCTACGGCGAGTGGGATGTGATGTTCCTCTCCTACTGCCTGAAGTACGCCGGTATCCCCCAGAGCGCCATCCCGCAGGAGGCCAGCGTGCTTTCCCTGCGCAGCTCCATGAGCGACATGGACTGGCTGCTGGACGGCGAGGACGGCAGCGCCGCCAATGTGGGCGACATCGTTATTTATAATAAGTACGTCACCCGCACCGTGGCTGTGGACAGCAGCGCCGATGGTGCAGCGGACGATCTGGACGACCAGTTCAGCATGGACGCTGAGGGTGAGAACGGCGCAGCGCTTGAAACTTCCGGCGCTTCTGCGTTGGATGCAGCCCCTGCCGCCGAGGATGCCCCCGCTGCCGACAGCGTGATCACCCCCGATCTCCCCGACACCGCCAACCCGGAGCAGCCCGCCGCAAAGCCGGTGGACAGCACCGGCACCTCTGCATCCGGCGCGGACACCCTTATCCCCAGCGTGGATTCCCCCGCTGCCGAGCCGCAGACCACCACCGTGACTGACGCTCAGCCCGTGGAGACCGTGGGCATCGTGAGCAGTGTGGACAGCGATGCCGACACCCTGACCGTCATCTCCGGCGACGTGGACGGCAAGGTGGCTGAGGTCACCCTTTCCAACGCCGAGGTTCTGGCCGTGGTGGATGTTGCCGCCGCCCAGTACGCAGACGAGATGCTCTCCTCTGCCGTTGACGGCGCACTGCGAGCACCCGATATGCTTATGCTGACGGGTGAGCCCATGACTGCAAGCACCACGGCCACGTTGGACGAAAACTGGATCAAAGAAGCAACCGCTACGGTCAACGGCAAGGATTACACTATAAAAACCAACTATAATCCGCAGAAAGTTCCTGACCTTACGGTCAAGGATGGCGGAAGTGTTCAGCTTACTTACCACTTCAACATCCCCTCTGCTAGCGGCCTGCCTGAGGGCACAAAGCAGCTGACCTACAAGCTGCCCGCTGGTTTTACGCTGAGCGAAGATGCTTCTGGTGTGTTGAAGAGCGAAAACAACAAAGATATTATCGGTTCGATCAAGGTTGATACAAAAGGCAATGTCACCCTTACCTTTAATGATAGTCTGGACAGTAAGCAGACCAGCGGTCACTTCTATGTTAACTGCACGGTAGACAAGAAAACTGCCACCAACAAAGAAGAGATCAAGTTCCCCGGTGACGGTACTACCATCAAGATCGAGCAAAAAACAGACCTTACTGTGAGTAAAACGGGCGTGCACAGCGGCCGGACGGCGGACGGCAAATACAAAATGCACTACACCGTTACAGCCAGTTCTGATAATGGCAGCGGCAAGCCCATTGTGCTGAGCGACTATCTGAATCTGGGCAGCGCATTTAAAAACACAAGCTATGATAAAGATACTGTCCAAGTCAAAAAAGTACCGCAAACCGGAGCACCACAAACACTAACCAAAGATCAAGATTTCAAGGTTGTGGATGTTCACAGCAGCGGTTTAGGCAGCGATGGCGTTGTTGATGGCAACCCGGGCATCAAGATCACTGGTACAGACAGTGTTAGTGGTCTGCCCGCACTGGGCGAGGGTGAGAGCTATGTCCTTGAATACGATGTAGTTGTAGATCATATTGGCCCGAATGGTGATACCCTATCCAACCGCGCCTATGCCAATGACGAAAAAGGAAAAGCGGATATCTATTTCCAAAATGAGATGGAAAAGAGCGGCAGATATGACCCTGATTCAGGCGAGATCAAATGGACTATCAACATCAAACCCAACGGTGCGTCCATATACAACTTTGAGCTCAAGGATACCCTGCCGTCCGGCCACACGATGACCGGTTACTTCGAGGTTTCCGGCAACAGATCTGGTACGATTTTGAAAGAAACCAATAAATTTACGGGCGCTACTAGCTTCACCTATAAGTTCGATAACGTAAAATTCAATACCAGTAACCCCGATTATCAGTACACCGTCACCTACACGACCAAAGCTCCTGCGGGCTTCACGGTCGGCAGTAGTGTTATCAATAGCGCTTCTTTGGAGCTGAACGGCAACAAAAAGTGGGATGCTTCCGGTACTGCATCCTACGATAACCGTGGGCAGTCCCATTATAAGCAAGCGCTGGACAATACCACTCTTGATGACAGCAAGGCAAACGGCGAGCCCTTCAAAATGCGTTGGAAGCTGACCGTTACACCGCCCTACGTTTGGAACGAAAGCGAGGGTCAATCGGATAAGCTTCTTGAGATCACGGACTGCATCAACAAGCCTTGGGTCTCTTCTGGTACGGTCACAAGCAGTGACCACTACGCCATCCTAAAAGACCTGCATGAAGAGATCACCAAGAACCTCGCTCTCACGCTTAAAGACGGCGCGGAAATCAAGTACAGTGATTTGAAAAAAAACAAGCTTTCCCTGCAGATCATGTATTATTCCACGAACGATTGTTCCGGTACTCCGCTTGCCACCGTTAAGCTTGGCGATCCGTCTCCTACGGATACGTCACACGTTGGTTCCTTCAAGCTGGTGTTCCAGAAGGATGGTTATACCGGCGCACGGATCGATTCTGTTGTCATTTCCGAGTACAGCACGCAGGGCTCTTTCAGTGGGCTGAACGCGGGACAGACTATCGGCTTCAAGAACGAATCCAATGGCAGCTCTGCCGAATATAAGTACAATATCCCCGCCACGCCCACTCCCATGAAGCTGATCAAAATGTCCGCCGATAAGCCGCCTGAAACCGCAGCTTCTGCCGGTTTTTACGCGGCTGACAATGTTAAAATAACGGCGGGCAATGGCACAGATGGCGAGACCTATATCTACTACCAGCTCAAGCTGGAAACCAACAAGGGTATTCCGATCCTCCCCGCAACCATCACCGATACGTTGCCGGATCATGTGACCTATGTTGACGGCTCTGCCCAGTTGATTGCAGCGGATAATGAATGGTATACTGCATCTGTAGACTACTCTCCTGCGACCGGTGGTTGGTTGACCAATATCAGTCTGAGTGATGAATGCTTCTTTACGCACACTTATGATTCTACAGCAAACAGCTTGAAATTCACGTTAAATGATGAAATCAGGTATGTTGCAGGTAAATTCACTTCCTTCTACATCCGCTATGCCGTCAAGGTAAATAAAGACATTTGGGACTCGAGCCTTACGACTACCCAGACCCAATATTTCACCAACACTGCAAAGTGGGTGGGCGTAGGTGGTTCTACAACAAGAACCACCGTGGAATACCAAAACTCCCTGCTGGAAAAGAGCGGCTCCTACGATTCAACAGCCAACGAGGTCACCTATTCCATCGTCATCAACCCCAAAAAGTTGAAGCTTGGCGATGAATCAAGGATCACATTGACAGACAAAGTGGTCGTTCCTGGTCGTCCTAAAAACAGTGCTGCGCTGGTTGATTCCTCGATCAAGCTGTATGATTATGATGCAGCTACCGGTAAAAAAGGCGTAGAGCTCCCCTCCGATTCCTACAAGACGAGCTATCAGGAGACTTCGGAAGGGTATATCCTCACCGTTCAGGTGCCGAACGAGCAATCGTATCTGCTGGAATATAAGTACGCAAACACCAGCAACACCGCCTACACGATGACAAACACCGCAGAGCTTTACGGCTACACCACCAAAGATGTTTCGTTCGACGTTGTGCAATCTATCGCTGGCGGCAGCGCACACACGGTAGGCTTGACCATCCACAAGGTAGATAGCAACAACGTTAAAACTTCCCTGCCCGGTGCACGTTTCCAGCTGGAAAAGTATGATAAGAGCCACAACAAGTTTGTAGTTGTAAATGCAGACATTCCTGCCAAGTCAGAGGATCGCAGTTACTTCTATCTCTCCTTCTCGAACAGCGGCAGCGGCAGCACCGCTGACGGCACTGTTCTGTACCCCTTCGACACCCTTTACCGCCTGACCGAGACCGAAGCGCCCGCTGGCTATATGAAAGATGATACCCCTCACTACTTCATCTGGACTACGGCCGGAACTGATTCCAATACTGCATATCTCAATGCGGTTGGGTCAACAGAGCTGGCAGAAGTTCCTCGGGATGATGTCAGCTACTACTACGAGGGCGATGCCATTACCCTGACGGTAAAGAACACGAGCAACCGCCTTACCATCCAAAAGCTCTGGAAAGATCAGAACGGTACCTTTATGGACGGCAACAACACAAAGCTACCCGCTGAAGTTACCGTGCAGCTTTACAAGCGTGATGCTCCAAACGGCGTTGGCACCCTTGTGCCGGGGGAGTTTAAGCTTACAAAAGCAAACGACTGGAAAACAACCTATGAAATCCCTGCCGATGATCTTAACTGCTACTTCTACGTAGTGGAGACCTCCACCAACACAAGATACGATGTGGAATACACCGTAAACAATGTGAAGGGTGCTGATATCATCCTTTTGACCAACAAAGAAAAGGAAAACTCCGGCTACGAGCTCCCCTCTACCGGCGGGGCCGGTACACTCCCGTACACAGCCGTGGGCGGCACAATGATGCTGTCTGCGCTGGCATATAGCTTTATCCACCGCAAGCGCAGACGCGAAGGGAGGGCAGATGACTAAACTGCACTTCCCTGCCGGACGCCCGGAGCTTAACCCCCGCCCGCCCAGCGCAAAGTTTACGCATTAGTCCGAACACAAACCACACCCCCTCCGCCCCCCCTGTGCAAAATGCAGGGGGCGGCAAGGGGCAGAGAAAAGAAAGGAGCTTTTCTCCATGAAGAAAGCAATGAAGAAACTCATGGCTGCGCTGCTGGCAGTTGCTATGGTTTGCGCCATGGCCATCCCGGCGTTTGCAGCAAAAGGTGAACCCGTTACCAACTCTGGTGTCAGCCTTACGAACCATGACTTTGAAGCCTATCAGATTTTCAGTGCAAAGCTGGACTCCGCCGGTAGACTGTCTGATGTTGAATGGGGCGAGGGTGTTAAGGGCAACGAGCTTTTGGTCGCTTTACAGGCCGATACCACCCTTGGCGATTTTGCCGACTGCTATAGCGCCTCTGATCTTGCAGAGAAACTAGCAGCTTTCAATACTGAAAAAGCCACTAAGTTTGCAGCCTTTGTAGCTAACGGCTATCTGTCCACTACCAAAATCGCTGGTACTGGCACTATTACTCTTCCCTCTGCTGGCTATTATCTGATCAAAGACGTTACCGAAGTGGAAGGCGAATATGATGCTTCGAACCTGACCCTTCTGCTGGTGAGCGGCGCTGAAGAAGTTACCCCCAAGGTAAAAACCGATATTCCCACCCTTCAGAAGAAGGTCAAAGACAAAAACGATTCCATTGGCGAATCTGCTACTACTGGCTGGCAGGATTCTGCCGACTACGATATCGGCGATATTATTCCTTACCAGCTGACTGCTACTCTGGGCAATGTGAGCAACTTCGACACCTACTATGTGGAGTTTGTCGATACCATGGACCACCTGACTTACAATGGTATCACCTCCGTCAAGGTCGGTGATAAAACTTTGTCCGCTGGTGACTACACCAGCAATTGGGATTCTGCAAATAAAAAGCTGACTGTTTCTATTGATGACGTGAAGAAACATGGTGCAACCAACGGCTCCACAATCACGGTCGAATATACTGCCATTCTGGATTCTGATGCTGTCATTGGTTCTACCGGCAACCCGAACGAAGCTTATCTGGTATTCTCCAACAACCCGAATGGCGATGGCAAGGGCAAAACCGCCCCGGATAAGAACATCGTTTTCACCTATAAAGTAGTTGCTAATAAGGTCGATGAGCACGACCAACCTTTGACTGGCGCAGCTTTTGCTCTGTACAAAAAACTGCCTGCTGTCCCCAACCCCGAAGATGGCACTTCCTACTTTATGGAGGGCACTGACGCTTATACTCTGGTCAAGGAACTGAACGTTGGCGCAGACCGCAAAGAGGTTGCAGACAAGACTCAGACCATCTTTGAGTGGAAAGGCATTGATGACGGCGAATACATGATCAAGGAGATCATCACTCCCGCTGGCTATAACTCTATTGAGCCTATTAAGTTCAAGGTCGAAGCAGATCATGAAACCGAAGCTGCCGACCCCAAGCTTACTGAGCTGACGGGCGGTGATAAGTTTGCCGGTGCGGTATCCACTGGCACTCTGACCGCCAACATCCAGAACCGCATGGGTTCCACCCTGCCCGGCACCGGCGGCATCGGCACCACCATCTTCTATGTGATCGGCGGCGGCCTGATGGTTGCAGCAGCCATCCTGCTCATTACCAAAAAGCGCATGGAGAACCGCTAAGCTCTCCTTTTCCCCTGCACAGAGCGGGGCTGTAAAGCCCCCTGCTCTGATCCTGAAACTATAACGTTAGGGAGTAGCCCATGAAAAAGAACAAAAGCACCATTATATTGATCCTCGTCTTTTTCGTGGGTCTATCCGTGATGTTATACCCCACCATCAGCGATTACGTCAACCAGCGCAACCAGTCCCGCGCGGTGGCAAGCTACGCGCAGGACGTGGACAACATGACCGATGCGGATTACAGCGCCTACTTTGACGCCGCCGATGCCTTTAACGCACAGGTGGCCGCCAACGAAAACGCCCTTTACCGCCCGGATCAGCTTACCAGCTACAACGAAACGCTGGATATTACCGGCACCGGCATTATGGGTTACATCACCATTTCCAAAATCGGCGTGGAGCTGCCCATCTACCACGGCACCAGCGACAGCGTGCTGCAGATCGCCGCAGGCCACTTGGAGGGCACCAGCCTGCCGGTGGGCGGCGCGTCCACCCACGCGGTCATCTCGGCGCACCGCGGCCTGCCCAGCGCAAAGCTGTTTACCAACCTCGACCAGCTGGAAGTGGGCGATACCTTTACCATCACCGTGCTGGACCGGGTGCTCACCTACGAGGTGGACAAAATCTCCATCGTGCTGCCCACCGAGACCGATGAGCTGAAGATCGCCGAAGGCAAGGACTACGTCACCCTGATGACCTGCACCCCCTACGGCATCAACACCCACCGCCTGCTGGTGCGCGGTCGCCGCGTAGAGACCCCGGATCAGTACAAGCACCTCCGCGTTACCGCCGAAGCGCTTAAAATTGAACCCATTATTGTTGCGCCCATTATGGCGCTGCCCATGCTGCTGATCTTGCTGATCGGTATGCTGATTTCCACACGCAAACCCAAGAAAACGAGAGGTGAAGAACATGAAAAGCATTGATCTGCGTCATCGTCTGGCGGCTGTGCTGCTGGCTATGTGCCTTGTGGTATGCTGCGCCCTGCCGGCGTTTGCCACCACCAGTGCCAACATTGTACTGGGGCGTCTGGGCTCGCTCCACGTCCGTCTGTACGACACCCACAACGATGTGCCCCTGCGCGGCGGCGAGCTTACCCTGTATCAGGTGGCCTCCGTCAAGCGCACCAACGGCAACCTGTACTTTGACTATACCGGCGATTTTACGGGCTGCGGTGTCGTGCTGGGCGATCTTTCCGACAGCACGCTGGCTGACCAGCTGGTAAAGTATCTGCCCGCTGTGCCCGCCATTGCCGCCCAGCAGGACGTGAACGAAGAGGGCTATGCCAACATTACCAAGCTGCCGCAGGGTCTGTACTTGGTCGTGCAGACCGAGGCCTCCCACGGCTACGAGGCCATCAAACCCTTCCTTGTGTCCATCCCCATGCCCGATGGCGACAACTGGATCTACGATGTGGACGCCACCCCCAAGGTAGGCGCTACCATCCCGGAAACGCCGGACACCCCCGACACCCCGGATGTGCCCGATACGCCCGACACACCGGACACCCCCGATCTCCCGGAGCAGCCGGATAACCCGGATACGCCGGTGAGCCCCGGCACACCGGATAACCCGGTAAGTCCCGGCACCCCGGACAACCCCGTAAGCCCCGAAAATCCGGATAACCCGGTCTCCCCTTCCACCCCCGATAAGCCTGTTCTGCCCCAGACCGGCCAGTTGAACTGGCCCGTGCCGGTGCTGGCCTGCAGCGGCGTGCTGCTGTTTGCCGCAGGCTGGGTGCTGAACCGTCAGGGCAAAAAGGAAAACTGACTTTGCGCTCCTTTCTTTTCGGCACAGCGTGGCGTTGTGTACCGAATTTGCTCCCCCGCAAGGGGGAGCATTTTTTGTGCCCTTCCCCTGCCGGGCGCAGCACGATTTTGAATGCGCTCCGCGTTGCTCTGCGCATAATCAGCGGAAAATATATTTTTAAATTTGCAATTCTGGAAAATCTGCGGATTTTCCAGAATTGCCTTTTCACGGGTGGGATTTGGGCACGAACCCTCTCAGGCATCTCGCTTTGCTCGATGCCAGCTCCCCCGAAGGGGGAGCTTTTTGGGTGGAGCTGGCGAACGCAGTGAGCCTGAGGGGGTACACGCAAAAGAGCCGCTGTACTTTTTGTACAGCGGCTCTTGTTTTATGCAATCTGTATTAGGTTTTTACTGCTGCTGGGCGGCCTTTTTGGCTTCCAGTGCCAGAATGGCGTCGCGGCGGCTCAGGTTGATGCGGCCCTGCTGGTCGATGTCGGTCACCTTGACCACGATGGCATCGCCCACGGCAACCACGTCCTCTACCCGCTCCACGCGCTTGGTGTCCAGCTTGGAGATATGCACAAGGCCTTCCTTGCCCGGAGCGATCTCCACAAAGGCACCAAAGTTCATCAGGCGGGTCACCTTGCCCTTGTAGATGGCACCGATCTCGGGGTCCTCCACAATGGTCTTGATGGTAAAGATGGCGCGCTTTGCGTCCTCCTGATCCACGGCGGAGACGAACACATGGCCGTCCTCCTGCACGTCGATCTTGCAGTTGCAGGTGGCGCAGATGTCCTGAATGACCTTGCCGCCCTTGCCGATGACGTCCTTGATCTTATCGGTGGGGATCATCATGCTGAACATCTTGGGGGCGTAGCGGCTCAGCTCGTGGCGCGGCTCAGCGATGACGGGCTTGATGATCTCATCCAGGATATACAGGCGGCCCTTACGGCACTTCTCGAAGGCCTCTGCGATGATATCGTAGGTCAGGCCGTCGATCTTGATATCCATCTGGATGGCGGTGATGCCCTTGCGGGTGCCGCCCACCTTGAAGTCCATATCGCCGTGGAAGTCCTCCACGCCCTGAATGTCCAGCATGGTCATCCAGCGCTCGCCCTCGGTGATCAGGCCGCAGGAAATGCCCGCAACCGGAGCCTTGATGGGCACGCCTGCGTCCATCAGTGCCAGCGTAGAGCCGCAGATGGAAGCCTGAGAGGTGGAGCCGTTAGAGCTGAGCACCTCGGACACGCAGCGGATGGTGTAGGGGAACTCCTCCAGAGAGGGCAGCACCGGCACCAGAGCACGCTCGGCCAGTGCACCGTGACCGATCTCGCGGCGGCCGGGGCTGCGCGGTGCGCGTGCCTCGCCCACAGAGTACGGCGGGAAGTTATAGTGGTGGATATAGCGCTTGGTCTGCTCGTCGGTCAGATCGTCCATCAGCTGGTTGTCCTTGGTGCCGCCCAGCGTGCAGGTGGTAAGCACCTGCGTCTGGCCACGGGTGAACATACCGGAGCCGTGCACGCGGGGCAGGATGCCCACCTCAGCGGCCAGCGGGCGGATCTCGTTGATGCCGCGGCCGTCCACGCGCTTGCCCTCATCCAGCAGCCAGCGGCGCACCACGAACTTCTGCATCTTGTAGCTTACCAGATCCAGATCGGCAGCGGACAGGTCGGGGTATTCCTCGGCGATCTTGTCCATGATGGGCAGCAGGGCTGCGTCACGCACGTTCTTGTCGTCGGTGTCCATAGCGGCCTTGAAGTCGTCCAGATACTTGTTCTGGATGGCGTGGAACACGTCCATGTCCAGACCCACCACCTGGAAGTCGATCTTCGGCTTGCCGCGCTCGGCCACGATCTTGTTGATGAACTCGATGATCTTCTTGATCTCAACGTGTGCGGTCTTGATGGCGGTCAGCATGGTGTCCTCGTCCACCTCGTTGGCACCGGCCTCGATCATCACGATCTTGTCCATGGTGGCGGCAACGGTCAGGGCAAGGTCGCTCACCTTGCGCTGCTCCTGCGTGGGGTTCAGCACGATCTCGCCGTCAACCAAGCCCACCTGCACGCCGCCGATGGGGCCGTTCCACGGGATATCGGACACGGCGGTCACCAGAGAAGCGCCGATCATACCGGCGATCTCGGGGCTGCAATCCGGGTCAAGGCTCATGACGGTCATGGTGATGCACACGTCGTTGCGCATCTCCTTGGGGAACAGCGGGCGCATGGGGCGGTCCACCACGCGGCTGGTCAGGATGGCGCGCTCGCCGGGGCGGCCCTCACGGCGCATAAAGCTGCCGGGAATGCGGCCTGCGGCGTAGAGCTTTTCCTCGTACTCCACGTTCAGCGGGAAGAAATCCACGCCCTCGCGGGGCTTGGGGCTCATGACCACGTTGCACATCACGCAGGTCTCGCCGTAGCGGATCAGTGCGCTGGCATTGGACAGGCCACACATCTTGCCCATTTCAACCTTGAACGGGCGGCCGGCCAGCATGGTTTCGTAGACCTTGAAGTTGTCAAAGGTCTCTTTGCGGGAACCAAATTCGATTGCCATTGTTTCTGCCTCCTTGTTTTTCGGATCGTTCTATCCAAAAAGCCGTGGCGTGCGCATTATAGCAATAAATCCAGCGTCCCTGCCCGCAGGCACGGGCGTTCGATTTACTGCTGCAATACGCTGCCACCGCTATTTTGTGCGCATGGGATACATGGAGCTATACATAAAGCAAAGGGCAGGTACCATTGCGGTACCTGCCCTCCGTTAAAATTACTTACGCAGACCCAGAGTTGCGATCAGAGCACGGTAACGCTCGATGTCCTTCTTCTGGAGATAAGCCAGCAGATTGCGGCGGCGGCCAACCATCTTCATCAGGCCGCGGCGGCTGTGGTGATCGTTCGGGTTCTTCTTCAGGTGCTCGTTCAGCTCGTTGATGTGAGCGGTCAGCAGAGCGACCTGAACCTCGGGGGAGCCAGTGTCCTTCTCGGTCAGAGCGACTTTGGCCATAACTTCCTGCTTATTCATAATACAGTACCTCTTTCAAGTAATTTATCTGCCTATGGCACAGCGGCGGGAAACGGTTCTCCCAAAAGCGGGCATACTCCCAGCCCCGTGCCACGGTAACAGATACAGTATACCAGATTGCACAGCAGATTGCAAGAAGATTTTTGTCCGCAAGCCTTAATTTTTTACAATGCCGCCCCAGTACAGCTGCACCTCCGGCAGCTTCTTTTTGCGCAGCAGAAACACGGTGGGGATCAGGTACACCGCCACCGACAGCAGCCGCGAAGCATCGTAGCCGCTTACGCTCTCGGCCACGCTGGTGGTGCCGTACAACCCGCCGATGAGCATGGCGGCAATGTCCATGGCGCTGTGCAGGAACACCGTCACCCACAAATTGCCGGTGCGGAAGTAGATGGCGGCCAGCATCACGCCCAGCGAAGCCGCAAACACGCACTGCATCAGCACGCCAAAAGGCGCCGAACCGAGCAGGTTGCTCAGGTGCGCCGCGCCGAACAGCACGCCGGACACAAGACAGGCTTTCCACACCCCGGCGCGGGCGGTGCCGTAGCGCTCCAGCAGGGTCTGGGCAATGATGCCCCGGAACACCAGCTCCTCGGCCACGCCCACAAAGATCATGTTCAGCAAAAAGGTCAGGATGCGGGGCAGCGGCAGCAGCGGCGTGTCCGGGCGGCCAAAAGCCAGCGTCCCAAAAAACGTGTACCCGATGAAGAACAGCGGGTACATCCCCACCAGCAGCCCGTTCAGAAAGCCGCAGCCGCGCCGGCGCAGCAGATCCAGCCTGCCGGTGCGGGTCAGCAGCAAAAGTGCCACCGCCAGCCCGACAGCTTCCTGCACAGAGCCAAACAGATAGCCGTCCATGGTGTCAAAGTCCGCACCTGCCGCTGCCAGCACGATGGTAGCCAGCAGGCTGAACACGACCATGCTGCCAAGGAACAGCACCTCGGACAGGATACAATAAAGAATGGGGTGCGCGGTGCGCAGCCGTTTGAGCATAAGTACAGCCCTCCCTATCAATGATAGCCCTATTCTACCACGATTCCCCCAAAAGCGATAGGGCGAAAATAAAGCGTGCTGCCGGGGTATCGGGGAACTGTGAACGGCCTGCAGCATCTTTTTACAGAAAGTTCATGTAAAAACAGGCTAAAATAGCCTTGCAGATTTGACGTGTCTGCCGCTTTGGTGTATCATATACTTGTATTGTTATGCGCGATTCCGGGCGCATCACAGCCCGATTTTTAAGATTTATGAGGTGTGACCTATGTCCCTTGTTGAAAAACTTTTTGGCAGCTTCTCTGACCGGGAGCTGAAAAAGGTGAACCCCATCACCAAACAGGTGCTGGCGCTGGAGCCCAAGTATCAGGCCATGTCCGATGCCGACTTACAGGCGCAGACTGCCATGTTCAAGCAGCAGCTGGCCGAGGGCAAAACGCTGGACGACATTCTGCCGGATGCCTTTGCCGTCTGCCGCGAGGCCGCATGGCGTGTGCTGGGCATGAAGCACTTCCCGGTACAGGTGACCGGCGGTATTGCCCTGCACCGCGGCGATATTGCCGAGATGCAGACCGGTGAGGGCAAGACCCTTGTGGCTACCCTGCCCGCCTATCTGAACGCCTTGACCGGCGAAGGGGTGCACATCGTTACCGTCAACGACTATCTGGCCAAGCGCGACAGCGAGTGGATGGGCAAGCTCTACCGCTGGCTGGGGCTGACCGTTGGCCTGATCGTACAGGGCATGGACGGTGACGCCCGCCGGGCCGCCTACAATGCCGATATCACCTACGGCACCAACAACGAGTTCGGCTTTGACTACCTGCGCGACAACATGGTGACCTACAAGGCCAACATGGTGCAGCGCGGCCACGCCTACGCCATCGTGGACGAGGTGGACTCCATCCTGATCGATGAGGCCCGCACGCCTTTGATCATCTCCGGCCGCGGCGAGGACTCCTCCAGCCTGTATACCCAGGTGGACCGCTTTGTGCGCACCCTGCGCAAGAGCGTGGTGGTGGAGCTGGAAGATAAGGTCTCCACCGACGAGCAGGCCGATGGCGATTACGTTGTGGACGAAAAGCACAAGACCTGTACCCTGACCGCCGCCGGTATCAAAAAGGCTGAAGCCTATTTCAAGGTGGAGAACCTTGCCGCCGCCGAGAACATGACCCTTGCCCACCACATCGATCAGGCTATCAAAGCCTACGGCGTAATGCAGCGGGATATCGACTATGTGGTCAAGGACGGTCAGGTCATCATCGTGGACGAGTTCACCGGCCGTCTGATGATCGGCCGCCGGTACAACGAGGGTCTGCATCAGGCCATCGAGGCCAAGGAGGGCGTGAAGATCGCCGCCGAGAGCAAGACGC
>OOCH01000697.1_pt1 | contig 31741 bp, 29 predicted proteins | sample 1671641 | NCBI WGS metagenome assembly OOCH01 (sample SAMN06348177, study PRJEB24527) | human gut metagenome | biome: human gut; feature: ankylosing spondylitis patient; material: feces | host: Homo sapiens | place: China | collected 2015-10
TAATTATGGCAAATTTTGTGATGATTTTAAATCCACCCTGAAACTAGGCGCTTACTTAATATCCTCCAATAATATGAAAGGCAGGCTAAAATAGCCCACCTTATCTCTAATTCTTAATCAAATTCAGCACTATTATATCTTAAAAATCCCACTTGCACTTTTCTTCACAACTTGCCAGATTTTCTCTTTCCTTCACGAACGATTCTTTGAATACTTTTCTCCGAAAGTGAAAACTGCATGGCAAGACTGGCAATAGAACTACCACCTTGATATTTCTGGCTAATCTCGTGATTTCGCTGTATCAGATATTGTCTTGTATCAGTATGACTTCCCCACTCCTTTTTAGATGTGCTGGGAATATATATTGCTTTTCCATTTACATATTGCTGAATAGTTTCTATTAATTCTTTTGGCAGAACCTCTTCTGCTCTAATATAGCTCATAGTATCCTCCTAAATATAATTTCTTAGGATTCATCTGAGCTTAACTATTCTTTTTATTTTAAGCTCAGACTACTGAGCAAAAACATATCTTTTTTTCATAAATAAAATGCCCCTTTCCTTTATTAAAAAGACTTCCCCAAGCAATTAACATCACCATTATTTAGTCCGCATTTTTTATAAAACTCTAGATTATCATTTATAGAAATAAGTTCTATTGTATAAATATCCTTTACTTTAAGTTGCTCTTCTAAGGCACTAAGCAGCTTACGCCCTACTCCTTTTCTCTTCCACTTTGGAGCAACAAAAATTTCTGAAACAAAGAACATATCATAGTCTGCATAAGGATCCACAAATCCCAAAAGACCACCTATAATTTCACCGTCTTCTACTGCAGCTAAACCCAGGGCTTCAAATCCACACAAAATGGACTGCACTCTTCTTACTGCCTTTTCCTGAACCCAAGCCTCATTCCAAGGCTCCTCTGAATATGCCTGTCCCATTACTCCGGCAAGCTCCTCGATATCATTATGATTAACTACTCTTATCTCCATTTATTTATCCTCCTGGCCTCGTATTACATAAAAGCGATACAATTCTTCTTTTTCATCATCAATATCTTTGTACATTTTCTTTTCTATTAAGTTGAAACCAGATTTCTCTGCTACTTTCCATGATGGTGTATTCGCATCGAGAATAGTTGCTATTATTTCAGACTCACTATATTGTTTAAAGAAAAACTGAACATATGCATTTATCGCCTCTGTCATATATCCTTTTTTCCTAAAAGGTGTTCCTATAAAATAACAAATACCAACCTTATCCACATCTTCATAATATGTAGAACCAACAGAGCCTATGACCTCTTCTGTTTCTTTTAGTATAACAGTGCAAGGTATATAATTTTCTCTTGGATTATCATTATTTGTTAATTTTAAAGCCTCTTCAATCCAATCATTGATCCACTCTGAACAATTAGCATCAAACCCAACTTGACTAAGACTCCCATCTTGAGACATACCAGAAAAGATAATCTCGTCTCCGCGCTGTATGGATCGAATAATCAATCTATTAGTTTCTAGCCACATTTAAATCACCTCTTCTGATTAAGTATAAGTTCCATCCTAATATATGAAAACCTCAATTTTAATTATAAATAAACTTGCTCCAGTATGTTTATATCATCTGAAACGCCTTCAGTGCCTCCACAATTGCCTCTTCCTTCTCCTTCGGGCACCGTGGCTGTCTAGCATCCTCCGACTTTGGCAAATTGAAATTCTCAGCCAATTCAATACCACATTTCCGTTTTACCTGAGCAATATAGAGATTCGAAACCTTCATCCCATCATTATGCTCTGCAACATACTTCTTTATCTTTTCATAGGTTGCCTTTGTCTCTGCTGAAGTACCTTCCAATTCAGCAACATCAATATCCACATCAATATAATCATCCGGCTTCTGACGGAGTTGGGAAAGAAGAACAACCGTCTCCACATGTTTCGTAAACGGAAAAAGATCAAACGGTGTACACTCTTTCATCCGGTATCCATGCTTTGTCAGATACTTCAGATCCCGCACCAGCGTTTCCGGACCACAGGATACATACACGACTTTATCCGGAGCCAGTCGCACTACAGAGGAAAGAAACGCCTCATCGCTTCCCGTACGCGGCGGATCCATAATGACCACATCCGCATGTTCTCCTTTTTCTGCCATCTCTACCATAAATTGTCCGGCATCTTCATTATAAAAAGTAACATTGTGAATATGATTGCGCTTTGCATTGGAGATAGCATCCTTTATCGCATCACGGTTTAACTCCACTCCGATCACATGCTTTGCGCGGCTGCTGGCAATCAGCCCGATCGTGCCCGTACCGCAGTACGCATCGATCACAGTTTCTTTTCCCGTCAGTTTTGCACAGGAAATGGCTTTCCGGTAGAGTTTTTCCGTCTGCTGCGGATTTACCTGGTAAAATGAAGTCGGTGAAATACGAAATGTGCATCCGCACAGTTCATCCTCAATAAATCCTTTTCCAAAAACGATAATATTGCGCTCCCCGAGCACCATGCTGGTCTTACGGTCATTGACATTGATCACTACTGTACTGATCTCCGGGAACTTCTTCCGCAGTGCCTTGACAAAATTATTTTTGGAAGGAAGAATCGGAGATACCAGTACAAGCACCACCATAATCTGTCCGCTGTGATAGCCCTTTCGCACCAGCACATGACGCAGCAGCCCATATCCAGTATCCTCATCATATGCACGAATCCGGAAAGAACGCATCATATTTTTGATTTCACGGATAATGGCATCTGCCTGTGCATCCTCGATCTGGCACTCCTCCACATCCACGATATCATGCGAATGTTTCTCATATACCCCTGCCACAATATGTCCGCGTTTATTGCAGGAAAAAGCCGCCTGTACTTTATGCCGATAGTGGTATGGATCGTCCATCCCGATGATTGGATTGATCTTTCCAAACGGTTCCATGAGTTTGCGCATGTAACTCTGCTTTTTGGAAAGCTGCTGACTGTACAAAATTCCCTGATAGTCACACCCTCCGCATCTTTTTGCGTAAATGCAGTGTTCACCTGTTTTTTGTATCTGGCTTATGTTCGGTTTTCTATCCGTTTCTCTTCCCCTGTTCCTCTCTTTTTTCATCTTCTGTCCCGTTGTTTTTTTCTGTCCTATTTGCATATTTTCCAACTTCCTGTACTTGATTTTTAAAGTTCTTTCTCGTAGCACCACCAGTCCTCGTCAAATAAACCGCTCTCTCCCACTACGTCAAAATGCAATTTTTCATAAGAGCGAAGTGCTTTTTTATTTGTTTTACACACGAGAAAATGTACACTCCTTTTTCCCTGTTTTTTCAATTCTTCCATGCCATACTGCAGAAGCCGCCGGGCAATTCCCTGATTCTGCATATCGGTGCGTACCCCGAGTCTGGAAAGCTCCGCAGACGGCTGCAGTGTTTTGGACCAGCAGGTGAGTGCTTCCACCTGCGGATCTTCATCCACTGTGATCGTGCCAATGATTTCTCCATCTTCATTTTCCATACAAAAAAGAGCATTTCTTTTCATATCATAATCAAATTCCTGTTCTCCCGGATACCCGTTGCCCCATGCGCAGTATGGAGTACCGATCAGCGACTGATACAGCGCAAGAATTTCTTCCTTATCGTCCTGCTTAGCTTTTCGAAACTTCATTTTTCCTCTTTTCATCCTTCGCTTTCGATTTTCTTTCTCAACTATGCCATAATGCTCTCTAAAATGCAAGTATACTGCCCTTTTCATTTTTTTACCCAAAACACCCCGGCAGCCGTTTTTATAACGGATACCGGGGTGTCTGTTTTCTATAGCCGGGTGTACTTATACCTGAATACGATCTGCAATCTCATTTCCCATGGCAAACCGTTCTCCATTGGCACCGATGATCAGCCCATTGGATAATTTCTGAATCACCTGGACGCTGCCACCTTCTTCTACATGATGACGGTGCAGGAATTCTACAACTTCCGGTAATCCGAATAACCACTGAATGGTATAATTTTCACCAACTTCTGCTTTTGATAATGCCTGCATAATGCTCCCTCCTTCTATAGCTTCTCCATTCGGTTACCACTATTATATGGAGTTTATACCCGGTTAGTCAATCGAGAGTTTTCTCCTTTTATTATAACCGAAATAAGTCATCACTGATCTGAAAAACTGTTCATTTGTTCCAGTTTTTCCCATTTACGGTCATTTCTTTATTCATGTGTTTTCTCCTTTGTTCTACATCACATCTGTCATATAGGGAATAGCGTTTTGCAAGCGTTTATGTGTATCAAGCCTTCTCTCACTCCCGAACATAATTAACAGTTCCTTCTCTCTCATAGATAATTCCATCAAATTCACCCCCTTTCCATGGCATAAAAAAAGCAACCGGAACATCTCTGTTTCGATTGCCATGATAATCTTACTACAACTACAATAAAAATAAAAGCGGCTATATATTAGTTTTTACTAGTTTTATATGTAAATTTATTAGTAGTTTTTTCGTCACTATAATGATAGCACGCCTGTTTCGCCGACACAAGTATTGAAACCGTAGTAAAATAGTAGTTTTTTGTAATAAAATAGTAGTCTTTTGTGAACACTAATGATTGATCGCTTTGTCCTACCAAATCCACGATAATAATATCATATCTGTTTTGGCATTACAATTATATCGTTGTTAGTCTGTCGTTAGTTTCTTGTTAGTCCGTCGTTAGTCTATCGTTAACATATGGTCAGTTCAAAAATCAGTTTTTACACTCAAAGCGGAACGTACATTCTTCTCTAAAACTATTTTTCAACAAGACAATTACTAATCAATTTTTCCAACATATCGTTGCTGGCATTTGCCGACCTGACGCTTGCGGCTATCATCTCGTCTTTTGAAACATCCGTAAAATCGATTTCAAATCTACCATTATGCAAGCATAACTGCTCTATGTATATCCTCTGAGTTCTTCCATTGCCTTCTCTAAAAGGATGGATCATATTAATCTCACCCAGGTAATAGGCTAGTCTCTCGCTCATTTCTTCCTTATCGGTTATGTCAGCTAAGAAATTTTCCTTTTTCAGCTTACGATACAAATCATCAAACTGGCTTTCGATAAACTGCACCAAACAGAAAACGGTTCCTTTGGAAATATCAACCGTTCTCGTCTTGCCCGCCCAAGAATATACATCACTGAATAAATGCTTATGTATAGAACAAAGATGCTTAAAAGAGAAATCTCCAGTAACGCCTTGACCTACAAGTTCTGCCTGGCGTCCTGCTCATCATCATAGAAATAATCATACTCTTGATCCTTCAACCTGCTTCTTGGATACTCTGTATTTCTTATTTAATTCTATAATTGCATCTGCCGCAGAGACCTTCTTGACCAAGACATTTCTTACTCTTTGACGACATTCTGCATCAAATGGCATGCCTTCCATTTTGAAACTGGATTCAATACTGCTTACTCTTCTATCAACTGTCATACGCGTATCCTTTCTCCTTTCCCTTTCACAGAAAGGTATTTGTTCTTCTATAGTATACCACAAAACGCTACATCTATACTACAAATTTTCGTATTATGAAGAGCGAACATATAATCTTCTCCGGTATCATTATCATTTCATAGTTACCACTCGTTACATTTCAGGTGCTTACCACTCAGACTTACCACTTTTCTTACCACTTTATACCACTGTGATACGATATTTTGCGATACTTTACGAGGTTTTCTCTGTAAACGTTAAATGCCTTCCATCCCTTATAAATCAAGCATTACCGCCATTTTCCAGTCCTTATTTCTCATCAACAACCTGGAAGATAAAAAATTTAAGATAATAGCTCTCCGGCACATTCGCAGAATTTGCCCACAAAATCGGATGATCCGGCGCCTGCGTACGGAATTCCACCTGACGCAGCCGTTTGTGTGCCGCCTTTGCAGCTTCCTTCACCGTCTTTGCCAGCAGTTCCTGTGTCATAAAATGGGAACAGGAACAGGTTGCCAGGTATCCACCGTCTTTTACCAGCTTTAACCCTTTCATATTGATCTCCCGATAACCTTTGATGGCATTCTTCGTGGCCTCACGGGATTTCGTAAATGCCGGCGGGTCGAGAATGACTACATCATACTTTTCTCCGGCTTCTGCCAGTTTCGGAAGCTCGTCCAGTACATTTGCACAGCGAAAATGTACCGTATCTTCCAGATGATTACGCACGGCATTGGCATTTGCCTGCTGCACCGCATATTCCGAAATATCAAGTCCCGTCACATCGGAAGCACCTGCGATTCCTGCATTCAGTGCAAACGTTCCCATATGTGTAAAACAGTCCAAAACTCTCTTTCCTTTACAGATCCGCTGCATTGCCAGCCGGTTATACTTCTGGTCTAGGAAAAAGCCCGTCTTCTGACCATTTACCACATCGACCAGATAGTGCACGCCATTTTCCGTGATCTCCACCTCTGTATCAAATGTTTCCCCAATAAATCCTTTTACTTTCGGAAGTCCTTCTTTCTTTCGCTCATTGGCGTCACTTCTCTCATAGACTCCACGGATAGAAATACCGTCCTCTTTCAGTACCCTTTTTAATAATGAAACGATTGTTTCCTTGAACTGCTCCATACCGAGTGCCAGACATTCCACCACAAGCACATCCTCATACTTGTCAACCACCAGTCCCGGCAAAAAATCCGCTTCCCCGAAAATCACACGACAGGAAGATGTATCCACCGTTGTCTTCCGGTATTCCCAGGCATTCTTTACTCGCATACGAAGAAAATTCTCGTTAATCTCCTGATCCGCATGACGGGTCAGCATGCGGATACGGATCTTCGAATTCTGATTGATAAATCCCTTTCCCATCGGATATCCGTCAAAATCATGTACCGTCACCACATCTCCATTGGTAAATGTCCCCACAATCGTATCAATCTCATTATCAAAAATCCATGCGCCACCCGCCTTGATCGTGCGGCCTTCTCCCTTTTTTAAAGTAACAATTGTATGATTCTCCATCTTTTCTCTCTTTCTTCTCTATAATGAATTTTCTATTGTCATATTTTCAAAAACGTAAGATAGCTCAAAAACCTTTTTTCAAAGCTTAATTTACGTTTCAAATAACTTTCAGTCACTGTTTTTCTATTTGTGAATTTTCTGCAATTTAGAGTCTGTTAGAATTTTGTCATAAGTCAGCAATTCCCGTACATGGAAGTACGGGAAAGTTGGAATCGCACCCGGACGGTGCGTTTCCAACGGTTGCGTCCGGCTTAGGAACCCTGAATTCAAAATTCTTACAGCCTCTTAATTGCAAGAAATCTGAATAAATGGAAAAACAGTGGCTGAAAGTTTTATCATGTAATTTAAGTGTACCACAGAATAATTACGTTTTCCAGCACTCCCCATTGTTTTTGAAATCCATAAATGTTATAATGTTGTTAATAAATTAACGAAGTTGTTGCATTTCTGTTCACAACTTCACGCTAAGACATACAAGGAGGTCTTATACGAATGGATTTTTCAGAAGAATACAGACAGAAGCTCGTTTCAGCAGACGAAGCCGTAAAAGTAATCAAATCCGGTGACTGGGTAGACTATGGCTGGTGTACCAACACCGTAGATACACTGGACAAAGCACTTGCCAAGCGTACCGATGAACTGAAGGATATCAACCTGCGTGGCGGAATCCTCTTAAAACCGCTTGCCGTATTTGAGCGCGAAGACGCCGGCGAGCATTTTACATGGAATTCCTGGCATATGTCCGGAATCGAACGTCATATGATCGCACGTGGCTGTGCATTCTACAGCCCGATCCGTTATTCCGAGCTCCCTCGTTATTACCGTGAGCTGGATTGTCCGGATGATGTGGCAATGTTCCAGGTTGCTCCAATGGACAAGCATGGATACTTCAACTTCGGGCCAAGTGCTTCCCATCTTGGTGCGATGTGTGAGACAGCCAGACATATCATCGTAGAAGTCAACGAAAATATGCCGCGCTGCCTTGGTGGAACAGAAAACGGTATACATATTTCCAAAGTCAATGCAATCGTAGAAGGCTCCAATCCTCCAATCGGAGAACTCGGTGCCGGCGGTCCTGCTACCGAAGTAGACCAGAAAGTTGCACAGCTGATCGTAGACCAGATTCCAAACGGTGCCTGCTTACAGCTTGGTATCGGCGGTATGCCAAACGCAGTCGGTTCCCTGATCGCACAGTCCGACTTAAAGGATCTTGGTGTTCACACAGAAATGTATGTAGATGCATTCGTAGACATTGCCAAAGCCGGAAAGATTACCGGTGCATGCAAGAACATTGACCGCTACCGTCAGGTATATGGATTCGGTGCCGGAACCAAGAAGATGTATGATTACCTGGATGAAAATCCGGAACTGATGAGTGCCCCTGTCAGCTACACCAACGACATCCGCTCCATTGCAGCACTGGACAACTTTATCTCCATCAACAACTGCGTAGATATTGACCTGTTCGGACAGATCAGTGCCGAGTCTTCCGGAACCAAACACATCAGTGGTGCCGGCGGACAGCTTGACTTCGTTCTCGGTGCTTATATGTCCAAAGGTGGAAAGAGCTTTATCTGCTGTTCTTCCACATTCACGGATAAGAAAGGTGTTATGCATTCCCGCATCCGCCCGACCCTGGCAGAAGGTTCTATTGTCACAGACACCCGTGCAAATACCCACTATGTCGTTACCGAATATGGCATGGTCAATGTAAAGGGATTATCTACCTGGCAGAAGGCAGAGGCTCTGATTTCCATTGCACATCCGGACTTCCGTGATGAGCTGATCAAAGAAGCAGATCAGATGCATATCTGGAGACGTTCTAACCGATAAGAACATCGTTTGTTCACAATTTATTCATATTGCAAAAAAACCCCGTTTTTAACGGGGTTTTTTTATAAATTTTACCTCTTGTCTTTACTATCCTTTTTTAGTAATCTATAGTTCGAGTAAAGGAGAGGTAAAGATGAAGAAATTTTTTAGTATTATCAAAGAAAAACTATTCACCAGAGTTGAAAAACAACATTCCGAAGCTTACCTGCGTCGGATCTCATTTCTGAATAAATATTCCCTGCTGTTCCACATGTTGATATCCTGTGGGATCGTATTTATTGTGGAGGTTCTTTCCCGAAGGAGTTTTCTCTCGGCAGGTTCCTTCGTCGGGATGCATACCGGTGCATTTTTTTATAATGCCTTTATTGTATTTGCATCCTTAAGCTTTGTTTATCTGTTCCGCAGACGTGCATTCTGGCGGATCATTATCAGCGGTTTCTGGGTGCTCCTTGGAATCATTAACGGATGCATCCTTTCAAACCGTGTAACACCGTTTGGCTTTACAGACCTTAAATGTATCAATGATCTGTTTGCCATGAACAATACCAACTATTTTACTGCAGAAGAGGCCACTATCGTAGTCATCGGGCTTTGTCTGTTCCTTCTGTTTTGTGTTGCGCTCTTCATTAAAGGACCGCGCTATCAGGGCAAGACCCATAAAATTGTTGTAGTAGGTGCCATTGTATCGGTACTGTTTGTCGGTCTTCCTGTTACAACCTCTGCTGCACAGAATGCCAATGTTGTTGCAAGTTACTTCTCCAACATTGCACAGGGATATGAAAACTACGGTTTTATCTATGGATTCTCTTCGAGTGTGGTAGACCGTGGAATGAGCAAGCCGGATGACTACTCCGAGCAGAAAATTGCTTCGATTGAAAAAAATGTAAATGACACAAAAAAAGAAACAACTGTCACCAAAAAGAATGCACCAAATATTATCTGTATTCTTCTTGAATCATTCTGTGATCCGGATGAGATCAAGTTTCTGAATTATAATCAGGATCCGATTCCTACCTTCCACAATCTCGAGAAGAACTACACGAGTGGTTACCTGACAGTTCCGGTTGTTGGCGCAGGAACCGCAAACACTGAGTTTGAAGTTCTCTCCGGTATGAGTATGCAGTACTTCGGAACCGGCGAGTATCCGTATAAAACAATCCTGAAAAAGACAGACTGCGAGAGCACTGCTGCTGATCTGGCTTCCATCGGATATGGAACCCATGCCGTACATAACAATGGCGGTAACTTTTACAGCCGTGTCAATGCCTTTTCCATGATGGGATTTGATACTTTCACCAGCAAGGAACTGATGAACATTCAGAGTTATACGCCAAACGGAAGCTGGGCTACCGATGATATTCTTGTTCCTGAAACAATCAAAACCTTAGATTCCACTCCGAATCAGCCGGACTTTACCTACACCATTACCGTAGGTACACATGGTGATTATCCAAAGACTCCGGTTATCGCAAATCCGGTATATACCGTCAGCGGTGTGGATGATGAAGAAAAGAAAAACCAGTGGACATATTACATCAACCAGTTAAATGAAGTAGATACCTTCCTGAATGATCTGATTACAGAGCTCTCCAAGAGAGATGAAGATACCATCGTGGTAGCGTTCGGTGATCATCTTCCAACCATGGGTCTGGAAGACTCCGATATGAAATCCGGTGATATCTACAAGACAAAATATGTCACATGGAATAACATGGGATTAAAGAAGCAGGATGCAGATCTGTATGCATATCAGCTGATGGCAAGCATTACGGATTCCACAGGTATTCATGAGGGAACTATCTTAAATTACCATCAGACCCAGATGAACAACACAGACCACACTGCATATCTGGACGGACTGGATAATCTGCAGTATGACATTCTTTACGGAAACCGTTACTGCTATGATGGCAAAGACAAATACCCTGCAACCGACATTGTAATGGGAATTGACGATGTAACGGTATCGGAGACGTCGGATTCCATCGGCGGATCGGAAGTGTTTGTCTATGGAAACAACTTCACCAAGTGGAGTAAAGTATTTGTAAATGATGAGAAAGTCAATACAACCTTCAGCAATTCCGGTTGTCTGATTATTCCAAAAGACAGTGTCAAAGACGGTGATACCATTAAAGTGTGCCAGATGGGTTCCAACAGTACGATTTTCCGTGAATCCAACACGTACACATACAAAGATCCTGCTGTGGAAGAAACCGTTACGGGAACAGAGTCGGACAGCAATACCGAATCTACAGTTTCAGAAAACCAGAAATAAGCAAAAAAGACCTGCCAGTGATTATTCACTGACAGGTCTTTTCTTGTCTTAAATCGTCTTCAGCGCATCCACAGCGACATCCAGATACGGATTTTCCATCTCATAGAATGCACCGGCATCCGCAGCTTTCGCATATGCCGGGTCCAATGGCAGTTTGCCTAAAACTCGGGTTCCTTCTTTTGCGGCAACTTCGTCAATGTTGCTTTCTCCAAACAGTGCGATCTTCTTTCCACAATCCGGGCATTTCAGATAACTGAAATTTTCCACCAGTCCAAGCACCGGTATATGCATCATATTTGCCATGTGGAAAGCTTTCTTTACGATCATCTGTACCAGTTCCTGTGGAGATGTAACAATAACGATACCGTCCACCGGAAGGGACTGGAACACGGTAAGCGGTACATCACCTGTTCCCGGTGGCATGTCCACAAACAGATAGTCCACATCGCCCCAGACAGCCTCATTCCAGAACTGTTTCACAGCCCCTGCAATCACAGGTCCTCTCCAGACAACCGGTGCCTCTTCATCTTCCATCAGAAGATTGATGGAAACGATTTTGATTCCTTCTTTTGTCTCATACGGATACATTCCTTTTTCGTCACCGACCAGCTGACCGTGTGCTCCAAACATCTTTGGAATGGACGGTCCGGTAATATCAGCATCCAGAATTCCCACTTTATATCCGGCTTTCGCCATCTGTACCGCCAGGGAAGAAGTAACAAATGATTTACCGACACCTCCCTTTCCGCTGACCACTCCAATCACATGTTTGATATTGGAATATGCATTCATCGCTTCGAGCATACTCTGCGGATTCTGAGAATTATGGGAACATCCCTCACAGCTTTCTTTGGAACAGGATGATGCTCCGCTGCAACTTGAATTTTCTGGCATAATGATAGCCTCCTTGTTAATTATTTAATGATTTATTTATATAGACTGCCCAGTCTTTGGAATGGGTAGTATATGAAATAAGCTTTTCCGATAATTTTATCTTTGCTGACATAGGTATGATCCCAATATCTGGCATCATAGGAATCATTCCGGTTGTCTCCAAGCACCAGATAACTGTCTTTGGGAACCTCAAACTCAAACGGTCCGGTTGCCTCTGTCCATGTCTCTTTCAGGTAATCCTCCTTCAAAGGAGTCTCAGAGTCATTGATATAGATTTTCGCATCCTCAATGGTAACCTTTTCTCCGGGCAGACCAATCACACGCTTGACGTATTTTTGCGTTTCGTCATCCGGGAACCGGAAAATCACGATATCTCCTCTCTTCGGTTCTGAAAACTGATACGCCAGCCGCAGCCCGAACAGGTCATCGCCCGGTTCAATGGTATGCTCCATCGATCCGGTCGGGACTGTTGCATTGATGATCACGTAATTCTTCAAAACCATTGCCAGTGCGAAGGCCGCCAGCAGAGTGATCACCCAGCTGAGCACTTCGCGCAGAGGCGAAGTGGCTTTCTCCTTTCCCTCACCCTTTGGATCATTATCCATCTTTATTTCTTCTGTCAATATTTCTTTTTTTTCTTCCATAATCACTCTACTCTCTTGGTGCAAACCACCAGTCAATAAAATCTTGCCTGCGGAAAACCAGTCCCACAAGTCCCAGATCGACACGTTCTTTCTGTGTCAGTGTCTGTGCAATAAATTCATTCACAGATACATCAAAATCGCCTTCCAGGCACCAGATACAGCTCACTGTCGGCACATTCTCCTGATTTTTCCAGTCATCTATGAACGAACCGCCGAAATCAACAATCTTATTCCAACGATGCTGCGTATTGATAACCCGCTGCTTGATATTCTCATAGATGACCTCCATCATCCGGTGAACTTTCGGGTGATACATCACAGGCTCAAGAATCCTTAAGAGTCGGTGCTTTGGATTGACACGCAGTTCCAGCGTTCCGTTTGCCGTATTCGTCACCATACAGAAAATCTCGTTATCCGGAAACGTTTCCGGCCGCAGATGATACTGATAACGATATGGTACCACACTTTTTATCATATGGAAATCTGCATCCATTTCTTCATATATAACACCCGGACATTCACTGCTTATCACATAGTGCATGCTACCCTGATAAGGCGCCAGAAGCTGGCAGAACAGATCCCGGTTCTTTTCGAATACAATCAGCTGGTATTCTGCCAGAAAACGCCGGAAATCCATAATATGGTTCTGCCTGTAATATGTAAACAGCCCCTTGCTGATAAATGCAATCCTTATGCTTTTTCCGGTATAACCCTGAATAATTGTTGCAACCGGAAGTTCAATCTCTCTCCCTTTTAAATAAACTTCCACTGTGACAGCTTTGCCAAGCAGCTGCATCTCTTCTTCATACTCTGTCAGAACCGGCTGCTGTCCGCTGGCAATATACTGGTTCAGCCCCAGCGGATTGGATGCAAAATGTTCTACAATCCGTCTGCCGATCAGCCTGCGCAGCTCCGTCAGATTTTCATCATGCGCCACATCATCCCTTGCCAGACGCAAAGTCAGGAATTTTTTCCGTAAATGCAGATGATACGTCATATGCCTGAGCCACTCCGGTTTTAACCCCAGATCTTTCTTTTCATCGGTCACAAGAAACCCCTGCTGATACAGGCAGGATGTCCCGATCAGTCCCTGATGTTTGGAATTATAAATCCAGATACACCCCTCCATCAGTTCATCCATGATACGAATCGATATGATTCCAAGAATATCCGCAAACGGATTGTCCATGATATGATTCTGTTCTCGCAGCGTCACGCTTTTTTCATCAAAGGAAATCTGAATGGGAAATGGCTGATACAGCATATAGTGCTGTACTGCGTGCACCAGCCTCTGAAGGGACAGATTCTTTGCATATTTCGGCCGTAACACCAGCGTAATTCTGGTTCCGGACTGTTCCCGGTTGGAATTGATATATTCCATCGTTTCCGCCCCTTCAATCCATTTTGCAGTAACCGGCTCTAACGACTGGCGATCCGTAACATTCCACGCGGTATTTACCGATTTGTCCTTTCTCGACTCAATCAACAGTGCCCGTGCAACCATAAATCCGGAAAGCATACCGACTCCAAACTGCGCCACCGGTTCATAATGAAGCTGCTGTGCGGAAAAATCCTCGCTCTGATAAAAACTCACGCCGATTTTGGCAACATACTGCTCAATATCCCTGGCATTGATTCCGATTCCGTTATCCTCAAACACCAGACGCTGCGTTTCGGAATTATACTGAATGGAAATTTGAGGAGAATACGGATTTCGCATGGAATTTAAGGCTCTTGCCTCCTCCATCTCCAGAAACTCTGTTCCCCAGCTCCATTCCAGCGCCGCCCTGGTATTGCATGCATCAATGGCATTTTGAAGAAACTCCCGGATATAAGCATCCGGATCTCCGTAAAACTGCGTACTTGCAAAGGTCGATATGATATTTTCCTGATCCATACCTACTTTGCACTGTTTCATAGCTGTTCCTCATTTAATAAAATTGCCTGAACCACAAACCGCTTATCTGCCTCTTTGCTCACACAGGTTGATAAAGTCAGCAGATGACTGTCCACCGAAAGCTGGATTTTGTCCTTTACCTCCGGCGAATTCTTGGATTTTTTCACAATGCTTTCAAGATAACTTACACGTCCCTCTTTCGTTGAAAAGTCATTGGTGTGCAGAATATGTGCATCGTCCGTCTTATATGCCGCAAAAATCTCATACACGAGCACCTTTTCCTTTGTATACACATATATATACGGAAAATTGTTAAAAAATGTCTGGTCTTCATAGTTGTGGAGAGAAGCAAACATTGTGTCATTGCGCATATTGTGCCCATACACGACGGTATCAAAATCCGTAAACTCTTTACTGTTTGCCTTCTCTGTATAAATACATCCAGGATATCCCCTGGTACCATTCATATTGTATTTCAGATAATAGGAATCATCACTCGGATGCTGTAACACCGGATAATCCACCCCGGTTCCCGGAATGTAGATCCATGCGTAAATATCCTGATTGACTCCCTTTAATTTTTTCCAGTTTAAATTTTTCTGTGGAATTTCTATTCCTTTTTGTTCCAGTTCGCTGTCTTCGGTCTGCACTTCCTGTGCCACATTCTCCGTCTCAGTCTGCGTATCTGACGGAATATGGATCTGATTATCATTCACCTGATTCTGCAGATCATTTACCTGGGCAGAAAGCTTTTCATATTCTTTCTGTGCATTCTTCTGAACCATCCAGCTTCTTCCAAATATTATGAGTACCACGATCAATACAACTGCCAGAACAATGGTCAGAATTTTATAGATATTGATCGTTCTGTCGTTCTTTCTCTGTCTTTTCATAAAATAGTTTTCTTTCTTTAAAATTGAGGCAGGGCGGCAGATTCCATTCCACCGCCCTCACGTGATGCCATGCATCACCGATCCATAGACCTACATGCTAAATAAAATTGTATCCAGTGAGATTAATTCTTACGTGCTTTTCTTCCGCATACAACAATACCTGCTGCCGCAAATACTGCAACGAACGGAAGTGCCGGAAGCGCTGCCCCGGTTTTTGGAGATGTCTTATAGGAAACAGATCCGGAAGCTGATGTTCCTTTCTGACTTCCTGCTCCACTTTTGCCATTGACACGGGCAGAAGAACTCTTTGTGGAAGTATTCCGTACGGAATTCTTTCCATCGGTATAACCATCTGTATAACCGTCGTCATAATCATCCTCGAAACTGTCCTCTCCATCGTCATAAGACTGTGGATAGTTTACTGTCACATTCTGATTTACACTAACCGGATTGTACTGGTTATTTGTCTGTGAGTTGTTGTTTGTCTGGCTATTACTGTTTGTCTGGCTGCTGCTGTTGGAATTGTCATTTACATTGGAATTTGTATTTGATCCCTGAGAATTTTCATCCTTTGACGGATCTGTTGTAACGGCAGGGTTCACATTTGAACTGTACCTTACAACTATAACCGGTGAAAATGAATACAATGTAACCGTAACTTTGCCATTGGAAACGCTGTCCGGCTTTACCGTCTGCCAGCTTCCGCTTTTTAATTTATGTAATACATAAACATTGTCTCCAGCCTTAATTCCACTTGCACAAATCGTTACTTTGATTCCTTTGGATGTATTCGTTGCAGACGGAACACTGATATCAGACATGGCCATGACGGTCGCACTTCCGTTCTGTGCACTTGCCACAGCATTTGCCTGACGGTTTCCCTCGCGGTAAACATCTTTGTCCACACCCTTGGAAGAAACCGTGATAAGCTCATTGTTTGCATTATAACCGCTGCTTTCAACGGTTGTTGCATTATTCAGCTCATTGGTTCTTTGAACCAGTGCCGTATCACTTGTTGGTGATGGATCTGCAAACACGGTTGTGCCCATTGTAAATACCAGCATCATAGCTGTCACAACTCCTGTGAAAATTTTCTTTTTCATCGCAATCTACCTCCTTTCCACGTAATATAAACTGCATGTAACTCTATCTATATCAAGTGCGCGCGCACTGGATACCTTATTGTACGGGTGTATAAAACACCTTCATAATGAGTTCTTCCATGGCATCTTCATCGACATGGTACTCCTCATACCGTTTCCCGTCAATCGGTTTTCCTTCCACCGTTTTTCCGGGAACCGTATACATCTGGTCTTCCGAAAAACTGTAATTCATCAGCTGCTCAATCATACTTGTGAAATCCACACTGGTTACCAGATAATCGGAAACAGAATTGTAAATTTCTGTCACTTGATCCGGGTTTTCTGTGGATACTTTTTTTAATTTATCCATATAGGCAACAATATACTGTTCTTCGCGCTGCAGACGCTTTGTTGCACTGTCATACTCTTCGGTATCCCTTCCATGTAGGTAATAATAAGCCTGCGTCCCATCCAGGGTTACTTTTTTCCCTTTTTTCAAATCCACACCGGCTTTGGGAAACGAAATATCCTGCAGTACAGTCACTTCCACTCCTCCCACAGCATCATTCATCTGTGGGATTCCCCCCATATTCATCGCAAGATAACCGCTGATCGGAATATTTTGAAACAGACCGGAAACCGCATCCACGGTTTTGCTGCAGCTGAGGCGCTTACCGTCCCCGAATGCATGCTGCAGACAGATCTGCGTTTTAAGCGGTCCCATATCAATACCTTCTTCATCACACAATTCGATATCTGCCATCGTGTTTCGATTGATGGAAATGACCTGCAGCTGCTCTGTTTTATTGTTTACAACAAGAAGAAACAGTGCATCGGACTGCCCGCCCTGGGTATAATCGCTGCTTTGCTGTACCGGACCATTGATATCAACCCCCATCATGAGGTAGGTTTTGATATCTGTATTATACAGATACTCTTTTCCCTGATAAGCAACTACACCCTCCTGCCACTTTTCCTGACCGGAATCCTGTGTGGTATCTGTCTGCCCCGCAACCTGCTGCTCATAAGAATTTTCTGTATCATCCGTAATGTGGAAGCCGGCATTTTCCGCCTTCGTTTTGACCCCTGCCACAATCACAAGTGCAAGAATCACCACCATCATTCCGGACATAAAATACAATGCATTATGAAGTTTTGTCGATGGTTCACGCATTCTTCTCATGATGTTCTCCGTAATTTCCATAATAGCTGCCATAATAGCCGCCATAGTAGCCACCCTCATAGCCGCTCTTCTTCATCCGTACTTTGTTCAGTACCGCACCAAGTACCCTCACTCCGGAAGCTTCCATCTGCTTTTTGACGGTCTGAATCAGACGTCCGCTTGCCATGCCCTGGGCAACAACAAGAATCGCACCATCACAGTGTTTTGCGATCACTGCTGCGTCGATTGCAGCTCCGATCGGCGCACAATCCAGCAATACATAATCAAAATGTTCTTTTGCAAAATTAAGTAACTCGGTAAAATACTTTTTTTCCAGAATTTCTGTCGGGTTTGGTACAGACGGTCCTGCAAAAATCATAAACAGTCCCGGAATCGTTGTTCCGTATAATACATCTTCAAGTTTTTTTTGTCCAGAAAGGAAATGGGATAATCCGTAGATTTCCCTTCCATCCGAAGCCACTGCACGTAATCGTCCCACGTATACGGATTTACGCATATCGGTATCGATCAGCAATACACGTTTGCCGGATTCCGAAAAAGAACGTGCCAGATCCATCGTCACGGTACTTTTCCCTTCGTTTGGCATGGCAGATGTCACAACGATGGTGCAGATATCATCTCCGCAGAACTGGATATTGGTTTTTAATGCCCGGAGTGATTCTTTCATCGTATAATTTTGTTTTTTCAGATTCTCAAATGTTACCGATTTCATTTCTTTTTCTTCCTTCTCTTACGCTTGCGCTCTTTTTCCCCATCGTATTCGGCCTCTTCCAAAGGAAGCGTACCAAGAACATTCAGCCCCAGCTTCCTTTGTACATCATCTGCATTCATAATCGTATCATTGAACAGATAAGCCACCACAATAACCGCAATCGCCAAAAACATGCCAAGTATTCCTCCGATCACCGTATTTTTCATGGTATTCGGGCTGACCGGTTCTCCGTCGGAATATCCTTTTTGAATGATATTCGGTGCATCCTGATCCATTTTCTGCTGGATAAAGGCCACACTGACTCGCGCGATCTCATCCGCAATCTTTTTTGCCATGGATGGGTTTGCATCGCGCACCGTAATCTCGAGGATTCGCGAGTTGGAAGGATTATTCAGGGTAACTTTTTTCTTCAGGGAACTGTAGGTCTCGTCCAGTCCGAGATTCTCAATTACCTGCTCAAGCACGGGACGCCCCTCTACGATAACCATATAATCGTTTGTCAGACTTGTACCTGTCTGTATATCCGCAAGACTTGTAATCGACATGCTTTTGGACAATACATAAAACTGGGATGTTGACTCATACTGCGGCACCATTACAAACCTGCTGATACAATATGCGGTCACGGCTCCGATAATCAGTGCAAACAACACCCATTTCCAGAAAGAAAGGATCTCTAAAACGAGATCTTTCAGATCAATTTCAATTTCATCATCATTTTCAATTACAATACGTTCCTGTTGTAACTGCTGTTCCATATCAATGCTCCATTACTTACTATTTCATTTCTCCGGTCAGAATCTTTGCCGGATGATTCACCAAAAGCTGATCCGCATATTCCCTGCCAAATTTTTTTTCGATCAGCTCATAACATTTTTCCATATGATTGGCACGGTTTTTTATTCCATGGCTATCCGATGCAATCGCATCCACACATTCTGCCTTCAGCATCTTTTTACAGTATTTCTTTGGACCCATACCCTCAAGTCCGAGTACCGCATCCGCATTCACCGTAATCCATGCCCCAAGATTGCGCAGCTCCTCTGCCAGCTGTAAATCTGCAAGTGCTCCATACCGCTCCACATGTGCAAATACCGGAATATATCCGTGCAGAACCAGTTCCTGCGTCATCTGGTAAATATAGGCATATTCACTGTCGTGCGAATACTCACACAACACATACCGCGAGCCGGCCATTGTCCGGCATCTGCCACTGTCAAGTGCCTCGACAATATGACTGTTCACATGGTATTCGGTGCCCAGTGCAAGATAAATTCCAAGTTTCTGTGCATACGGCTCCAGAATACGGAAATGTTCTTCAATTTCTTCCTTCGGATAAGCAAACATGCCGTGCCGGTAATGCGGTGTCAGGATCATTGCAGAAATGCCCTGCTCTTTTGCTGCCTCAAGCATCGCCACAGATTCTTCTATTGTTTTTGCTCCGTCGTCTACTCCGTACAGAAGGTGACAGTGAATATCGATCATGATTTTCCTTGCCTTTACTTTTTTATACTTTATTATACTATATCGACCATTTTCTTGCAATCTTTGAGCCGTTTTTCCCTCTTTTGACACAACTTTTTGTATTTCTCGAATTTCCACAATTGATTTCCCGGCAAACATAGCGTATAATGGTCATGAAAAGCGAATAACACTTGACAAACTTCGGTTTTCGGGGTACGCTTATATGAGTCCATATAAGGACGGTACAATATTTGACCATCAGGCTCAGGCGGTGAGAGTACCGCACGCATAAACAAGTAGGCTTTATTCTCTGAACTGTCAGTATTACAGCTCAGTATGTCATAGATTTCATTGATCTGTTTTTTACAGCAAGCGCGATTGTCCAGCGCAGGGATTTGTTTTCACAACATGACATGCTGCCTGTTGAAAACGCAGTACAGCAGATGCGGACTATTTGGATCAGGAATTCCTGCGGAGGGTTCCGGTATCCGTCGTGTGCTCACACCCCTGCCGGAGAGGTTAAACTCCGGAACTGCCTAGCAAGTCCGAATACAATTGAACAGAACAAACATATATTTATCTAAAAACCCTATGCATTATGCATAGGGTTTTTTGTTTCTTCTTTTCTGTTGTCCGTTACAAAGTAATGATTCCAAGTGCATTTAATACCGAACTGAATAAAATCAGCAGTAGCAGTATCGGTGCAACATACTTGATCAATACAATATACAGTTTCTTACTCTTAAATTTCTGTGTGGAAGATTCCACTTCATCCATAATCGTCTCTGGTTTCACAATAAAACCGACAAATACACAGGTCAGGAATGCCACAATCGGCATAAGGACACTGTTGGATATAAAATCGAAGAAATCCAGAATACTCATTCCGTGAATGGAAAACCCACTCCAGATTCCAAATCCAAGAGAAGACGGAATTGCCATCAACACCGTATAAACGGTTACACAGACCGTAATAAATTTACGGCTCTTTTTTGTCTTATCCACGAAAATGGAAACCACTGTCTCCATCAGGGAAATGGACGATGTCAGTGCAGCAAACAATACCAGCACAAAAAATACCGTTCCGATCAGGTGTCCTCCCGCCATACTGTCAAACACTTTTGGCAGTGTAATAAACATTAGTGTCGGTCCTGCCTTCAGCGATACCTGATCTCCACCGGAAAACACAAACACGGACGGTACAATCATCAGTCCTGCCAGAAATGCAATTCCGGTATCAAAGATTTCGATATTCCGCACACTGCTCTCTATATCCTCATTTTTCTTCATATAGGAGCCATATGTAATCATAATGCCCATCGCCAGCGACATGGAATAAAACAGCTGTCCCAGTGCCGCCAGGAAAGCATTCGCACTGATCTTGGAAAGATCCGGCTTTAAGTAGTAGACAATTCCTGCCCCCGCTCCCGGACGGGTCACAACAAATACCGCAATAATAACGGAAAGAACTACCAGAAGCGGCATCAGCACTTTGCTGATATTTTCAATTCCTTTATTTACGCCAAGCAGAATCACAACCGAAGTGGCAAGGATAAAAATTACCAGCCACATCACCGGTTCCCCGGTCTTTGCAATAAAATTTGAAAAATAATCATCTGCTGCCGCTGCATTTCCGCTTCCTGTAAGAAATGCCCATGCAAATTTGATGACCCATCCACCGATCACACAGTAATACGGAAGAATGATAATCGGCACAATGCTGGCAAGAATTCCAATAAAACCGCACTTTTCATGCAGTGTGCTGAATGCATACAGTGCACTTTTCCCGGTTTTTCTGCCCAGTGCAATTTCTGTGATCATAAGTGCAAATCCAAACGTAACCGCAAGGATCACATAGATCAGTAAAAAAGAACCTCCACCGTATTTTGCGGCAAGGTAAGGAAACCTCCACAGATTTCCAAGTCCGACAGCAGATCCCGCAGCGGCAAGAATAAAGCCCATTTTGCTGGAGAAACTGCTGCCATGTTTTTTGTGTTCGTTCATAACAGCCCCCTTAATCATAGTTTCAGGAGGCAGACCGTTTATAATTTAAACCGATATCCGACTCCCCAGATGGTCTCGATGTACTGCGGCTTGTTCGTATTCATCTCAATCTTCTCTCGAATCTTTTTGATGTGTACGGTAACCGTTGCAATATCACCGATAGATTCCATATCCCATATTTTACGGAACAATTCCTCTTTTGTAAATACATGATTTGGATTCTCTGCCAAAAAAGTCAGCAAATCAAACTCTTTTGTCGTAAACTGTTTCTCTTCTCCATTGACCCATACCCGGCGCGCCGTCTTGTCTATTTTAATGCCCCGGATCTCAATGATATCATTCTGTGGCATATTGCTGCCGATCAGTCGCTCATACCGTGCCAGATGTGCCTTCACGCGGGCTACCAGTTCACTCGGGGAAAATGGTTTTGTCACATAATCATCTGCCCCCAGTCCGAGCCCGCGAATCTTGTCAATATCATCCTTTTTTGCGGAAACCATAAGGATTGGTGTATTCTTTGTCTCACGGATCTTTTTACAGATTTCAAATCCATCCACTCCCGGAAGCATGAGATCTAAGATAAACAGATCAAACTCCTCATGCAGGGCTCTTTCGAGTCCTTTGGTTCCGTCATTTTCAATTTCCACTTCAAAGCCACTCAGTTCCAGATAATCTTTCTCCAGATCTGCAATAGCCACTTCATCTTCAACGATCAGTATTCTGCTCATTTGCTGTTACCTCCTGATATTTGCGTATTACAAAGTACATGGTAGTGCCGGAATCTTCTTTGCTGGTTGCCCAGATTTTCCCTCCATGATCCTCTATGATCTTTTTTACAATGGAAAGTCCGATTCCGCTGCCACCGGTTGCCGAATTTCTCGAAGCATCTGTCCGGTAGAACCGGTCAAAAATATATGGCAGATCTTTCTGGGCGATTCCCCTTCCATTGTCTTCGATTTCTACCTGAATAAAATCCCCGACATCCTTAATCCGGATGTTGATGAATTTTTCCGTTTTATTCATATATTTTACGGAATTTCCTATAATATTATTGATTACTCTGCGCAGCTGCTCCGGATCTGCAATAATCTGGGTATCCGGTGTTGCATAATTAAAATAGGACAGGGCAATCCCCTTTGCCTCCAGATCCAGTCCGATTTCTTCCACACAATCCTTAAAATATGCGGCAACGTTCAGCTTTGCAAAATCATATGGAATACGGTTGGTGTCGATCTTGGAATACAGTGTCAGTTCATTGATCAGTGTATCCATCTCATTTGCTTTGTTGTAAATGGTACGGATATACTTATCTAATTTCTCCGGCGTATTGGCTACTCCATCCATGATGCCTTCCGAATAGCCCTTTACCGCCGTAATCGGTGTTTTCAGGTCATGGGCAATGTTGCTGATCAGCGTGCGGTTTTCTTTTTCGTTGCTTAGTTTTTCCTCTGCATTATCTTTTAAGCGCTGACGCATCTGTTCAAAGGTCGTGCAAAGTTCCCCGATCTCATCGTCGCCTCCGGTATCCAACGCAAAATCGAGATTTCCTTCTTTGATATTTTCTGCCGCAACGCGCAGTTTCTGGATCGGTGTAATCATGCTCCGGTAGATCCACACAATCATCATGATCGCTGTCAGTAACAGAATGATTACCACACAGATAATCCCCCATAAAATAAACTGGCGGATCTCCTGCCCGGTAGCATCAAAAGACGTGACTATATACGCCGTACATTTTTCTCCCGAATCCAGCTTAAAATCTGCCTGTTTTACCAGAATTTCATCGTCCCGGTCGATATATTTGTCCACTCCCTGTTTCGAACTGTTTGCCCCATATACCGGAAGTTCCGAAAGAATCTTTTCATTATCACTTCCCCCATTGAAAGAAATATTCTCCCCGATTCTTACCACCAGATAGGAATATTTCTGTTCCAGGCTCTCATTGATCTCACTAAGATACGAAACGTCCTCCATTTTTGAAGGAGATAACTTTATGGTCTTTTTGATCTTTTCAAAATCCGGTGCAGTATAACGGTTTAACATCGGTACAGAATTGATAATACTATAGGCATCCGCATTCTTAATTCCATACGTCTGCTCGATCACATGCGACTGAAAATTACAATAGGCGCTGATCGTGGCAATCGCCAGGATCGATGGCACAAAGATAATAATACAGAACGAAATGATCAGTTTGGTTTTTATCTTCATTCGTATTCCTTCCCTGTAAAAAAATAAGACACAGAACAAACTCTGTGTCTTATTATATCATTCTTTTATAAAAAATTATGTAAACTTTTCATAAATTAAAGATACTTCTTTAAAGCCTCTGCCTTGTTTGTTGCCTCCCATGGGAGATTTAAGTCATTGCGTCCGAAGTGACCATAAGCAGCTGTCTGACGGTAAATCGGACGGCGCAGATCCAGCATCTTGATAATTCCTGCCGGACGAAGATCAAAGTTCTCACGTACAATCTTTACCAGCTCATCATCTGCGATCTTTCCTGTACCGAATGTATCAACCATGACAGAAGTAGGCTGTGCAACACCGATGGCGTAAGATAACTGAATCTCACACTTATCAGCAAGACCTGCTGCAACAATGTTCTTTGCAACATAACGTGCAGCATATGCTGCGGAACGGTCAACCTTTGTGCAGTCTTTTCCGGAAAAAGCTCCGCCGCCGTGACGTGCATATCCACCATAGGTATCAACGATGATCTTACGACCGGTCAGACCTGCATCTCCGTGTGGTCCGCCGATTACGAAACGTCCGGTCGGATTGATAAAGAATTTGGTATCTCCATCGATCAGCTCCTTTGGAAGGATCGGATCAAAGACATATTTCTTAATATCCTCATGGATCTGTTCCTGGGTAACGTCCTCATCATGCTGGGTAGATAAAACAACTGCCTCAAGTCTCTTTGGCTTTCCTGCTTCATCATACTCTACAGAAACCTGTGTCTTTCCATCCGGACGAAGGTAGGTAAGTGTTCCGTCTTTACGAACCTTTGTAAGCTGTAATGCCAGCTTGTGTGCCAGTGAAATCGGATATGGCATAAATTCCGGTGTCTCATTGGTTGCATATCCAAACATCATTCCCTGATCTCCGGCGCCGGTATCCAGATCATCTGTCAGCTCGCCCTCTTTTGCCTCAAGTGCCTTGTCAACACCCATGGCAATATCTGCGGACTGCTGATCTAAAGCTACCATAACCGCACAGGTATGTCCGTCAAAACCGGTCTTTGCATCGTTGTATCCGATCTCGTTTACAGTCTTTCTTACAATTGCAGGAATATCAAGAGTTGCCTTTGTTGTAATTTCTCCTGTAACAAGTACGAAACCGGTACAGCTTGCTGCCTCACAGGCTACACGGCTCATCGGGTCCTGCTCCATGCATGCATCCAGAATGGCATCTGAAATCGCATCACACATTTTGTCAGGATGTCCTTCTGTAACGGACTCTGATGTGAATAATAATTTTTCCATTGCTTTTTGTTTCTCCTCTCTTGTTTTATACAGAAATAAAAAAAACCGCCTCGCAGCGGATTGATCTAAAGATAATCAAATCCCCTTATTGTTCGATTAACTCGCTCAGGTTGGCACCTTCCAAAACAGGGGTTGCCGTGACTTCACAGATCCTATGTATCTCCATCACTCTGAATAAGAGAAAGCTTACAATATTAAATTTGAAATATCCAAGTGCTACCATACTCCAGTTTCTTTCATCTGTCAAGCCCTAAAAGATTGACTTTTGCGTGAAATAATTCTATACTTTTGTATATACGTTACATACGGAGAGATAAAAAATGATAAAAATTGAGACAAAACAACTACAGGAAGGTGCCATCCTTGCACAGCCTGTGATCACACCGCTTGGACAGCCGTTGGCTCCCGCCGGTTCTGCTGTAACCCGTCAGCTGATCAACCGCATGAAACTGTACCGTGTGGAATATGCAGAAATTGAGGGCGAAGAACCTGCTCCGCAGGAGGAGGCTCCAAAGCCTGTAAAAGAAGCAAAAACATACGCCCAGGAAAGCAAAACACACTCACAGAAAGTCGCCGGTTCCAGTGAATTCCGCACGTTCCAGATTGAGTATGTTCAGGCAATTGAGCTGATGAAACAGATGTATACCGCAGCCATCAAGGATAACAAACCGATTGACTCGCAAAAACTTCTGGGCAGTGTCGCAGATCTGTTCCAGTCCCGCAACACCATCGTTGAAATGTTTGATATGCTTTACAACATGCGTACTGTGGCCGATTCGGTTTATGCGCACAGTCTCAACGTTGCACTCATTTCACGAATGATCGGCCGCTGGCTGCGTTTTGAACGTCACGATCTGGACATTCTTACGCTTGCCGGACTGATGCACGATATCGGAAAACTGCTGATTCCTTCCGATATCTTAAATAAGCCGGGATCTCTGACCGATGAGGAGTTTGCAAAAATCAAACAGCACCCGGCACTCGGATACGAGATTTTAAAACGTCAGCCGGATCTGGATTCCCGTATCAAAAAAGCTGCCCTGATGCATCACGAGCGCTGTGATGGAAGCGGCTATCCGACCGGATTGACGGAAGATTACATTGACAATTTTGCAATGATCGTTGCAATTGCCGATGTGTACGATGCCATGACAGCGGCACGTTCCTATCGCTCTCCGTTGTGTCCGTTCGAAGTGATCAGTAAATTTGAAGAAGATGGTTTCCAGAAATACCATACAAAATATATTCTGGTTTTCTTAAAGCAGATTGCCAGCACTTACCAGAGTAACCGCGTCATCTTAAGTGACGGAAGGGGATGTACCATTGTCATGTTAAATCAGAATGCACTGTCCCGTCCGATTGTCCAGTTTGATGATAAATCCTGTCTGGATCTTTCCACCGCCAGCCGCGACCTCTATATCAAAGCGGTTTTATAAATTTTGCAAATGAAAAGGGAGTGTGAAAACATACCAATGTTTTTCACACTCCCTTTTTTACCCGTTCTTTTTATTTATGAAACTTTCAGAATAAACTTCTGAATTTCTTTTTCATCCGATACCTTTTCAATCTGTGCCCCAATGCCGCGCAGCTTCTGATCAAATTCTTCGTATCCACGCTCGATAAAATAAATATCATCAATCACCGTAATTCCCTCTGCCACCAGACCGGCAATCACCAACGCTGCTCCCGCACGCAGATCCGGCGCATTCACCCTGGCACCTGTATAACGGGTCACTCCATTGATAATGGCAATATTGCTCTCTACCTTGATATTGGCTCCCATACGCGTCAGTTCATCCACATATTTGAAACGATTTTCAAAAATGCTCTCCGTAACTGTACTGGTTCCCTCTGCAATTCCCAGAATTACTGCCATCTGTGGCTGCATATCTGTCGGGAATCCCGGATACGGAAGTGTTGTCACCTGTGTGTGATGCAGTTTTCCATCCGAAATAATCCGAACCGCATCATCGAACTCCTCAACTTTGCATCCTGCCTCCACAAGTTTGGCGGTTGTTGCTTCCAGATGTTTCGGAATAACATCCTTTACCAGCACATCTCCCCCTGCTGCCGCTGCCGCAAACATAAAGGTTCCTGCCTCTATCTGATCCGGGATAACCGAATACTCTGTCTTATGCAGCTTCTCCACACCAACAATACGGATGACATCCGTTCCTGCACCACGGATATTCGCACCCATACTGTTTAAGAAATTTGCCACGTCTACCACATGAGGCTCTTTTGCCGCATTTTCAATTACGGTTTTTCCTTCTGCCATGGATGCTGCCATCATAATATTGATCGTTGCTCCAACCGATACTTTATCCAGATAAATATGTGTTCCGTTTAATTTTTCTGCCTCTGCAATAACAAGACCATGTGCAATATCCACTTCTGCTCCCATTGCACGAAATCCTTTGATATGCAGATCAATTGGTCTGCTTCCGATATCGCATCCGCCCGGAAGAGCCACTTCCGCCTTTTTGTATTTTCCAAGAAGTGCACCAATCAAATAATAGGACGCACGGATTCTACGGATAAATTCATTGTCCACCGTCACGTCTTTGATAAATGAACCGTTGATCTTTACGGTATGTGCATCAATACGGTCTACCATTGCACCGATCTCTGCAATCGCCTGCAATAATACATTAATATCTCTCACGTTCGGCAAATTTTCGATTGTAACCGTTTCATCCGTCATGATCGCAGCTGCAAGAATTGCCAGTGCCGCATTCTTTGCCCCGCCGATTTCTACCTCACCATTCAGCGGATTTCCGCCTTTGATTACATATTGTTCCATATCTCACCTCAATAAACGCCCTATTTCGTATAGTACGCTACCCTACTATCTATCCTATTCATCTAGTGTAAATTTGTGATACCATCCACAATCTGTTCAACGGTCTGTTCGATATCCAGCCCCGTCTCCGAAATCCGGATATCCGCATATTTTTCATACAGCGGCGTGCGCTCCAGATACAGATCATATAACGTCTGTCCGTCTCTTAAAACAACACCCCTGCCTTTGATATCTTCCAGACGCTTTTCCAGCTCCGGATATGCCACCTCAAGATATATAACCGTTCCGATTTCCTGCAGATGCTCCATAGCTTCTTTTCCGTAGACGACACTGCCTCCGGTTGCAATAATTGCATGATGTGCCTCAAGTGTCGCATTCACACGGTTTTCTACCTGAATGAACCCTTCGGTTCCCTCTTCTGCAATGATCTCACGAAGCAGGCGCTTCTCCTGCTCCTGAATGACTAAATCTGCATCTATAAACTGATATCCCAGCACCTTAGCAAGGATAACGCCGACGGTGCTCTTACCCACCCCCGGCATTCCAATTAACACAATGTTATCTTTTTGCATTACTGTGTACTCTCTGCATTCTGTGTTTCTGTGGAAGTCTGTGTCTCTGTAGAGGCATTCGGATCCTGCTGTGTCAGGGAATTCTTAAATGAAATCTTTGCAACATTCTTTTTATTGACCTTCCAGCCGTCTTTTTTCTGCCAGCCCTCCAGCACTTCATTGTAGTGGTCACTTTTACGTTTGTCAATAATATTCTGACGATTTTTTTCTGTAGCGTCTTTGTCTGTTTCACTGTCCAGACGAACAATATATAATGCACTGTCTGTTTCAATCACATCGGAAGTTTCTCCTTCTTTCAAATCATCCAATGCCTTTTTCACAGATGTATCCAATGTGGAATCATCGGATGCATACGCACCGGTAGTGGTCCGCTGATCCTCATCCTTTGCAGCATCTTCGAGAGTTTTTCCATTCTTTACCGCATCTTCGATTTTGTTTGCGGTCTCCTTCAGCTGCTTTTTCTCATCATCGGTATATTCTACGGTATTTCCGCTGTCATCCTGATGGGAAGTTGTAGAAATAGTCATCATCGTATAACCGCGCTCATTTGCCTCTTCATCCGTCACATTGGTATCTGCTTCTGCCTCGATGGCTTTCTGCATCTTGCTGCGGATGGTGTAGAGCGTAAGCAGTTCCTCCACGGTATCTTCGTCTGCAGTCATCTCCTTGAGTGCCTCGGAAGAATTATCGCTGATAAACTGCTGTGCAGCTTTTTTGATTGCTGCCTTTTCGTCTTTTGTCACACTCACATCATAGTCTTTCATATGTGCCTGTAACGTATACATCTCATGAAGCTGTTCCATAACGGAATCTTTCATGGTGTCTTCCATGGTTGTTCCGTTTCCATATAAATCCTTGCTCCAGAGCTCACTGCTGCTTTTGGCCCCCATCATGCTCTTATAATAATCTTCTACATTTGCCTGCTGATAACGGCATGTAAAGTTTGCCATGCCCATCGTGACGGTCTGATTTTTCATGCTTGCTGCCGTCGCACCTGTATTTATACCACATCCGGTAAAAGCTGCTGCGCAGATTGCACCAGCTAAAATAATCGCTGTAACTTTTTTTGCTTTCATAGTTCCTCCCGGGAGTTTCTTTTCACCTATATACCAGAGTATTATAATTCTTTTCCCTACATCAGGCAAGCACTTTTACGGCTCCGCACACAAAAAAACGTGCATTTGTTCCAATAATTGCCTGAGAACTTCCAGAATTTCCCTGTTCTTTTCCCTTGAATTTGCTCCCAGACGGTAAGTGAAGTACGGTCCCTTCGGATCTGCCGCAAATTTCAGTGATGGAGCAAATGTTTTTACCAGCTCCGGAATACGCTGTGCGTGAATCTTTGCTTTTTCGTACATTAGGATTTTTAACAGATCTTCTCTTTGAACAATTTCCTTAATATATACACTGTGGGCAACCGCTTTGAGTCTGGCAATTGTCAGCAGATTCTGCACGGACTTCGGAGGCTCTCCAAAACGGTCAATCAGTTCTTCGAGCATTTCCTCCGCTTCCTCATCCGTTTCAATTCCGGCGATCCGCTTATACATATCCAGTTTCTGCGACTCATTTGCAATATATGTGGACGGAATAAATGCATCCGTCCGGATATCAACGGAAGTCTCAAACTGTTCGGCCGGTGCTTCTCCCCGGGCTTCTTTCACCGCTTCGTGAAGCATCTTGCAGTACAAATCATATCCAACCGCCTCCATGTGACCGCTCTGTTCAGCTCCCAGCAGATTTCCGGCTCCCCGGATCTCCAGGTCCCGCATGGCAATCTTAAATCCGCTGCCCAGATCCGAATACTCCCGGATGGCAGCCAGTAGTTTTTCCGCCACCTCTTTATATTTCATTCCCTTTAAATAGACACAACGAATGATCTCTTGCGTTCTAGGTGGTAATTTTTTTAGTTCCACTTCCACTCGCTGAAACACTTCTTCTTCAAAGTTATCATATTCTTCCCAGGCTGGGATATGGGTATGGCCAGTCAACAGAATATCTCCTTTATGTAATTTTGGAGGATTTGCTGGAGAGTTTATGTGCCCGTGGGTTGCGTAGATGGTTTGTCCATCGATGTATAGGATGCAGGATTCGCTTAGGACAGGGAAGTTTAGTACCATCTGGTCGACTTCGGCTTCGCAGTTTCCTCTGACACAGATCAATTGGTCGCTGATAGCGTTTAGCATTTCGATGACTTGTTTTGGTGCGTAATCTTTAGGAAGGTCATTTCTTGGGCCATGATAAAGTAAATCTCCTAAAAGAAGTAGTTTATCAGGCTGTTCTTGTTTATATGCTTCGATTAATTGTTTACAGTAAAAAGCAGATCCATGAATATCGGATGCGATCATTAATTTCATATGTAAATACCTCAATTCTGTAAAAATACGATAAAATATCTTTATTCCAGTATACCACAAAATATGTTAAAATGGTCGGGATAATAAATTTGAGATGACAATTTTAGAAAGGTTTAAATAATAAAATGAAACGATTAGTATTAGCAGAAAAGCCTTCGGTTGGGCGTGATATTGCGAGAGTTCTTGGCTGTAAGAAGGAAACGCATAGTTATATCGATCATATTGTAACGTGGGCATTAGGGCATTTAGTATCTCTGGCGGATCCTGAGCAGTATGGAAAGGAATACAAAGAGTGGAATATGGATGTCCTTCCAATGATGCCAAAACATTGGAAATTAACAGTGTTAAAGAAGACATCCAAACAATTCCAGACAGTAAAGAAATTACTCCTTCGAAATGATATCAAAGATGTGATCATTGCAACCGATGCAGGAAGAGAAGGAGAATTAGTTGCCAGATGGATCTTACAGATGTCTGGAAATAAGAAACCAATCTACCGTTTGTGGATATCTTCGGTAACAGACAAAGCGATCAAAGATGGTTTTGCACATTTAAAACCGGGAAAAGAATATGAAGATCTCTTCCGTGCAGCAAGATCAAGAGCTGAAGCAGACTGGTTAGTCGGGATCAATGCGACAAGAGCTTTGACATGTAA
>OOCH01000704.1_pt1 | contig 31440 bp, 24 predicted proteins | sample 1671641 | NCBI WGS metagenome assembly OOCH01 (sample SAMN06348177, study PRJEB24527) | human gut metagenome | biome: human gut; feature: ankylosing spondylitis patient; material: feces | host: Homo sapiens | place: China | collected 2015-10
TCCGTCTGACCGATCTGGATAAGAGCACGACCTATCTCATCCGCGAACAGCAGGCACCGGAAAACTACCGTCCGGATGACACGGATCACACCGTGACCGTCGCTGCGGACGGCCGCATTGACGGTGCAGGCAGCACAACGCTGGACATCACCAACCGGCTCCTGCGGGTATCCATCTCTGCCGTGGATACGGTGCTGCGCAGCAATACGGAGGGCGAACAGCTCTCCCTGTACAACGAGCAGGATCAGCTGATCCGGAGCTGGACGTCCAGCGATTCCGGCCAGCTGTTCACCGATCTGACCGAGGGCAGCTACTACGTGGTACGCGGCAAGGCAGATCCCGCAAATGCCCGGAAATATCCCTTCACTGTACAGGATACGGCAAGTACGCAGAACTGGACCGTACCGGTATTTACGCTGCGCAGTGCGGTGGCTCTGGCCGTTCTGGCTGTGGTCGCCGCCGGTGCGGTCTGGCTGCTGGTGTTCCTGTGGGGCATCCTTGCACGCCGCCGCAAGGCGCGGAAAGCCGCTGCAGCTCAGGACGAGACCCTCGACCAGAGCGAAAACAAATCGTAAAGGTGGTGAGAAACAATGGACAATGACGAGATCCGCATCAGCGACCTGCTGTACACCGTCTTCAAGCACCGGAAGACGATCCTTGTGCTGGGCCTGCTGGGCTTTTTCTGCGGATTCGTGTTCAGCGGCATCTCCTTTCTGCGGAACAGCCGTACCAACTACGCGGTCAATTGTTCCGTTGCGATCACCTCCCAACCCTCTGCAGACGGCGTTGTATACAATAATTCTGATTATCTGAGTTCAAACACCTTTTATCAGACCCTGGATATGATGGACGCCGCGACCTTTGTGATGAAGAGCGAGCGCACATTGCAGACTGCCATTGATCATTCGGGCCTTGTATCGGTCACGACACAGGATGTTTCTCAGAATCTGCAGGTGAACCGCTACAATGAGACGCAGGTGCTGCTGCTTACTTTGACCTGGAACAATGCTGAGGCCGGTGTCCAGCTGATGAATGCGCTGGTGGATGCCATCAAGGAGATCCTGCCGGAAACGCTGATGATGGGCTCTGTGGCCATGATCGACGCTCCGGAAGCAGCTTCTACAACGGGCGGCGGTGCCGGCCAGTACGTCCGCCTGTGGGTGATCTTCTGTGTGCTGGGTCTGGCCGCCGGTGCGGGTCTGGCGGTGCTGGAGTTTTTCCTGCGGCCCACCCTGCTGAATGTGAAGGACGTGGAGGACGTCCTGAAGCTCGAAACTCTGGGCAGCATCCCCAAGGACAACAGCTACTTCCAGAAGAACATGCAGCTGTTGAGCGAAACGCACCGTGCAGATGCCGATGCCGTGCAGAACTTTGCTTCGGCCGCGCATATCCTGATCAACCGGTTCGGCACCACGGCAGAGCCGCACTGGTTCTATGTGACTTCGGCTGAGGATGGAGAAGGCAAGAGCACGGTGGCGGCCAATCTGGCCCTGCAGCTGTCCGATATGGAAAAGCGCACCCTGCTGCTGGATCTGAACACCCGTGCTCCCCGCCTGGGCGGAATGTTTTTGCAGGATCTGCCGTACAGCCGGACGCTGAATGCCCTGTACAAAGGCGAATCTGCCGAGCCGGAAGCGGTTATTTCGCTGACCGGCTATCTGGACCTTCTGCCGATGGTGCTGGAACCCGATGCGGTGCCGCTGGATGCCGCCCTGTTCGACTTTTTGAAACCGATCATGGAGCCCTACGAATATGTCATCATTGATGCTTCCTCGGTGGGACGTTCCTCGGATGTGCTGCGCCTGAACAAGCTGGCAGACCATGCGCTGTTCGTTGTGCGTCACGATGCCACCCCGCTGTCTGTCATACAGGATGCCATTGGAAAGCTGAACAAGTCCGGTGTGCAGCTGCTGGGCTGTGTGGTCAACGAAGTGCAGTCGCTGGAAATCTTTCCGCTCCATCCGGAGCACGTCGCAGCTCCCATCCGGAAGAAAAAGAAGAAGCCGGAGAATGCCGACAGCCCGCTGCCGGAGGACCTGCTCCGTCCGGCAGATTCCGCGCTGGAGCCGACATGGAAACCGGCAGGAGATGGCCGAAGCGTGATGGACGAACTGACCGATGATCTGCAGCGCAGCCAGAATACCCGGAGCGATGATGAGATCATGTGGGAGCTGCTCCGCATGGGAAAAGACGGAAGCTGGAAGCGGCCAGAGCGGAAACCGGCGGCGGACAGCAGCGTTCCACAGCCGCCGCAGTCCGTTCCGGATGCACCGCCGGCGGGGTCAGCTCCGGCCCCCCAGCCTGTGCCGGAAACGCCGGCTGCACCCATACCGGTGGAGAAGCCGAAACCCGTACAGCCGGAGCCCGAAGCGGAGTCCAAGGCCGGTCTGCTCCCCTGGACCGAGCCGGAACCCGAACCAAAGCCAGAGAAGAAGCGCAGCCATGCACCGAAGCCGACTGCAGCGCCCAAGCACGGCAAGGCATCCAGCCGCGGCGGACTGGGGCTCTGGGGCAAAAAACCGAAGCACTGAGAACCGAAAAGAGACAAAAAGCCCACAGGTTAGATGGATTTCCGGCCTGTGGGCTTTTTCATATTCATGCAGTTTCTGTTCCGGTTTAGCGGCAGACCGGGTCTGCAGCATCGTAAAGGGCCTGCGCCATACGGCTGGCATCCTCCGGGGTCATCAGGTCCTGCACCACGCTGCGGACGGCAGTGCCTACTGCAAATTCGTATTTCGGGATGGAGAACCGCTCCGGGGTCTGGTTTATCACCCCACGCTGTCCCAATCCAAAGCTCTTTTTGGAAGTGTTCATCCACGGGAAGATGCTGTAGTTCTGGAAATCCTCATAGGCATCCACAATGGGGGAGGTGCCGCCCAGACGAACCAGCAGGGAAGCCACATCCGCAGAGTAGTACCAGTGGAAGAACTGCTTGCAGGCTTCCGCTTTTTGGCTGTATCGGGAGATGCCCACGATGCCGCCGCCCAGCAGAGGCTTGCATCCCGGAAGGATGGCCGCGCCCACCCGACCGACGACCACCGAATTTCCGGAGTTGATCAGTTCGGCTGCATAGTTGGAGTAGATGACGGTCATGGCGGTCTTTCCCTCCGCAAATTTCTGGATGCTGTCGCCCCACCAGTTCTGCTTGCAGGAGAACTTTTCCAGTGCATGGTACTGGCGCATGGCCGCCTGCATTTCGGGGCAGTCCAGCCGGAGGGTCTCCGGCGTGGAGCCGAAGCGGTCAATGCGGGAAAGGTAGAAGGGCAGAAAATCGCTTGCTGCAACGGGGGCAGAGCCGCAGGTCATGGTGGTGCCATACTCGGTGGGGGAGTCCGGGTTGCAGCTGCGGGTGAAGAACTCCGCAGCGTGGAGATACTGCTCGTAGGTGGTAGGCACCACAAGATTTTCGTGGAACCGCTCGTAGTAGGCGCGGCACAGCTTGGCATCGTGGAACAGGTCGGTGCGGTACAAAAAGATCTGCACACTGGGGTCAAGGGGAAGGGCATAGACCCGGCCGTTCAGCATCGAGTAGCTGTTGTAGCCGTTTTTGATCAGCCGGAGGGACAGCCCCTCCGGGGAGATGGAAAGCTCGTCCAGCGGACGATAAATGCTTTGCCCGATGTCTCCGAACTGCGCCACGTCAATACGGATCATATCATAGGTAAAATGCGGCCCGATGAGGTTCAGCTGCACCAGCAGGTCATCGTAGGGGACACCGATCAGCTTGACCCGGATGCCGCTGCGGTGCTCAAATTCCGGCAGCAGCTTGCGGAGTGCCTGGGTGGAAGGGTTTTCCAGCGTGATCATGGTCAGCTGGGTGTCCGGCATCTGCTGCAGCCCGGGGAAGGAATCGGCAAAGCCCTTGGGCGCATAGAAAAGCTCTTTTTCCGCCGGGGAAGAGTCCCGGTCGAGCTTTGAAAACAGTTTGATGATGCGGATGCCCAGAAAGCCGTAATCCAGATGATACAGCTCCACCGCCTTTTCCGGCAGGGCAGCGCAGGCACCGATGGTGAGGATGGGCGGGATCTTTTCAATGTGCAAAAGCCGGAACGCCCGGAGCAGCGCATCGGTGCAGACCGAGCTCTGGGTCAAGATCACATCGTAGGGGGCGGCGTTCTGCGCCAGCTCAAAGGCCTGATTCAGCGCCAGCTTGTACCCGGAGGGGATGTGTGCCAGTGCCAGCCCCTGCGCCTGCGCACATTTCTGCAGGCTGGAAAAGATGGGGTTTTCGGCCTCGCCGTGCCTTTCCACCCCGAAGTAGGCGATTGACCGCCAATGCTTTTGGGCACAGAACGCGGTCACTGCGGCACCGATCTTCTGCGGGTCAAAGGAAAGGAACCATTCGTCCGTCCGTAGCGTTCTGGGCCTGCGCTCCACAAATACGATGGGACAGTGCAGAGAACGGTATTTTTCCAGGCACTCTTTACTTAAAGTAGAAATGACGATGAGGGCTGCCAGCCCGGATGCCCGCAGATTGTCCAGAATGACCTCTTCCTCCGCAGGGATATCCTCGGTCTGGTACACCAGCAGGCTTTTCTGGCTTTTGGGAAAATTCAGCTGGAGCGCCGTGAAAAAATCGATGTACTTGGCTTCCTTCAGGGATGGCAGGATGACGGCGATGGTGTTGGGCGAGCCCTGACGGAGCCGCTGTGCCTGAACATTGGGAACGTAGCCGAGTTTCTTTATGGCATTTTCTACCAGCTGTATCTTTTCAATGCTGACCTTTCCGGTCTTGTTCAGAACATTGGAAACGGTGCCGTGAGATACGCCGGCTTCTTTGGCGATATCGTTGATGGTTGGCACAGGATCTTCCCCCTTTTTGCAGACGGTCTTTTCTATGATAATATCCTAAACGGTCAAAAATTACAAGAAGAAAAGTAAAAATCTGCCGTTCAAATTGGAACGAGTCATTATTTTAACAAAGTTTCCCGGGCAAAAGAGTGAAAAACGTCCGCGAATCATTGTCATATTGCACATAAAAAGTAAACCAAGCCTGTGAATATGGTAGAATTACGCATTGCAGGCTGAAATTTTACTTGTATTTGATTGACTCGTTCCAATTTTGGCGGTATACTGAGCACAACACGAGGGGGAACAAGCCGCTCCCCGCAAAATTGACTGAGGAAAATGAAAAAGGAGAAAAGTCATGAGAAAGATTTCTCGTCGCAGCTTCATCAAGGCTGCAACCTTTACCGCAGCCGCTGCTGCACTGACCGCTTGTGGTGGTTCTTCTTCCAGCACCACCACTGCTTCCAGCACTGCTGCTTCCGCCGCTGCTGACAACACCCCCTCCAACAAGGGCACCGGCGTTACCCTGAACGTCTATACCAACTCCGATACCGACGGCCGTGACGAGTGGCTGATCGAGCGTGCCGCACAGGACGGCTTCAAGGTTCAGGTGGTCGGTGCAGGTGCTGCTGATACCCAGAACCGTCTGCTGGCTGAGAAGGCTTCTCCCATTGCCGACGTTGTGTTCGGTTTGAACGCGATCATCTGGGAGTCCCTGAAGGCTGAGAATATCCTGATCCCCTTCGTGCCGGAGTGGGCAGACGAGATCCCCGCCGGTCTGAACGACGACGAGGGCTACTACCATGCAATCGTCAAGCAGGCTATTCTGCTGGTCTACGATCAGAACCAGCTCACCGAGGATCAGGCTCCCACCGATTGGCCCGACCTGTGGACCAAGCCGGAGTTCGATAAGAAGTACGAGTACCTGACCAGTCTGGCCGGCGGCACAGTCCGCAACGTCATCACTGGTATCTTGACCCGCTATGCTGACCCCAACGGTGATCTGGGCATTGCACAGGAAGGCTGGGATGCCATCGCCGAGTACTACAAGCACGGTGTGCCCAATGAGGACGGCGTGGACCTGTACGCACAGATCGCCAGCGAGAACAGCACCGTTGTCTGCGGTCAGATGTGGTCCTCCGGCGTTGAGACCCGCGACCAGCAGTACGGTGTCAAGACCGGCTACGCAGTTCCCGATGTTGGCGTTCCCTATGCAGTTGAGGGCGTTGCCATCGTGAACGGCACCAAGAACGAGGAAGAGGCACAGCGCTTCGTCAACTGGTTCGGCAGTGCACAGATTCAGGGCGAGTGGGCTGAGGTCTTCTCCACCCTGCCGGCAAACACCAACGCTGTTGGTAAGGCCAACGAGTTTAACCAGACCATCGCAGAGCTGCCCGCACAGCAGATCGACTGGGCACTGGTTGCACAGAACATCGACGCATGGTGCGAGAAGATCATGCTCGAATATATGCCGTAATCATCCCGGCATTCTAAGGTTCGTTCGTTTACAATAATGCGGAAAGGTCGGTTTGCAGATGCCATACAGCGAGCCGACCTTTTTTCGCAGCTGCTCATCATCGAGGTACAGAGCATGATCAAACTTGAACATATCGAAGTGACTTTTGGCTCCTTCAAAGCCCTGAAAGACATCAACATTGACATCCACGAAGGTGAGTTCTTCACCTTCCTTGGACCCTCCGGCTGTGGCAAGACCACGACCCTGCGTACCATCACCGGCTTCATTTCTCCCAGTGCCGGTACTGTCAGCGTCCGCGGCAAGGACATCACCAACACCCCCATCGAAAAGCGCAACATCGGCATGGTGTTCCAGAGCTACGCTCTGTTCCCCACCATGACCGTGTACGAGAACATTGCCTTCGGCCTGCAGGTCCAGAAGATGGACAAGGAGGAGATCCGCAAGAAGGTCGTTGAGATGGGCAAGAAGGTGGACCTGAACGAGGAGCAGCTGAAGAAGAAGGTCTCCGAGCTGTCCGGCGGTCAGCAGCAGCGTGTGGCTATTGCCCGTGCGCTGGTCACCAACCCTGAGATCATCTGCCTGGACGAGCCTCTGTCCAACCTTGACGCAAAGCTGCGCGTTCAGCTGCGCAACGAGCTGAAGGACCTGCAGAAGCGTTTTGGCATCACCACCGTTTACGTCACCCACGATCAGGAGGAGGCTCTGACCCTTTCTGACCGCATCGCAGTGTTCAACAAGGGCGTGATCGAGCAGATCGGCCGTCCGGATGAAATTTACAGCCACTCCGCAACCGAGTTCGTCTGCAACTTCATCGGCGACATCAACCGCCTGACCCCGGAATTCCTCGCCGGCACCGGTGCAGATAAGGTGGAGGGTGTTGACCCCAAGAAGCACTGCTACATCCGTCTGGAGCGTATGCACGTCAACGAGACGATGGCCACCGACACCCTCAAGACCGAAGCTGTGGTGGAAGATTACGAGTTCTACGGTCTGTACATCAAGTACACCGTCCGTGCCTTCGGCCAGACCATCAAGGTCATCGAGAAGAACAGCGGCAAGACCCTGTACAAGAAGGGCGATACGGTGACGCTGAGCTATAACCCTGCTGACATCATGCAGTACGAGGGGTGATTTTGAGATGAAAGAAAAGAAAAAATTCTCATTTACGCCTGAAAAGCTGTGGGGAATTGCAATTTTTGTGTTCTTCGCATGGTTCATTTTCGCATTTCTGGTATTCCCCAACCTCAACACCGTGGTGAGCGTGTTCTACCAGAACGGTCACTTTACCACCGAAGTCTTCACAAAGCTGATCCACTCTGCCAAGGCAATGCGAAGCCTGCGGAACAGCTTGATCCTTGCACCCACCCTGTCCATTACTGTCGGCTTTATCGGCATCAGTCTGGTGCTGATCACCGAGTATTTCGACATCAAGGGTGCCAACATCCTCCGTCTGGGCTACATGACCACCCTGATCTACGGCGGCATTATTCTGGTCTCCGGCTACAAGTTCATCTACGGCAAGACCGGTATCCTGACCACCCTGTTCGCCAAGATCATCCCCAGCTTCCCCATTGACTGGTTTGAAGGCTACTGGGCAGTTCTGTTCGTTATGACCTTCGCCTGCACCTCCAACCACATGATCTTCCTCCGTAACGCCATGCGTTCGGTGGACTTCCAGACCGTCGAGGCTGCACAGAACATGGGCGCATCCCAGTTCCGCATCCTGACCAAGGTGGTGCTGCCGGTGCTGACTCCCTCTCTGATGGCTGTCACCATCCTGACCTTTATCACCGGTCTGTCCGCTACCTCCGCACCTCTGCTGGTGGGCGGTCAGGACTTCCAGACCATCACCCCCATGATCCTGACCTTCGCCAATAACGTCAGCTCCCGCCCGCTGGCGGCACTGCTGGCTCTGTTCCTTGGCGTTGCTACCATCATCCTGCTGACCATTATGATCCAGATCGAGAAGCGCGGTCATTATATGTCCGTTTCCAAGGTCAAGACCACCATCGTCAAGCAGAAGATCCGCAACCCCATCCTGAACGTTCTGGCTCATGTGTACGCTTACCTCCTGTTCCTCATCTATGTGATCCCCGTGGCACTGGTCGTCCTGTTCTCCTTCACCGACTCTGCCACCATCGCAAGCAAGCACCTGACCCTGTCCAGCTTCACTCTGGATAACTACATCTCCATCTTCCAGAAGGCTTCCTCTTACAAGCCCTTCGTGGTCAGTATTGCCTACTCCGCTATTGCTGCTTCCTTTGTGGCAATCATCGTTCTGATTGCCTGCCGCATCCTGCAGAAGCGCAACGACCGTCTGGGCGGCGCACTGGAATACGGTCTGCTGATCCCCTGGCTGCTGCCCACCACCCTGATGGCTCTGGGTCTGATCACCACCTACAACACCCCGCGCATCTGGATGTTCAACAAGGTCTTGACCGGCACCTCCGTCATCATGCTCATCGGCTACATCATCATCAAGATCCCCTTCACCCTGCGTATGACCAAGGCTGCTTTCTTTTCGCTGGATGACTCTCTGGAGGATGCAGCCCGGAACATGGGTGCCAAGCCCTTCTACACCTTCATGCGTGTGCAGCTGCCCATCATCCTGCCTACGGTTCTGGCTATCTTTGCCCTGAACTTCAACGGCCTGCTGGGCGACTACGATATGTCTGTCTTTATGTATCACCCCCTGAACAAGCCTCTGGGCGTGTACATCAAGTCTCTGACCGACGCCGAGACCAACGCAGACAACGCTGCTCTGACCTTCGTGTACGCAGTGCTGATGATGGTCATTTCTGCCGCCGTCATGTATCTGGTCTATGGCCGCGGCAACAAGGTGGACAAGAGCAAAGACTAAAGCGTAAGCTGATAATTCAGAAATGAGGTATTTGATATGGTCGGCAAAAAAGAATATGCACAGATCAACGAGCTGCTGAATGCGCGTCTGGATGCCAAAAAGGTTCTCATTGCGGTGCATCGCGGCGCATGGGGCGGCAACATCATCGAGGGCACTGTGCCCTCCCTTGAACTGGCACTGAAGATGGGTGCGGATATGTTCGAGTGCGACCTGTCCAAGTCCACCGACGGCGTGATCTATGCCTTCCACGATACGCAGGAGCCTCGCCTGCTGAAAACGAAGCAGAACGTCAAGACCATGACCTCCGCAGAGATCGACGCACTGGAGTTCTACAACAGCATCGACGAGCCCAGCGGAAAGCATGTCCAGCGTTTTGAAGAAGTGGTGAAGTATTTCACCCACGGCGAGCTGTTCAACATTGACCGTTCCTGGCCCATCCTTGCCGAGACCCATGAGCTGCTGAAGAATTACCCCCATGTGGTCAAGCAGGCAATCATCAAGACCCCGGTAAAGGACGAATATCTGGAGTTCTTCCAGAACTGCCCGGTCAAGTATATGTATATGCCCATCGTGTACAACATGGAGGAGCTGCGGAAGGTTCTGACCTACGACAACATCAACATCGTTGGCGTGGAGGCCATTGCCAAGACCGCGGATTCCGAGATGATCGACCCGGAGAACCTGAAGTGGATCCGGGAGCAGGGGCTGTACATCTGGGTCAACAGCATCAATCTGGGCAGAGGTCACGAACTGAGCGGCACCTACAACGACGATGTGGCCCTCAGCGAGGGACCGGATGCCGCATGGGGCGTTCTGATGGATCGTGGATACAATGTGATCCAGACCGACTGGCCTTCCCTGCTGGCTTCTTATCGGGACGAGAGATTCGGCGTATAACCGATAAAAAGCCCGGCGTGTAACCCCTGAAGGCAGAGACTGCACGGGTCTCTGCCTTTTTGTATAGGAGACGATACCATGAAACTGTTCTATGGGACCGGAAACCAGAGCAAGCTGCGGAATATGCGCGCCATCCTTGCCGGGATGCCTATCGAGCTTGTCACCCCGGCAGACCTTGGCATCCGACTCCCGGCTGTGGAGGAGACCGGCGCAACACCGCTGGAAAATGCAGTGCTGAAAGCTGAGGCATACCATGCTGTTTCCGGTCTGCCCAGCTTCTCGCTGGATTCCGGGCTGTATCTGGAGGGGGTGCCGGCAGAGCTTCAGCCGGGGCCTTACGTTCGCCGGGTAAAGGGCAGGGAACTTTCCGACGAGGAGTTCATTGCCTACTATCAGCAGCTGGCGCACCAGTATGGCGGCAGGCTCAAGGCACGGTTCATCAACGGGCTGTGCGTGGTGCTGAACGACCGGCAGCGGAAAGAAGCCGCCGGGCCGCAGGTTTCCACAGACTGGTTCTGGATCGTGGAAACGCCCCACCCCACCCGGTTAAAGGGCTTTCCCATGGACAGCATTGCGGTGGACCCCCAGACCGGGCGGTACTGGGTGGAGGGCGACCTGAAGGACGAGCAAAACGCCAAGGGTTCCACCCTTGCCACGGGTGTCCGCCGGTTCTTTTCGGAACTGCTGCAAAACGACTTACACTCTGAGATCGAGGAGATAAACTATGGGACATATGACCTGACCCTTGATTCCGCAGGCGGCGGCGAAACTGCCGTTCTGGATAAGGGCGAGGTACACTACGCCTATGTCAATGCTGCCAGAGCCGCAGGTCTGTTCACCAAGAGCGATTATAGCAAATACACCACATAAATCTTTATACATGGGGGTTGAAAAAATAATGCTTCACGCAAGGGAAATCACACTTGGCGCAATTGTTTTGCGAATTATTATGGCAGAAGTCCTTGGCGGTGTGATTGGTTCGGAACGTGGGAGAATGAATCGCCCTGCTGGAATGCGCACCTATATGTTGGTCAGTATCGGCTCCTGTGTGGTTATGCTGATAAACCAGTATGCCTATCAGGTCTATGGTGTTGGCGACCCTGTGCGGTTGGGCGCACAGGTCGTCAGTGGCATTGGCTTTCTGGGTGCAGGAACAATTATTGTAACAACGCATAATCAAATCAAAGGCCTGACGACAGCCGCCGGACTTTGGGCATCGGCGTGTATAGGTCTTGCAATCGGAATTGGTTTATACGAGGTTGCTATCGTTGCCTGCATTGCGGTGTTCTCGGTTCTTACTGTGTTGCATCAGTGGGATTTCTATATGAGAAACCGTACCAATATTATTGATTTATATATTGAGCTGGATGCAAGCATTTCCTTTGGTGAATTTTTGCGTAACACACGAGAATTGGATTTAGAGTTGAGTGATATTCAAAAAGAAGATCACTCTCATTATGATGCCGAAGTTGTTCCCTTTACGGTTACAATACGAAGCAAAACAAGCCGTACACAAGATGATATTCTCAGTATCATCCGGCGTATGGAAGGAATCAAATATTTTGAAGTGATTTAATCGAGGATCCTCAGAATGATAAAAAATATTGTGTTTGATATGGGAAACGTTCTGGTTCGGTTTGACCCGGAGCTGTTTATGGACCGCTATTCCCTCACCGGCGAGGACCGCAAGCTGATCCGCAACGAGGTGTTCCGCTCGGTGGAGTGGACCATGCTGGACCGGGGCGTCATCGACGAGGAGATCGCAGAGCAGCGCATCCTGCCCCGTCTGCCGGAGCATCTGCACGATGCAGCCCGTGGGCTGATCGAAACGTGGGATGACCCCATTGTGCCAGTGGAGGGAATGCTGGAGCTTTTGCAGTCACTGAAAGCAAAGGGCTACCGTCTCTATCTGCTTTCCAACGCTGCCACCCGCCAGCCCATCTACTGGGCACGGGCAGAGGCCAGCAAGCTGATGGACGGTGCCCTGATCTCCGCAGAGGTCAAGCTGCTGAAGCCCGACCCGCAGATCTACCGCACCTTCCTGCGCAAGTTCGCCCTTCGCCCGGAGGAATGCGTCTTTATTGACGATACGCCCATCAACGTAGAGGGCGCACTCTACGAAAATATGGCAGGCATCGTGTTCAACATGGATGTCGCTGCCCTTGCCGAGAGCCTGCACGCTCTGGGCGTGGAATGGTAAGGTTTTGATTGGAGAAATGCTTATGATGATCTGGATCGGTTTGATGCTTTTGATTTGTGCCGGATTCTCCGCTTATGCGGGGGCATCCCAGTTGGAACAGGCAAAACAGCGTGCAAAGTGTTCTCTGGACGCTTTCACGGAACGAAGAAACGGGGTAAGCTGCATCTGTCTGGCGATCCTGTTCGTGATCCTTGGAATCGGCATCAACCTGTGACAGTGCATTTCTCACATCCCTATTTACTTCTTCCAAAGCCTGTCTGATGGGTTTGTTATGGCTCCCCATCGCCGCAGCAGTCCACAGGCGGTTTTGAAAGATAAATCTCCTTCATTTTCATTTTCTGCTTAACGGCAGCAATAAAAAAGACCCCCGCAGCGTATGATTTGACGCCGCGGGGTTTCTCAATTGTTCGGTTTGTATTGCAGCACCTTCTGGGAGAACGTCCGATCGAAGAACTGGATGAAGGGCCCAAGGCAGAACGCACAGATCAAGGTGCCAAGGCCCACAAGGCCACCCAGCAGCCAGCACAGCAGGGCGCTGAGCGCATCGGTGAAGATGCGGCACCCGAAGTACGGGCAGGGTGTGTAGTCCCGCAGACCGAGGGAAAGGTAATCGTAGGGCGCGATGCCGAGGTCGGCGGTCTGGTAGAGCGAAGCGCCCAGCGCCGTGACCAGCACCGCCGCGATGACCCACGCCAACTGCACCGCCAGCGACGGCGCGTCGCCGAAGTGGGCGTGAATGGGGTCATAGAACGCCGTGACGATGTACCCGATGCAGATGCCGTTGACGAAGGTGCCAAGGCCGATGTACTTGCGCCCGAACCAGAATTCCAGCGCAAAGAAGAGGATGTTGGTGGCGACGTTCTGCACGCCCAGCGAGATGCCCAGCAGCTCGGCAAGGCGCATATTCAGCGCGCTGATGGAGTCGTTGCCGAGATGGGACTGCTTGAAGAGGGCGATGCCCAGACCAATAATGACAATGCCCACCATCATACCCACGATGCGGCGGGTGGTCGGCTTTTGGGTGGTCGAAATGCTCATGAAACGGCCTCCTGATTTATTTTTCTCTATTATAACGCTGCAGGAGGGTCAGCGCAATCAATATTGCACAATTATCTGTTTCATTGTGGAAAACTCATTGTCTCAAGTCTTCTTCCAGCCGGGCCTTGTCCAGCCCCTCGCCGATGACGATGAGCACCTGCTGTCCCTGCGGGATGGGGGCCGCCGTCAGACCGGCGGCGGCAGCATTCAGCTCATACCACTGGCCATCATCCTCCACGAAGCCTTTCACCCGGAGGACATTTCCGCAGGCAGGGTCGGTGAAGAGGGACGGGATGTTCTTTTCCAGCTGAGCACGGGGCAGACCCAGCTCGAGGAAGTAGGCCGAGGTGAAAGCATCATGCGCGTCGAAGTGGAGCTTTTCGCAGCTGGCCTGCCGGCAGCCGCACTTTGCGATGCGGGCCATATCGTCGCCGGTCAAATCGGCCCAGTCCTTCGCAATAATTTCCTTCGGGCCGAACTTCCGGGAGCACTTGCAGGCTTCCAGCGCACGGGCCAGATGGGCTTCTGCCCCCTGCTTCTGCGCGTCAGAGGCCAGCTGACAGCGGCTCAGGAGGACACTGCCCGCCCATGCACTCTCGGAAGCGAGGATATATTCTGCCTGCGGGGAAAGTTCTTCCGGCAGAAGGGCATCCACGATGGCGATGACATTGCCCAGCTGATACCAGCAGTCCAGCGGCTCGTCCCGCAGCACGTCGAAGAACTCGTCCACGTCAAAGATGCCGCTGGGCTCCACGATGACCCGCTCAAAACCCCGCATGGCCATGGAGATGAGCTTTGTCCGCATCCGGCGCTGGTGGGTGTCGCAGTCGCAGCCACCGCTGATGGTCTCCAGCTCCACGCCCTGCGCCTCGAGGTCCTGCAGGAGCATGGCGTCCACGTTCACCGCGCCGAAGTCGTTTTCCAGTACACAGACTTTGACGCCCTGCCCGGCCCACCATGCCGCGTATCTGCGCAGGAAGGTGGTCTTCCCTGCCCCGAGAAATCCTGTGATAAGGTCTACCTGAACCATTGTCCTGTCCTCCTGTTGTATCAGCTTTTTCAGCGTTAGTATAAACTGACAGCCGTCGATTGTCAAACACAAGAAACGGCCCTTTCCCGGTCTGGGAAAGGGCCGTTCCGCCGCAATGCTGGGAGTTCCTTACAGGAATTCGACGCTGCCGTCCTCGATGTGGTACATCGCACCGACGACCCGCAGGCCCGTTTCCTCCTCGATGTTATGGATACACAGGCTCTTTTCGATCTCCTGCACACTGTGCCGGACATTGAGACAGCTAGCCTTGTAGGGGTCTGTTTCATCCCCGATGGCCTTCTTTATCTCGTCCGTGATGTAGCGGATATAGCCGGAGGGCTCCTGGTTGATGGCGGCATCCACCGCACCGCAGTGGGTGTGGCCCAGCACCACCACCAGCCGACAGCCCAGATGGCCGGCAGCGTACTCGATGCTGCCCAACTGGTGGTCGTCGATGATGTTGCCCGCCAGCCGGATGACGAACAGCTCACCGATGCCCGCCGAGAAGATGTTCTCCGGGATGACCCGGGAATCCGAACAGGTGACGATGATGGCGTAGGGCGACTGACCCTTCGCCCAGGTGGACATCCGGATACGGCGGGAAATATCGCCGCTCCCGTTTTCCGCATTCAGGTATTTCAGATTGCCCGCCGCCAGCTTGTAGATGGCATCGGCCGCGGTGCAGACTGGGGTCTCACGCATTGCAGCAGCCTCCTTGGAAAAAAGTGGTAAAAAGTATCCTACAAAAATGCCCGGCCGTCCAACGAAGGGCAGCCGGGCGGGAGCTCAGTTTATCAGAAGTGGATGACGCCGAGGATCAGACCAGCGACGAGGCAGACGATGGAAACACCCCACTGCCAGCCGAAGCAGTACTTGATGTGGTCCTTGATCTCGACACCGGCCAGACCGATGCCCAGATAGGTAGCGGGAGCCACCGGGCTGATGAAGGTAGCGCAGTTGCGGCAGACGACCATTGCGATGGCGATGTGAGCCGGGTTGACGCCGAACTGGTTGCCAACGCTGACCAGAACGGGCAGCAGGCCGTAGAAGTAGGAGTCGGTATCGAACAGCAGAGCCAGAGGCACGCTCAGGATGCCGATGATGATGGGCAGGAAACGGCCCAGAGAGGCGGGGATGACGTTGGCCATCATAATGGCCATCTTCTCCATGATGCCGCTCTTGCTCAGGACACCGAGGAAGACACCGGCACACAGGATGGTGGAAGCCATGCTCAGGCCAGCGGAAGCGTGGCTCTTGATGATGGAGTTGTGCAGCTTCTTGCCGCGGTAGTTGACCAGAATGCCCAGAGCGCAGCCGACCATGAAGACGTAGTAAGAGGGGAAGATGTCCAGGACCAGCACGATGATGACGGCCAGAGTCAGGATGACGTTGAAGATGAAGTTCTGGGGACGAGCCAGAGCCTCATCCTTCTTGCCGTCGTCGGAGTCGTCGTACTTGCCGGCGTCCTCAGCAACGATGGCATCGCCGAGCTTTGCGATGCGCTTCTTCTCCTGCAGGCCCCAGAAGATGGCGGTGCCGACAGCCAGCACCAGGCCGACGATCTGCATGGGCATGAGCTGGAACCACAGGTCGTTGGGCTCCATCTCGATGACGCTTGCAGCGCGCATGGTGGGGCCGCCCCAGGGCATCAGGTTCATGACGCCCATTGCGGTGACGCAGATGAGCAGCAGGGTCTCACGGCGCATGTGCAGGCGCTTGTAGACGGGCAGCATGGCGGGGATGGTGATGAGGAAGGTGGAAGCGCCGCCGCCGTCCAGATGGCCGATGATGGCGATGAGGCAGGTCATCAGAGCAACGCCGACGACGTTGTTGCCGACCTTCTTCATCAGCGCACCGATGATCTTGTCGAACATGCCTGCATCGGTCATGACGCCGAAGAACAGGACGGAGAAGATGAACAGGACCGCCGTACCGTGGACGCCCTTGACGCCCTCCTTGATAAAGCCAGCCATTTCATCCAGGGTGAAAGCACCGGTAGCCACCAGAATGGCTGCGGTGATGGTCGAGACGCTGACGAATGCCAGTGCAGGGACCGTGACATTGCGCAGCAGCAGGACGATGACCGCAATCACCGTTGCAAAGCCGAGCAGAGCGAGGATCGTATCACTCATGGGTTTGTACTTCCTTTCCTTTTTCGTATACTGGGGATGCATTCCGTTTTATCCTCCAGAATCATTCCCGTTCGTTATGGTTCAAGTATACAGACTCAAACTTACAGCCCAAAGCCCTTCTCGTTACGGTTTGTTAAGAAATTCCTTAATATCCTGTAAGATTGTGTATGGAAGGTTGGATACAATAGAGTGCAACACAAAAGGCGTCCTTTCGGACGCCTTTTGCGTTGTTTATTCTTTCCGGCTGCTCCTTATCTGCGCCAGAAGCGTAGACGCCGACACAGGTTTTACCACATAGCCGTCGATGACGCCGTGGCTGCGGGCGTCCACAATCTCCCTTGTAGGGGCATTGGTCATCACGATGCGGGTCATGCCCGGGTAGCGGCCCCGGATTGCCATGCAGAAATCCACGCCGCTGCTGCTCATCAGGCTCTCGTCGATGGCGAGAACGTCGAAGGGCTGCTGCTCCAGCAGCTGGCGCAGCTCGTCCCGGCGGGAGCAGGTGGACACACTCAGGCCCAGCGCGCTGAGGTCTTTGTCCAGCAGGTCGAGGACCTTGTTGTTGTCGTCCGCCGCCAGGATGCGCAGCTTGCTGTCCACGCCCCACTGCAGCTGTTCGCGCTCCTGCTGCTGCTCCAGCACCGGCAGATAGACATAGAAGGTCGTGCCTCTGCCGATGGTGCTCTCCGCCCGGATTCGGCCCCGGTGGGTGCGGATGATCTGGTCGGCCAGGGCAAGGCCGAGGCCGGTACCTTCGCCGGTCTTCTTTGTGGTGAAGAAGGGCTCGAAGATGTGCTGCATCGTCTCCTTGTCCATGCCGCAGCCGGTGTCGGTGACGCTCAGGCAGACGTAGCTCGACCATTCCTCGGAGATCTTCTCTTCCGGGAAGAGCGCCGCCAGCTCACTGCGCGGCACGACACTGCCCCGGATGGTCAGCTTTCCGCCCGCAGCGCCGATGGCGTGGATGGCGTTGATGCTGATGTTCAGCAGCACCTGCTGCAGCTGGGTCGCATTGCCCAGAACGCATTCACCGCTCAGCTCATTTTCTTCCTTCAGCTCCACGTTCTTCGGGCAGTTCGTCTCCACCAGTTTCCGGGTCCGATGGAGCAGTCCCTCCACCGACACGGCGTCGTAGACCGTCTCCACGTTTTTCCGGCTCATGGAGGAAATCTGTTTCACGACCTCCTGTGCCTTCTGCGCCGCCTCGCTGATCTCCATCGCGTTGTCATAAATTTCGCTGCCCGGGTCGGCGTCGGCCATGATGAGGTCGGCATAGCCGGTGATGGGGGTCAGGAAGTTATTGAACTCATGGGCGATGCCGCCGGTGAGGGTCCCCATCATCTGCAGCCGCTGGCCGTGGGCCAGCGACTCTTCGCTGCGGTGGAGCTCTTCGAGGGTCTGGTTCAGAGTCTTCAGATCGCTGATCTCGGTCGCGCTGCGGCGGTCGCGCTCCTGCAGCCGGAACATCTGGAACATGAAGAGCACCAGCACCAGCGCCACGCCGCCGAAGATGAGGACCACCTTCACGAAGCTCTGCTGTACCGGCTCGTAGAAATCGTCGTAGTCCACCACGGCGCTGACGATCCAGAAACTGCCCCCCACGTCCAGATGACGAAAGGCGCTTATCTTATGCACCCGGGGCAGATCCGGGTCGGCCCACCAGTAGGAGTAGTAGTCCAGCGTGCCGGATTCCTCTTCCTGCTGAGCGCGCAGCAGCTCACTCAGACTGCTCATGTCCAGTTCCTTCCCCTGATAGATGCGCTGGCGGCCCTCCACGACTTTGATGCCCCACTGAACGGCTTCGGGGTGCATGACCACAAGGTTATCGTCATTCTTTATCATGATGTAGCCGTTCCTGCCGACATGGATCTCCGAGATGAGCTGCTGATACATGACCGTGGAGTCTACCACGAGGCAGGCTGTCTCATCCCCGGCCTTCTTCTTCATCACAAGATAGTGCTCGTCACCGCTGTGGTACTGCCAGTAGGAGATGTCCTCCGTCCGGGTGATGAGGACATCGCAGACGGCGCTGAGGCCGTAGCAGCTGTAGATGACCTCGCCGCTGCTGTTTTCCAGCCAGACGTCCCGGATGGTATCGCTCCGGGCCACCGTGGGGCGGAACGCTTTGCTGGCCTCCGCTTTTCCGGCGATGGAGTCCAGCCGGTCGGCGTATTCTTCCAGCAGGACGCGGATGCTGTCGGCGGTGCTCTGCACCACCAGCTCCATCTGCCTCGTCTGGCTGTCCATCATGGCGGTGCGGTAGTCCTTCCACACCATACCCACCACGACAGCCAGTGCGGCTACCGTGACGACACCGATGGCCAGCGGCATCCACAGGGTGCGCAGCGTCTGGAAGCGTATCTTTTTCGGGGCGTTCTCCTTCATATCGAGTCCTCCTTTGGGGCGGTCTTGCTCTTCCTGTCTAAAAATGTTATAATTTTATTTATCGCAAGTGAAACAAATTTTTCCGGTCAGAAAAGTGCAGGGAGTTATCATGTCGTATCATGTTCTTATTGTAGACGACGATCCAGCAATTTGCAAACTTTTATCGAAAGTTATGATAAGCAATGAGATGGACCCTCTCGTCGTCAACAGCGGCGCGGCGGCGCTGGACCTCATCGCGCGGCAGAGCAGCACGCTGGATATGATCCTGATGGACATCACGCTGGGCGACATGGAGGGATTCGATGTCATCCAGACCATCCGGCGCAACGGCGTCACCACGCCGGTCATCATCATCAGCGGCCGCAACGAGGACTATGATTTCATGTACGGCCTCTCGCTGGGCGCCGACGACTATGTCACCAAGCCCTTCCGTCCCCAGATTTTGGGCGCAAAGGTCAAGGCCCTTATCCGCCGCAGCAAGAGCTTCTCGCAGGAGAACAACCAGCAGATCAGCTGCGGGCCTTTCCTCTGCGACACCACCACCATGCGCTTTTATAAAAACAATGTAGAGCTGAACCTCTCCGAGAAAGAGCGCAGCCTGCTGCTGCTCTTTGTGCGCCACCCGCAGCAGGTGTTCACCAAGGACATGATCTACGAGCAGATATGGGGCAACCTCATTGCCGTGGACGACAACGCCATCATGGTCTACATCAACCGCCTGCGCAGCAAGATCGAGGACAACGCCCGCACGCCCCAGCACATCATCACCATCCGCGGCGTCGGCTATCGTTTTGTGCCGTAAGAGCGTCATTTATTTTTTTCATAGAAACAAAGAAGAGCAGCCAACTGCGCGCGGTGCAGTTGGCTGCTCTCTGGTTTTATGCCGGTATAAAACACAAAACCTTGAAAAAGGAGAATCGCATGAAGTTTGTGTGCATATTTAGCCGCAAAAGCGGGGGTGAGAAGAGCGAAGGAATCTCCGTGAATCCATTCCGAAGCGTGGTTGGCAAGCCACATTCCCGCTTTTATGCTATATCACTCAATCTTCGCGGAAAGAGAAAGGCTTGACTTCGCGGACGACGTCCATGACAGTGCCGTCGCGGGCCTCGATGATGCCCACGATGCGGTCGCCGAACTGGACCTTCTCAGGCTCGCCGACGATGGAGTAGGCGATGTCGCGCAGCTCCTCGATGGTCTTCAGAGGCACGCAGTCGGCGTCCTGCAGGGCCTTCAGCAGGTCGGGGCGCTTGGGGTTGACGGCCACGCCGTAATCGGTAACGACGATGTCCACGCTCTCGCCCGGGGTGGTGACAGTGGTCACGTCGGTGCAGATGGCCGGGATGCGGCCCTGCAGCAGAGGAGCGATGACGATGGTGCACTTTGCACCCTGTGCGGTATCGGGATGGCCGCCCTGTGCGCCGGTGATGATGCCATCGGAGCCGACGACGACGTTGCAGTTGAAGTGGGTATCAACTTCCAGAGAGGCCAGGATGACGTAATCCAGCTTGTTGACGAAAGCGCCCTTGTTCATGGGGCTTGCGTACTCGCCAGCAGAGATGGGGAAGTGGTTGGGGTTGGTGCGGACATTGTTGACCGCATCCAAATCGAAATCCTGGGTATCCACCAGCTTGCGGGCCAGACCGCAGTCCAGCAGCTCGCACATGGGCTTGGTCAGACCACCGACGCCCAGACCCATATGGATGTTCTTCTCTTCCATGATCTTGGCCAGAGAGATGGTGGAGGCGATGGATGCGCCGCCGACACCGGTCTGATAAGAGAAGCCATCCTTGAAGTAGGGGGTGTTTGCAACGACCTGCGTGCAGTACTCGGCCATCAGGATCTTGCGCTGGTCGGTGGTGGGCTTTGCAGCGCCGGTAGCGATCTTCTCGGGGATGCCGATCTGGTCCACGACGCAGACGTAATCCACCTTGGTCTGGTTGATCTCTGCGGGGTAGTTGGGGTAGTCCACGAGGCAATCGGTGACAGCGACGACATAGTCAGCCATCTCAGCGTCCACGTAAGCATAGCTCAGGACGCCGCAGTTGGTCTTGCCGCCCATACCGGAGCAGTTGCCGTACTCGTCGCAGGAGGGTGCGCCGATGAAGGCGATGTCCACATGGGTCTCGCCGGTCTCAATGGCGCGGACACGGCCGCCGTGGCTGCGCATGGTGGCCAGGCCCTTCAGCTTGCCATGGGAGATGGCATCGCCGATCTTGCCGCGGACACCGGAAGACTCGATGTTGACGATGGTGCCGTCCTCGATCATGGGGACGAGGGCGTCATGAGCCTTGCCCAGAGAGCTTGCGCTCAGGGTGATGTTCTTGAAGCCCATCTTGTGGATCTCTTCCATGACCATGCAGACCACGAGGTCGCCCTCGCGGAAGTGGTGGTGGAAGGAGACGGTCATGCCGTCGTGGGCATTGCACTTGACCAGAGCCTCGTGGATGTCCTTGACCATCTTGTCGTGGTCATTGCGCATCACGGGGGTGACCTTCGGGCTGGCCTTCTGGAAAGCCTTGCCGTCTTTATAATTGTTGCCCTGGAAGACCTCTTTGCCGGTGCGCTCGAGGATCTCTTCGGGAATTTCTCTGCCGACTGCGTTCAACATAATTACAAATCCCCCTTATACACGCCGGATGCCTTTGCCAGATCGATGGTGCGCTTTGCGCCGTCGTAGAAGGCGATGTCGATCATCTTGCCGTCAACGGTGAAGACGCCGATGCCCAGTGCCTTCTTGGAGTCGATCTCCTTGACGACCTTCTCAGCGAAGATGATGTCCTTCTGGGTGGGAGTAAAGATCTCGTGGACGATGGGGATCTGACGGGGGTTGATGATGGATTTGCCATCGAAGCCCATCAGGTGGATGTTCTCGACATCCTTGCGGAAGCCGTCCATATCCTTCAGGTCGGTGAAGACGGTGTCGAAGCACTGCACGCCTGCTGCGCGGGCTGCAATGATCATCTGCTGGCGGGCGCCCATCAGCTCGATGCCGGTGCCGGTGATGTGGGTCTGCAGGTCCTTGGTGTAGTCGCCGCCGGACAGTGCGATGCCGAACAGGCGCTCATCGCTCTCGCAGATCTCCAGAGCGTTCATGACGCCGCGGGCAGACTCCAGAGCGGCGATGATGAGGACTTCGCCCTCAGGACGGCCATAGGTCTTCTCGTCCTCGGCGATGGCGGCAGCCACGCGGCGGACATCCTCAGCGTGCTCGGTCTTGGGGATGCGGATGGAATCGCAGCCGCCGGCCACGCAGGCACGGATGTCTTCACGCCAGTAGGGAGTGTCCAGACCGTTGATACGGACGACGCGCTCTGCACCGCGGTAATCCACGGTCTTCAGGGCGTGATACAGGCTGAAACGGGCGACATCCTTCTGGTTCTCGGCGACAGCGTCCTCGAGGTCCAGCATCAGGGAGTCGGCCTTATAGATGTAGGGGTCCTTGATGAGGCCGGGCTTCTGCGCATTCAGGAACATCATCGTGCGGCGCAGGCGCTTCTTGTTCGGATTATTCATCGAATGGCACCTCCCCAGGGCAGATTCTCATACTGGTCAACAGAGCGGAACACCGCGCCCTCGATGCGGGCCTTCAGGGTGCAGTCCAGTGCGCCCTTGTCCACGATGGTGATGCGGACGTTATCGATGTCCAGATTCTTCAGGGTCTCCAGTGCGACCTTGCGCAGCTGGTTGCCGTACTGATGGATGACGGAGCTTTCGAGGGAGAAATCGATCTTACCCTCACCCGGCTCGACGGTCACCATGCAGTCGCTGGATTCCAGAGTGCCAGCCGTGGCTGCTTTCTTGATCTCCATGCTTTTTTCCTCCTTGGCAGGTGGTTTCTTCAATCGTTATACCGTACTTGCGGGGCAGCGCCTCACTGCGCCGCTCCTGATGGTTCTATCATAATCGGACAATCTTACAAAAGGCATAGCGTCAGTCTTAATATTCGTTAAGAATCGCCAAAAATTTCTCTTGTACACAAGACATATTCCATTTGGTCATGCTGCTCGCGCATTTTCTCTTCCATTTCCCCTCCTTTCCTGCACGAGATGCCATCCGGCGCTGTTTTCGCCTTTTTCTCAGCTCTATCCTACCGCACCCAGCGGCATTTGTGAAATGAAAAGATGGAATCCTTATCCATCCAAAAAGGGAAGGGGTAGTGCAAAGCAGGCAAAACCACTGGCTGTGCGTTTTGCCTGCTGCGGAAAGATCCTTTTTTACACGGGGTTGAAGCCCTTACCGATGATCTCGCTGGAATTTTCTATCATGATAAAGGCTGTCGGCTCCTGCTGGCGGATGAAGTTGCGCAGGCGGATGGCCTGACTGCGCCGCATGGTGGTCATGATGACCGTCTTGTGGGCGTCAGAGTACGCGCCGCGCGCTTCAAAGGTGGTCGCACTGCGGTTCAACTCGTGGATGATGAAGTTGCAGATGGGCTGCGGGTGCTCACACACGATGTTGAAGCACTTGCAGAGGTTCATATTCTCGATGACATTGTCCACCACCATCGACTTGGCCACCAGACCCATGACGGAGAACAGACCGGTGGAGGGGCCGTACATTACAAACGAGAGGCCCACAGCCGCCACATCCGCTGCCATCAGGGCAGAACCGATGTTCATGCTGGTGTACTTTTTCAAAATCATGGCGATGACATCCGTTCCGCCCGAGGATGCGCCGATGTTGAACAGGATTGCCGAACCGATCGCCGGGAGCATAATGGCAAATACCAGCTCCAGCATCGGCTGGTCGGTCAGAGTGCCATGCATCGGCACCAGCGCGTCCAGCGCCTGCAGGCTCACCGACATCACGATGGTCGCATAAACGGTGCGGACGCCGACGCTCTTGCCCAGAAAGATGAAGCCCAGTACCAGCAGCGCGTAGTTGGCAGCGGTGGTGAAGGTACTTGCCGAGCAGTGAAGCAGCTGGCTGAACACGGTGGAAAAGCCGGTCACGCCGCCGAAGGCGAAGTGGTTCGGGAATTTGAAAAAGTAGATGCCGATGACCATGATCCAGATGCTGACGGTGATGAGGCCATACTCAGCCAGCGTCCGGAGCCAGGGATTTTTGATTTCTTTTATTGTTGACGCCATAGTCTGATTTTTTGCCGCCTTCCGGTTTACATGGGGCCGAGGTGGATCGCCTGTGCGATCATCAGCAGCACAGAACCGACAGCCAGCCAGATGAGGAACAGCTTCCACATGAACTTCATCCAACGGTCATAGGGGATGTTCACAGCGCTGATGATGCCCATCAGAGCGGTGGAAGTGGGCAGGACGTAGTTGCAGAAGCCGTCGCCGAAGTTGAAGGAAAGGATCGCGGTCTGACGGGTAACGCCCACGAGGTCGGCCAGAGGTGCCAGAATGGGAATGACAGCTGCGGCCTGACCGCTGCCGGAAGTCAGGAAGACGTTGATAATGGTGTTTGCCAGCAGCATGGCGGGTCCGAGCAGGATGGTGGGGACGAAGTTCAGGCCGTTTGCCAGTGCATGGACAACGGTATCGGTGATGTGACCGGCGTTCATGATGCTGCTGATGGCCTGTGCCATGCCGATGATGAAGGCAGCGCCCAGCATCTTTTTGCAGCCCTCAAGGAACTCCTTGGAGATCGCGGAGGGGCCAAAGCCGCCCAGTACGCCTTCGATGACAGCCAGTGCGAGGAAGACAGATGCGGTCTCAGACATATCCCAGTCGAGCTTGATGCCGCCGTAGACGATGAGGATAAGGGATGCGAAGAAGACCAGCATGATGAGGATCTTGCGGGCGTCCAGCTTGCCGAAGGAGTCGAGGTCCGCAGCATCGCGGAACTCGCTGGTCTTGTCGAGCTCGTACATGGGGCTGAGTTCGGGATGCTTCTGGATCTTCAGTGCGTAGCGAATGAGGTAGATGTTCGTGATAACATAGAACACAGCAAAGCAGATAAAGCGGTATCCCACGCCGGAATACAGCGGCAGACCGGCGATTTTCTGAGCCACGATGGTCGTGTTGATGTTCAGAGGGCCAGTGGAGAAGCCGATCGCGCCGCCCAGCAGGATGATTGATGCACCGGTGATGGAGTCCAGACCCATCGCAAAGGCCATCATGACCATGATGGGCGCAAAGGCAATGAACAGGTTGACGCCCTGCGTGGTGCAGATGAGGCCGAACACCAGCGTCAGGATGGGCAGGAACAGATAGACGCGGGTGGAGAAGACCTTCGCCATCTTGGCCACCACGGCGTGGAGTGCGCCGGTCTTGGTCAGGATGTGGAAAGCACCGCCTGCGAACATGATGACCAGCATCAGATCAATGCGCTTGATGAAGGCCTTGACGATGTACAGAGGAATTTCAAGCGGGTTGACGGGAGTCTTATCAATGTAGTTGAAATCGTTGGGGTCGATGACCTTGATGCCTGCTTCGTTCTCGAAGCGGGTGTAGGAGCCTGCCGGGATGATCCAGGTCAGCAGGACCGCAAGCAGGATGATGATGCCGATGATGACGAAGGTATGCGGCATCTTGAATTGTTTCTTTTTCGTTTCCATAATTTTTTCCTCTCTTTTGACACACCAAAGCGTCAGCTCTGGCCGTTTAGTTCTTTGGCCAGATTCTCATGGAATTCCTTCTTGATGGCTTCCAGCTTTTCCGGGTCTTCAATGAGCTGTGCGCCCGTCAGAGCCAGGATCTTTGCGCCGTAGACCACCGCATTGTGGGCCGCTTCGGTCTTGCCGGCGTCCAGATATTCCTGCGAGTGAGCCGCTGCGCCCTCCGGGACAAAGGCCACGCGGATGCAGGTGCCGGGTACATGGCGCATCACGTTGCCGAAGTCGGTGGAACCGGTCTTCTGGCGGGCCGGACGGATGCAGGGAGCATGGACCTTCTCGGCCTGCTCCATCACCAGCTCGTTGAGAGCCAGCACCGGGATCTTGTTGTCGAGGCTCTTTTCCTCGATGATCTCCACTTCCGTCTCGGTCATCATGGCTGCGCCCTGAAGTACCTTCCTGACGCGGGCCACCACGCCGTCCAACTCCGTACGGTTGTAGGAGCGGACATACATACTCGCTTCTGCATAGCCGGGCACCACATTTGCCGCCGTGCCGCCGCAGTTGACGATGGTATAGTGCATCCGAACATCCGAGGGAACATGCTCCCGCAGGAACTCGACGCCCTGACAGGCCATGATCAGGCCGTCCAGTGCGCTGCGGCCCTTTTCGGGCTTGAGCGCTGCGTGAGAGCAGACACCGTGGTAGATGATCTTGAGCTTGTTGAGCGCCAGCGACTTGACGTCTACCTGCGTGGCCGGGCCGCCGTGCATCATGAGCGCCACATCCAGCTCCTCAAAAGTACAGCCGTTTTCCAGCATCATGACCTTGCCGCTGATGCTCTCTTCGGCAGGCGTGCCGTAGACCGTGATGGTATACGGTGCGTCGATGGCTGCATCTTTCAGAGCCTTGGCTGCGCCCAGAATGGCCGGTCCCTGCATATGGTGGCCACAGGCGTGGCCCAGACCGGCCAGAGCATCGTACTCGCAGAGCAGGCCGATATTCGGGCCGCCCTCGCCGTGCTTCCAGACGGCTCGGAACGCGGTATCCATACCAGCAATGCCGCGCTCCACAGTGAAGCCTTCTTTTTCCAGCCAGCCGGTCAGGGTCTCAAATGCATGAAACTCCTGCAGACCCACTTCCGGGTGGTCGAAGAAGTCGTCTGCCATTGCAGTCAGGGCAGCTGCGCTCTGCTCAACGCTTCGCTCCAGTTTTTCCTCCAACATAATAAGCACCTCCGTTTTTTGGTACTTTCAGTTTACCAAATCGGAGGTGCTTTGTACATTTTGAAAAAATTATATCTTCATTTTGGAATTCTTATGTTCAGTTTATCAGAGCTTCAAATACTCCTCTGCCGCATCCTTCATCTGCATGATCATAGCTCGCATGGGTTTGGTCAGCTCCACATCCCGGCGGTAGGCCACCACAACGTCCTGTCCGTACCTGGAAATGTCGATGGTGTAGTATTTCACCGGCTTCGGATAGTGGATGTTCTTCTGATAGCCCTGCCGGATAAAGCCCACGCCCAGACCCTCGGCCACCAGCTGTGCGCCAAGCTCCATATTGCGTACTACCCGGATGCGGCCCGGCTTGACCTTGTAATCTTTCAGGATCTTCTCTTCCACCCGCCGGGCGCTCTGCATCTCGGTGTTCAGAAATATCGTCTCACCGCTCAGAAGGTGCGGGTCAAGGAAGTCGAACTTTGAGCCTTCGACGGGGACCGCCTTTTCGTTCAGCGGGTGGTCTCCGGGCAGTATCAGCAGAAAATCTTCCATGCCCAGCGGGACAGCCTCCATCTCGGACGTTACGTCGCTCTGGCTCAGCACCACAAGGTCAAGCTCCCGGTTTTTCAGCATGATGGTCAAATCGGCCAGATTTCCTTCCCGGATGACCACATCCACCTGCGGCCACTCCCGCTCGTACACCGACAGCACCGCAGGCAGAAACCAGATGCCGCGCCGCTGTGCGATACCGATCCGCACCTGCCCGGCATTCTCCCGCTCCGTCTGCCGCCTCACCGCCTCGAACTGTCGCTCCAGCTCCAGCATCTGAGAAGCCTTTTCCACATACTGCTTGCCCAGCCACGTCAGCTCGAATTTCCGGCCATTCCGCTCGAACAGCCGTGCCCCCAAAATCTTTTCCACATTATTGATGTACAGACTCAGTGCGGGCTGTGAGATATACAACCGCTCCGAGGCGCGGGTCAGGCTCTTGCATTCCGCAAGGGTGCAGACATACTTTTGCTCCTTCAAGTCCATTCGATTCCAGCCTCCTCACCAAATAACGACATTTTTCTTATTATAGCACATTTGAGCGCAAACAAAAAAGCCCTCCTTTGCAGGAGGGCTTTCGTATGAGCTTTACACAGACCGTTTTACAGCATCATCGAGACTGCAAGGTTGAACCCTGCCGCAATGCCCACGCTGATGGGCGCTGCTGATGCTGCTGATTATTTTTTATGCGTGATTGAAGCCCTTGCCGAACACCTCGGTGGTGCTGAGCATCGAGATAAAGGCGTTGAGGTTTTCCTTATGGATAAATGCCTGCAACTGCAATGCCTCGCGGTGGGTGAGGGTCGTATAGATCATGTAGTGGGGCCGGTCGGTGTAGGCACCGTAGCAGGGCGTATAAGTCGCGCCGCGCACCAGCTTGCGCATGACGAAGTCACAGATAGGGTCTTTGTCGTCGCAGATAATGAGGATGGCCTTACACATCTTCATCTGCTCGAGGACGGCATCGACGACGAGGCTCTTGACCGTCAGACCCACGAAAGAGTAGAGAGCGGTGTAGAGGTCGAAGACGAAGCAGGCTGCCAGCACCATGGCGAGGTCGGTGATAAAAAGCGCCTCGCCGGTGTTCTTCATATGGGCGTATTTTTTCAGGATGAGGGCGACGACATCGGTGCCGCCGGAAGACGCGCCCACGTTGAAGAGCAGAGCCGACGCAATGGCGGGCAGGGCGATGGCGAAGACCAGGTCCAGCATGGGCTGGTCGGACAGGGGGCCGCTGAGGGGGACATATTTTTCAAAAAGGGCCAGCTCTGCCGTCATGACGACGGTAGCCCAGCCGGTGCTGATGGCAAAATCCCTGCCGAGGAATATCCAGCCCAGAATGAGCAGGAGGATATTGGCGCAGGACGAAAAAGCTGAGGCCGACAGGGGCGTGAGCTTTGCCACAAGGGCCGCGCCGCCGGTCACGCCGCCGAAGACGAAGTTGTTGGGGAATTTGAAGAAGTATACGCCGATGGTCATGATGCTGATACTCAGGGTAATGATAACGTATCGGCTGACGATCTGCAAGGTCTTTTCCCGCGTGCTGATCTCCATTTGACTGTTTCCTTTCGCCGTCCGCGCGGCACTCTCTTCTCACACAAAGGGCCGTTTCTCTGCCCATTACTTGTGTTATTGTAACACTGCCCACTGCGCCGTTCAAGAGGAAAAACTTTTCCGCACAAAAACCGCCCGCTTCGTTTTCCACAAAGCGGGCGGCAGCTGTTGAATTTATGGAAGTGCTTACAGCTTCTTGCCGGTCAGCATCTCGTAGGCTTCCTCATACTTGGCGATGGTCTTGTCGATGACGTCCTGCGGCAGGTCATAATCACTGTCGGGGTTGGCCAGCAGCCAGTTGCGGACGAACTGCTTATCAAAAGAGGGCTGACCGTGGCCGGCCTCGTAGCCCTCCAGCGGCCAGAAGCGGGAGGAATCGGGGGTCAGCATCTCGTCGCCGAGGATGACGTTGCCCTCCTCATCCAGACCGAACTCAAACTTGGTGTCGGCGATGATGATGCCGCGGGAGAGGGCATACTCAGCGCACTTCTTATACAGAGCGATGGTGTAGTCGCGCAGCTTGGTGGCGTACTCCTCACCCTTGCCGGGGAACAGCTTTTCCAGCACGTCGATGCTCTGCTCGTAGGAGATGTTCTCGTCGTGGTCGCCGATCTCAGCCTTGGTGGAGGGGGTGTAGATGGGCTCGGGCAGCTTCTCGGACTCCTTCAGGCCCTCGGGCAGCTGGATGCCGCAGACCTTGCCGGTCTTCTGGTAGCTGGCCCAGCCGCTTCCGGTGATGTAGCCGCGGACGATGCACTCGATAGGAATCGTCTGGGCCTTCTTAACCAGCATGGCGCGGCCAGCGAGGTAGTCACGATACTCAGCAAACTCCTCAGGGAAATCCGCCGGGTCGATGGAAACGAGGTGGTTGGGAACGATGTCGGCAAACTTATCGAACCAGAATGCCGAGATGCGGTTGAGCACCTCTCCCTTAAACGGAATCTCGTCGGGAAGAATGAAGTCGAACGCAGAAATGCGGTCGGTGGCGACCATCAGCAGGTTTTCACCGGCATCGTAGATATCACGAACCTTGCCACGGGAATCCGGACGACGCTCCATCGTTGTCACGTGAGTCACTCCTTACCAAAATACGACAGTAATGCGGGTTCTTTCCCGCACGTTTTCGCAAACTCGGAGCGGCAGGGACGAAACCCCTCCTTCACCGAATAGCGAAAAGCTAGTGCTCCATTGTAGTAGATGCCGCGTCCGCCGTGTGCTCGCGAGGCAGATGAATTGTAAAAGTCGTACCCTTTCCAAGCTCCGACTCCACGGATATATAGCCATGGTGACGCTCGACGATCTGCTTGGTCACGGCGAGGCCAACGCCCAGGCCGCCAGCTTCGCGGGCGCGGCTGGCCTCGGCGCGCCAAAAACGGCCGAAGATGCGCGACAGATCGTCCTTGGCAATACCGATGCCGGTATCCGAAACGGCAATACTGACATGCTTGCGGTCACTGAGCACCGACACCACGACCCAACCGCCCTCGGGGGTGTAGCGCATGGCGTTGCTCATGAGATTGATGACGCACTGCGTGATCATGTCGGGATCGGCCTCGACGACATCGTCGTGACCTTGGGTCTCGTCAGCAAAGCGCAAGCGCAGATCGCGGTCGACAAACAGGCGCTCCTGGGCATTGACGATGGAACGCACGAAAGGAACCATGTCCACCGGCTCAAGGTTGAGCGGAGCCGTGCTGTTTTCCATGCGCGATAGATCGAGCATCTGCTGCACCAGACGAGCCAGGCGACGCGTCTCGGAAGCAACAGTCTCCAAGTGCTCATCGTCGGTAGGATATACGCCATCCTGCATGGCCTCGACCGTTGCGAGCATGGCCATAAGCGGAGTACGAAGTTCGTGAGCCACGTCCGAGGTCAAACGTTTCTCGTGTTTCATATCCTTCTCGAGCGAAGTGGCCATCTCATCGAAGGTCTCACCCAGCTGATCAATCTCGTCATCGCCGCGTAAGCCCGTACGAGCAGACAGATCGCCATCGCGAATTTGCTTGGCCGTGCTGGTAATACGGTGAATCGGCTTGGTGAGCATGCGCGACACGAGTGATCCGATAACGACCGAAATGCAAACTGCAACAACCGCAGCAAGGGCCATGGCGTTAAAGGTCTTCTCCCTAAACGCAGAATCTGCCTTGGTGAGCAAGGCATCGGAGCCGATGGCCCACAGCTTTACTTGTCCGACATGCTCGCCGGAAGACGTTATGATTTCGACGTTTGCAACGCTATCGGAGCCGGTGGGAGCCGACGAGACCGGACTATGCGATGCTTTTTTCCCGCTCGAGCTGCTCGACGGCGATTCGTTCTCGCGCACATCGGCGGTCGCGCTTGCCGAAGGCCATGAGTCGTCATAAACGACAACGCCTTTCTTGTTGACGACCTGCATACCCAAATCGTCGGACACCAAACTCGATGTCGCGACCGTACGTAGCTCGCCCGCAGTCCAATTGCCGTTTTCCTCATACGACGTCGCAAGCTTTTCGGCAGCGGAATTTGCGATTTCGACGATATTGGAGCGCGTGTAATCCGAAAAGACCGTGCCCCACACAACAGAGACCACGCCCACCAGCACCAATACCGTCATGAGCGATGTCAGAGCAAAAGCAAGTGCCATGCGCGAGGGATAGCTCATCGTTGGCCGTGAATCGGAACGAGGCGTGTTCCAACTAGCCTTGGAACCCGCCTCGCTCTCCTGCTTGTGCTTTTGTCCGATTTCAAAGCGCGCAGGTGTCATATGTGATTTCCCTATTTCTCGTCCGACTTATCGGTCTTGGCCGGAGCCTC